>PPCM01001338.1_pt1 | contig 11638 bp, 13 predicted proteins | sample 1555541 | NCBI WGS metagenome assembly PPCM01 (sample SAMN05284479, study PRJNA326546) | Marine sediment metagenome, whole genome shotgun sequencing project. | isolation source: marine sediment | place: Germany: Wadden Sea | collected 2012-09-05 | reverse complement strand
ACTTTAATCCACTCATGATCTTCTGAGTATAATAATCCTGCTTTTACTTCCATTTGTAAGTCCCCCTATTTTTTATAGTTTTTGTTCATAAATTTTCTAGAAACAACTTTTGCTTTTAACTGTTTGTTTCTAACTTCTATAAGTAATTCATCACCAAGTTTATATGATACAGGAATAAGAGCTAATCCTATTGCTCTACCTTCCAGTTTGTAACCTGTTGTTACTTCACCAATCTCAATACCATCTACATCTAGTACTTTGTACCCGTGTCTGATAATTCCACGGTCTAATAGTTCAATACCAGCACTTTTAAGTTTTCTGTTTTCTTTTACAGCTTTTAAGGCATCTCTACCTATAAAGTCTGTATCTAATTTTACAAACATCCCTAAACTTGCTTCGATTGGATTGATTTGGTCTGAGATCTCATTACCGTATAGCGGTAATGTTGCTTCAAAACGAAGTGTATCTCTTGCTCCTAAACCGATCGGTTTAGCACCTAACTCAACCATCTTATCCCAGATAGGAGTAATGTTGTGAGAATAAACTTCAAATCCGTCTTCACCTGTGTAACCTGTTCTAGAAACCAAACAATCGATTCCTAATACTTGGATTTCCGCAAATGTAAAGAATGTGATTTTGCTTAAATCATAATTTGTCATTTGTTGTAAGACTTTTTGTGCATTTGGACCTTGAATCGCAACTTCAGCGATTGCGCTCTCATCTGTAATTGATACGCCATAATTATTGTTTTTATTTAACCATGCAAAATCTTTGTCTTTGTTTGATGCGTTAACTACTAAATAATATTTTTTGTTATTGTACTTATAAACTAATAAATCGTCTACTACAGTACCATTTTCGTAACACATAAGACCATATAATACCTGACCTACAGCTTGGTCTGATATGTCATTTGTAAATATGTGTTGTACAAACTCGGTAGCGTTTTCACCTTCAACTAAAATTTCACCCATATGTGAAACATCGAAGATACCAGCATCCGTTCTAACTGCTTCGTGTTCAGCGTTAATTCCGTCATACTGGATTGGCATTTCATACCCGGTGAACTCCACCATTTTAGCCCCTAATTTTACGTGTTTTTCGTAAAGCGGCGTGCGTTTTAAATCGCTCAAATTATCACCTACTTCTTTCAAGTTATATTATACATTAATTGATTGTATTATCAACCAAATATGATACAATTGTGGGGAAATGAGGTGGCTATATTGAGGATAATTGAAAGCGTTAACAACTCGGGAACTTATAATTTAGTTTTTGAGAAATTTTTACTAGATGACTTTACAGAAGAAGCCTTTATGGTGTGGACCAATAAAAATGGCGTATATATAGGAAAAAACCAGAATACAATAGAGGAAATTAACATGGAATTCATTGAGAAGAATGACCTAGAAGTGTTCAGAAGATTGTCTGGCGGAGGGACAATTTTCCACGATGAAGAAACTGTATATTATACGTTCATAACTAAGAATAAAAGGTCAGTGAAAGAGAATTTCATATACTGGAACAATATAATTGTAGATTTTCTAAATTCTATAGGAATTAGAGCCGAATTAAGTGGTAGAAATGATGTTTTAATAGAGGGTAGAAAAATCAGTGGAAGTGCGGAACATTATTCCAAAGGAATCTTAGTACATCACGGTTCATTATTGTTTGGATCAAACATTCCATTTTTAGCACAAGCGTTGACTCCAAATAAGAAGAAGTTTATCTCAAAAGCTGTAAACTCTGTGAAAGCCAGAGTGGATAATATTAAAAACCATACAGACTTAAATGTAGATGAGTTTAAATCCGCTTTAGTAGCGTATGTACTGGATCGATTTGATGGATACAAAAAACCAGTAACAAAAGAGGAAGATCAAGCTACTTTGAAGCTGATGGAGGACAAATATACAACGTATGAATGGAACTTTGGTAAATCTCCAAAGTATACACATATTAAAGAGGATAAGTACCCATATGGAATTGTAAGTGTACAGTTAGAAATTAAGATGGGGATGATTTCTGATATTAAGATCACAGGAGATTTCTTTAGTGAAAAAGATATATCTAGCTTAGAACAAATTTTAAAAGGATGGCGACATGAAAAGTCAGCAATCGAAGAGGTATTAGATACGATTGAAATTGATGAGTATATCGTTGGTGCAACCAACAAAGACTTGTTAGATTTAATGTGGTGATGAAATGAAAGTAGATAAAACAACAAGAAAACCGGATTGGCTTAAAATAAAAGTTACTTCGGAACATAGAGAAGTAAGTAAATTATTAAAAGAAAAGAATCTATTCACAGTATGTGAAGAAGCAAGTTGTCCAAACAGAATGGAATGTTTTTCTAGAAAGACTGCTACATTTATGATCTTAGGTTCAATTTGTACTAGAAGTTGTACATACTGTGATGTGCAAACAGGAGTGCCTGAAGATGTTGTAGATGATTCTGATAATATCATCCAAACAATTGAAGCATTGGATTTAAAGTACGTAGTAGTTACATCAGTAGACAGAGATGATCTAGATGATGGTGGAGCAAGTCAATTTGTTAAAACAATCGAAAAGGTAAAAGCAAAGGGCTGTCAGATTGAAGTATTAATTCCAGATTTTCAAGGTCAAGAGGCACCACTGAAGTCTGTAGTAGATGCAAAACCAGATGTTTTAAACCATAACATCGAAGCAACAAGAAGTATTTTTAATGATGTTTGTCCTGAAGGGGATTACGAGTTATCAATTAATCTCTTAAAAAGAGTGAAAGATATGGATCCTGAAATGACAACAAAATCAGGCCTTATTGTTGGGATGGGTGAAACAAAAGAAGATGTATTTGCTACATTAAGAGACTTACGAGAAGTTGGTGTAGATATTGTGACAATCGGTCAATATTTACAACCAAGTAAAGAAAACATTGATGTTGTAGAATATATTGAACCAAAAAGATTTGCCGAGTATGCGAACTACGGTTTAGAACTAGGTTTTAAAAATGTATATTCGGGTCCATTTGTAAGAAGTTCTTACAACGCAGAAGAAGTATATAATAAATAAAAGATTTAAAATGAGGAATGACTGTCAGTAAGGAAGTTGTTCCTTTTTAAAAATATGTGCATAATAACTGTAGAGAAATACGTTATTGGTTAGTATAAATTATACGAACAAAAGGGGGACAATAGATGAATATCGTCGCAGTAAAAGAACAAGCTGAAGTTAGAGTTCCTTTGGTACCTGATATGGTTAAGAAACTAAAGCGATTAGATGGCGTGGAAGTTTTACTAGAAAGAGGTTTATCAAAGTTATTCTCTGACAAAGAGTTCGAAGAAGTAGGAGCTTCTATAACTACAAGAGCAAAAGCATTAAAAGAATCTGATATCTTGTTAAGTGTATCTGCTCCAAAAGAAGAAGATTTATCAAAGTTAAAGGAAAGCACTTTAACGATTTCATTTTTAGATTTGTTTACAAACGCTAGTTATTTAAAACATCTAGAGGAAAACAAATTAAGTTCTATTAGTTTAGAAATGGTTCCAAGAACAACACTAGCTCAAAAGATGGATGCAATATCAAGCCAAGCATCATTAGCAGGATATGTAGCTGTAGTAGCTGGAGCGAATGAAATGAATAAAATATTCCCAATGATGATGACACCATCTGGAACAATCAAACCAGCAAAAGTGTTTATCATTGGTGCAGGGGTTGCAGGATTACAAGCAATCGCCTCAGCAAAACGTTTGGGAGCAAATGTATCAGCATTTGATACAAGACCAGTGGTGAAAGAACAAGTGGAGTCTTTAGGAGCGAAGTTCTTAGAAATTGACTTAGGTGAAACGGGTCAAACTGATGGTGGATATGCCAAAGAACTTACAAAAGAACAGTTAGAGATACAACAAGCTGAAATGGCAAAAGCCATTAAAGATTCTGATTTGGTTATCACAACAGCGAAACTATTTGGTAGAAAAGCTCCTGTGTTAATTAAGAAAGAAGTATTAAAAGGAATGAAACATGGATCAGTTATAGTCGATTTAGCGGCATCAACAGGTGGTAATGTAGAAGGAACTGCTTTAGATAAAATAGTAGATGTTGATGGAGTTAAAATCGTTGGTTATAAGTCATTAGAATCAAGAGTCGCAAAAGATGCTTCAATTATGTTAGCAAATAACTTTGTAAACATGATTACACACTTTTGGGATTCTGAAAACAATACATTTAGTTATGCAGATGATGAAATACTACAAGGATGTCTTGTAACAAAAGACGGTGTGTTAGTAAATGAATCATTAAAGAAAGTAACAGGAGGGTAATATGGAAAACATGGGATTATTAATATTTGTTTTAATTCTAGCCTCATTCTTAGGGTTTGAATTAATTTCTAAAGTACCTTCTCAATTACATACACCGCTTATGTCAGGATCAAATGCGATATCTGGTATTACAATCGTAGGTGCAATTTTAAGTTTATTAGGAACGTTTACAATTCAAGATGAGTTATTAAGAACAATCTTTGGAGCAGCAGCAGTATTCTTTGCGATGATTAACGTTGTAGGTGGATATTTGGTTACTGACAGAATGTTAGAGATGTTCGATGATAAGAAGGAGGCAGAATAATGATTGATTTGATTTACATAGTTGCCTCAGTATTATTTATCTTTGGACTTCGTATGCTTGGAAATCAAAAAACAGCGAGACGCGGTAACATGATTTCAAGTTTAGGGATGTTATTAGCAGTGGTAGCGGCATTATTAAGTGCTCAAATTGTACACTGGGAATATATCGTTATTGCAGGTTTGTTAGGAGCATTAGTAGGTGGAGTGATCGCTAGAAGAGTAGCAATGACAGAGATGCCTCAAATGGTAGCTCTATTTAATGGTTTTGGTGGTATCGCATCATTACTAGTAGGATTAGCAGAGTTTAGTCGTATTGCTTCAGCAAATGCTTTATCAACAACTCCAGTGTTTACTCTTACTGTTATCGCATTAGCGATTCTAGTCGGAGCAGTTACATTTACAGGTTCATTAATTGCCTTTGGTAAATTACAAGGAATCATTACAAGTAAACCTGTAATGTTCCCAGGTCAACAATACGTTAACGGATTAATCATTTTAGCAATTATCGCTGGAATCGTATTGTTCGCGATGGGTATTGTATTACCTGCTGAAACAATGATCTATATCTTAGTAGGTATTTCATTACTATATGGAATTATGTTTGTAATTCCAATCGGTGGTGGAGATATGCCAGTTGTTATATCATTATTAAATTCATTCAGTGGTGTAGCAGCAGCAATCACAGGATTCGTTATTCAAAACAATGTATTAATCGTAGCTGGAGCATTAGTTGGTTCAAGTGGAATCATCTTAACTCAAATCATGTGTAAAGCAATGAATAGAAAATTATCAAATGTATTATTCAGTGGATTTGGATCAGGAACTAGTTCAAGTGGAGATGCAAAAGACTATGGGGAACCAAACCCAGTAAGTGTTGAAGATGCTTACTATATCTTAGAAGCAGCTACAAATGTGTTAATCGTACCTGGTTATGGTATGGCTGTAGCACAAGCACAACATGTAGTAAGAGAATTAGCAAGTATCTTAGAAAAGAATGGCGCAGAAGTGAATTACGCAATTCATCCAGTAGCAGGAAGGATGCCTGGACACATGAATGTACTGTTAGCGGAAGCAAATGTAGACTACGACGCATTAAAAGAAATGGATGATGTAAATCCAAACATTGATAATGTAGATGTAGTAATTGTACTAGGTGCAAATGATGTTGTTAACCCAGCAGCAAGAGAAGATGAACAATCTCCAATCTATGGAATGCCAATCATCGATGTTGATAAAGCAAGAACAGTAATTGTAATGAAACGTTCAATGAGCTTTGGATATGCAGGAATTGACAATCCGTTATTCTATAAAGATAACACAAGAATGTTATTTGGAGATGCAAAAAAATCAGTACAGGGACTTGTAACAGAGTTTAAAGAGTAGTAGAAAGACGTCGCAAGACGTCTTTTTATGTTGAATAGTGGTAACTTCAAAACGTAAGAGTTACAAAATTAGACACATTTGATTAATAGCTTGAACATTGAGAAATTTCAAAAGGTAAAAATGACAGATTTAGTGATTTAAGCTAGAAATGATAAAATGAGATATAGAGAAATGCATGACAAAAGAGAAAATCTTAGTTGGTAAAAGACTAAGTTCTCATGGTTTAGTTATTAAACTACGGTCACGTATTTATGAGTTTATTTAAAGATAGACTTGTCTAAGGTAACATCTTTAGTGGAGAGGCTCCTTAGTCTATACTTATACAATAAGAATGTATTGTATAAAGATCGGAAAGATTCATATGGAGAAATCCAGTCGAGTCTTTCCCTTTTAAATGAGTTAATGTTGTTCATCATTTTAATACAATCTTCTTGAGTTATATCTATAAGTGAAGTTCCCTTAGGAATAAATCTTCGAATCAAAGTATGAGCATTTTCTACTTTACCCTTTTGATGAGAACACATAGGGTCACAGTAGAATAAGTGAAACATTTTTTCTCCTGTATCTTGGTTTGTTTCCATAAACTCAGGATCTAAAAATTCAGAACCTCTATCAGTCAGTAAAACAAGGTCAGTATCTTCACCTAATGATTCATAATCAAACACATGTTTACAGAATTTATCCAGTTTCTTTTTGACAGCCCATTGCGTTTTTACTTTCATCTTGATGATGAGAAGCAGACTTGTTTCTCGATGTAAGAGAGTAAGAAAACAATCAGCTTCTTTCTGTTTACCTACAACTGTATCCATTTCCCAAATAACACAGTTTTTTTCTTCTGTATACTTCTTGAAGTCGTTATAGGTGCGGTTGATCAGCCAATCAGGATTTTTGGCTAACATGCGAGATTTAACGTTATTCTTTTCTTTTTTAGTTTTGAATTTAACAGCTCTAGTTAAATCAATACGTTTGGCTTCAAGGATTCCTGCATTGATGTAGTTATAGATTGTTTGATGGCTGCGTTTGATTTGTGGGTTACAGGCAAGGATGTGTTTAACAGATTGTCTTTTTAATATGTGGGAGTTAAAAACAGTGTTGAGTTCTTCGAGTTCATTTTCAGTAAGAATGATTCCTTTTCTGGATTCATGTAGATTTATAATGTAGGTGTTATATGCAGTTATTGAATTATAGAAATATCTGTGAGTAAGTATCTGGCATCCTTTGACTAAGTTACAACCATTACATACATATGGGTATCTTCTTAGTCGTGGGCAACTTGCTAATTCAAACTGCTCACATGTCATGTTACATTCAGGTTCCATTCCCTTATAATCTCCACACATCTTTTTGTGTTTACAAAGGGTTCTGTTCCCTCTTTGAAATTGTGCTCTTAATTGAAGTTCACGATGTTTAAGTATTTCCTTGGAGATAGTGGTTCTATGCTTGCCTAAGTCTTTAGCTATTTGTTCACATGAGAGATTATTATTGAGACCTAGTTCTATATGACTTCGATCAGCACTAGTTAAGTGTTTTGATTTCATAAGACCTCTCTTTCTTACGTGACCAATTTAATTGTATCTACAAAGATTCAAAAACTAAAATTTATACCTACCTTTATTTTTACTAATGTGAACTTACTTTTTTAATTAACCTTATGTTGAATAGTGAAAAAATTGTAACTTTTCTCATTTGTTATAAATGTTATACTATTATAGATAGAATCTGTTAGGAGGAACACACTTTGAAAGTAAAAAAAATGAGAATTGATACCATTGATAAAGAGACTGATAATCAAAATGGTTTATTTAAGACTGATGAATATCAAATTAAATATTGGGGTTATAGTCGCAGTGTTAATGAACTGTTGTTTATGTATGATAATGATGAGATTGTAGTACCTGATTTACAGAGGGAGTATGTTTGGAATCATGAGCAAGCCAGTTTGTTTATCGATTCACTATTGAGAGGGTTACCGATACCTAGTCTTTTTTTAACTGAAATTGGAAATAAGTTTGTGCTTATAGATGGTTTGCAAAGACTATACACACTTAGCATGTTTATTAATAACAAGAAATATCACACTTGGAAGGGAAAGACTGATCACTTCCAATTAAAAAACATAAGTGAAATTGGGGAGAAATGGAGGGGACAAACATTTGAGGAACTATATGACGGTTATAAGCAGAAACTGATGAGGTCAATGCTACACATTATTGAGTTTACGCAACTTAGCCCAGTTAAAAACTACAGTTCCATGTACCAGGTATTCGAACGTATTAACTCAACTGGAAAGATTTTAAGTCCCCAAGAGGTTCGAAATGCTGCTTATTTTAGTGAGTTCAAAGACTACTTAAACAACTTAATTAATGAAGAGGGTTGGCAGGATATATTCGAAGGGTATGATGAGAGAGCGAATGATGTTCAGTTAATTTTAAGATTCTTATCATTATTTGAACTTTTCAGGATGTATACAAGAGGTTCTTTTGATACGAAAAGTATTCCTTTGAAAAGGACTTTAAACGAATATATGGCTATATATCAGGCAATGGATTTAGGGCTGAATGTCTCTGAAGATAAGTTTCCGATATTCTATAGAAGTTTTAGAGGAGCGGCAAAATCCGATAAGATTGAAAATGATTGTGATGTTTTTAAAAGAACAATAAGTTGGATTTCGTCTAATGTAGGAAAAAATGTCTTTAAAAATATCAAGATTGAACATGATGAGTATAAATATGTAAACAGAACTCATTCAAATATTTTTGAAGCTATTATGATTGCTGTCGCGTATGCAATCAAGGAGGAAAAGAGTTTCTTGAATATAGAGAACTGGGAACAAGCAAGAGTTGCCACATTAAGAAGTGTTGATTTCAGAGAGTATTTTGGAGTAAACACAATGAACACAAAAAATTTCGTTAGGAGAGTTAATTTATTTTTAGAAATGTTTACAGGTGAGAGAATTGAAACTCAAGAGTGAAGTGGTCATTGAAATAGTAACGAGCCTCACGAAGTACATTTCTCAGCTTGAGAGTCTTATCGATTCTTTGGAAAAGTTAGAGGATAAATCTGAAAATGAGTTTTACAAACTTCAAATTGCAAATATGATAGCAATAAAAACTACCGGATCTATGGAGAAATATTTTGATGAGATGATGAAAAACTATGCATTCCTTATGAGTAGTAATATTTTTCATAATTATTTTACAAATCATTTTACTTCAAAGGGAAGACAAGTTGATCCCAACAAAGTGAATGGTGTATTCCAAAATATTGGCATTGATAGTATAGAGAAGAGTAATATTAGGGTTGAAGCAAGGAAGTATGAATCTGTAGATGAACTTTACAAGATTAGAGTTGAAATCGCACATGGTGGCTCGGTTCAGGATACATATACAGATATTATTGAAAAGAGCAAGATTTCTAGTTCCTTTATGTTTGATCAGATAGAGAAGAAAATCGAAAAAAGTCTTAATGAAAATGGAATAACAAACTTTTAATTGGAGGTTATATGAATATAGATGTCGTAAATACTGGTTTTGGAGATTGTAACATTTTGTCTTCAAAGAGCAAATGTCTTATAGTTGATTATGGATCTTTAAGTCCCAAAACCGACTTAAATTTTTCTACATTTACAAGATCTTTAATGGATGAAAAAATAGGATTAGTTTCTCATTTTCATGAGGATCATATAAATGGATTTAATCACTATTTTTCAAATGGAGGAAGATTTAACCATTTCATTTTGCCTGATATGTTTCCTGTAAACATTTCAGGAAAGACTCTTCTTGAAAGAATGATAATATTATCTCTTTTTGGGAGTAGAAGAAGTTATACTTTCCATGCTACACAAGAAGCGCTAGATTTGATAGATAATATTATCAATAGTAAGACTAGAGTACAGTTTGTATCTAGGGGAGATTATATTGACTTTGATAGAAAAAAACAATTCGAAGTTTTATGGCCTCCCAGGGAAAACGATTATTTAGATAGTTTTTGCTCCTCACTTTTCGACACGCTGTTTGGCATTCTAAATAATCTTGGTGTTATGGAAATCTATAGATCAATAATCGAAAATCTAATTTTGTTTAGAGAAGGTAATGTAGTCCTAGGAAGGAATGCTTCTTTGATACATGGTTTTAATAAATTGAGAGGAATAGTTCAAACTTTCCAAAGTTCTTTGAAGAATGAATATGATTCTATTGTATCTAAGGCGATAACTCTAACAAACTCAGATATTAACAAGTACAGTATCGTGTTTCATGAACCTGAGAGGATACTAATGACTGGAGACGTTACTAAAAACGTCTTGGATGTCGAAATATACTCTGATTTGTCAAGCAAATACTCTGTTATAAAAGCTCCACATCACGGTACGAATAGGCAAAAATATGTACCCAACAATTTACCCAAAACAGACAACTTGATAATCAATAATGGGGGTACAAGTTATTTGAGAAGAAAAATAAGTAAGGATTACTTTGACTACAATCTCAAAGGGGTTATTACGAATGTCTACTGTACAAATGAATCTCTTTTAAGGCGATGTGAATGTAGGAATTATGGTTCAATATGTTCATCTAATATTTGCTATTTTAATAAATCGTCATTAAAGGTTTAGGAGGATTACATGAAATATATCTATTTGAAAGAGTATATGCAGAAATACAATATTAGAAGAGTAACAGACAAGCAAGAAGAGTACTTGGAAAAAATTAGTATTTATAAGGACAACAAAATGAAGGTACCTGAAATTCTAGGAAAGTTGGACTTAAGGAAGAAAAACAAAAAAATAGAAAACCTTTACTTTTCCATTCTAAAAGCAATTAACGAAAGTAAACACCTATCTCCTGAAGTTGCTGGTGTGACTGAAAAAATCTTTATGGCTCATATAAATAGGTTAATTGAGAATGATATGATTATTTTTGTGGAGGAGGATTTTTTGTTTTTTGTTGAAGCGTACATTTTAACTGAGAAAGCCCATGATTCATTAAATAAGAAGAAGTATAAAGCCCTAAAACTGATACAAGAAATGATTGAAAATACTGCCTCAAAGGCAATTGTTGGGTACAACCAATCGACTGGAAATTTCTAGAAAGGCCTCTTGGGCTTTTTTTCTTGACTTTATTGTTATATATGTTATAGTTGATGTATAACAGTTATAACAAGGAGGGATGTTATGATTATTCGACTTGATGTGAATAGTGAAGAGGCTTTGTATATTCAGTTGATGAATCAAATTAAGTATGGAGTTGCGAATGGATATTTAACTCCTGGAGAAAAGCTTCCTTCAGTAAGAGGACTTGCTTCTGAGTTAGGAATTAATATGCATACTGTTAGTAAGGCGTATAACTTATTAAAGGATGAAGGTATATTAGTTGTTAATAGAAGTAAGGGTGTAACCGTAAGTGAATCTGTATTAATAAGAACAGATGATGCTTATTTAAGTGTGTTAAAGAAGAAGTTAGAAGAAGTAGTATATGAATGTGAAGTAAACGGTATTAGTAAAGCAGAAGTAGATGAAATGCTTGCTGAAGTTTATTTGGATTTAGGAGGTAAATAATGAGTGCTCTATATATTATGAATTTCTTAATGTTAATCTTCTTAGGTGTTGTTTATATCTTTATGCCTAAGATTATGAACAAGTATTTATTATTTGGTGT
>PPCM01001335.1_pt1 | contig 11703 bp, 6 predicted proteins | sample 1555541 | NCBI WGS metagenome assembly PPCM01 (sample SAMN05284479, study PRJNA326546) | Marine sediment metagenome, whole genome shotgun sequencing project. | isolation source: marine sediment | place: Germany: Wadden Sea | collected 2012-09-05 | reverse complement strand
TGCCACCCTGGGCGGTGCCCTGACCGTCTTCACCGCGCCGTGCCCCCCCTGTGCCGCCCGTGTCAGGTTCCTCGTGGCCCAGCTCCGCGCCCTGCCCCCGTCCATGTCCACCGACGACTTCCTATCAGCCGTGTGTGGGATGGTGGGTGACCTCAACGGGGGCGACCCCGCGACCGTGTTGGCTGACCTGACGTCAATAACACCAGTCGCTGAGATCTTCATCGATCGCATCGCATCGGTGTTCTCGACCCAGGTGGCCGCCAAGTCCACAACCATGTCCGAACAAAAGGGTGTCGATTGGACCTCCATCCAGGCGGGCATCAACGCCACCGTCCGCCTCATGGACCTCCTCGGGCCCCGCCTCGCGTGCTTCCCCCGCACCATCGCCCGCATCGTCACGTGGCTCGGGCTGTATCAAACACACGCCTCGACCACCATCAGTGAGGCGGGGGTCGCGGATCAGGCTGTAGAGCACATTATCCGCCGGGTCGGGGCCGTGGTGGGCGCCGCGCCGCCCCTGGTCGCCTCCGTTTATTTCAACGTCATCGCCCATCGTCGATTCCCATCCCGGGCCCGCCTAGTACTGGCCATCGCCCAGCCGTCCCTTACCAACAAGGTCGCGCGGTACGCCGCTAACCACTACCTCAAGCGCGTCTCAGCCACCAACCTGACCGACACGATCCGGTCCTGCACCCCCATCGCCTTGAGGTACCCCGTGCCGTTCCTGGACGCGCTCCTCCCGGTCATCGAGTGCTACGGGGCCCACCTATACCCGCCCTTCGTCGACGCCCTGCCCGTACACTACCTCGCCGTGTTCACCACGTGGGTGGTCGCCCATGTGACGCGGAACAAATCGCCCAAGACGGCTGCGTCGGGGCTCACGGCGCCGTGGGTGGCTAACCTCGCCGACTTCATGGGTCACACCCTCGCTGATGCTGACGAGACGGCCCTCGCCCCGTTGGTGAGGTTCGTCATCTCGTCAGCCATGACCGAATCCCCGTCATTCGCTGAACTCGAGCTCATGGCGGCCATCATCACCCACGTGGCCGATGAGACCCGGGTCAGACAGGCCACCGTCACCCTCGACGACGCCATCGCCATGGGTGGGGGGCCGGCCCTGGCCGATCTCAAGTACCGCCACACACCACTGGACAGACCCGCACCCGTCCAGCCCGCCGCGTTGTACGCCGTGTTGCGCCAACCCTTCACCGACGACGGGGCGATATCCAACGCTGTGGCACTGTATATCGCCGCCGCCAAGTCGCATAGACTGGCCCGGGCGAGGGAAACAACAGGTACCGACGAGCTACGGACGGTTATGACGGCGATCGACGGGGCCAGAGCCTACATGGAGCAGGCCCGACGGATCGTGTTCAAGGCAGGTGCCCCGAGGCCCACCTTCACCGAGTTGACGGGTATGATAGGCAAGGGCCTGGCGCTGACCCCCGCCGAGGCCGTCTCCCTGTGTGGGCCCGACTTCGACGTGTTCGATGACGACAGCGTCGGGGAGTTCAGCGAGGAGCTGTGTGGCTCCCTACTTGATAACCCGGAACTATACCTCGTGGCACACGCCCTGTGGCTGCCCGTTAACCTCAACTCATGCGACGCGCAGTACACGGCGGTGAGAAACAGGCTGCAGACCGCCGCCATCGCCCTCAAGGAGGCCGTCGACGTGCCTGACCCCAGCTCTGGCTCCGTGGGGATAGGCATCGCGCCGGAGGTGATGAAGAAGACCGAGATGGAGCTCTCACGGTGCGCCATGCGGCTCGCCAAGGAGCAGAAGGCCGTGGCGACGGACGCAGCCAAGGTGTCGTCGTTCATTGCCGAGAAATTTGCTGGGAGCCTCAATGACCTGGGGTTAACCATCCCGGTGCTCATGACGGACGTGTTCATCCCACAGACGATGCTCGGGCCGCCCCACGCGGTGCACGCGGCGGACCTGACCCACGCGGCCATCGCCGTTCTCCCCAGCCCACACGAGACTGAGCCCGCCTTGACGGTGCAGGCGACCGAAATTATGACGGCGCTGCTCCTGTGTGGCAGCAGGGATGATGCCAGACTAGTCGCGCTATTTGTCGAACGGCTGGCCACCAAGGATGAAGCCACACAGCGTATGGTGACTTCAGCACTGGCCACCCGCATGGTCGACCTACTGAGATCACCCATGGCGTCGGCAGTGCACGTCGCCCTTAACGCCATGACGTTCACGGCCGCCCTGCACGAGATCTTCCCGTCCACCGCGACCGACGCGGCGGCACTACAGGGTGCGCTGGAGGGAATTAAGGCGAACTGCGGGGATGCTAGTGAGTATGGGCCGGACGCTGCTGTCGTGGAGGCGGCGGTGAAGAGTGCCATGGCTTCATTGGTGGCCGCTGAGAAGAGATTTGGTGGGGATAAGGACAAGGAGGGGGAGACGGAGAAAGAGGTGCCTGAGCAGGAGGAGGAGGTGACAGTATCGGCGGGGAAGCGGAAGGCGGCCCCCCTCAACCCTGCCCCCCGTCCCCAACCCCGCCGGGAGATCGACCGGGGCTCCCCACCTCGGGCACGGCCGGCGGGGAAACTGTGGGACCAACATAAGAAGGAACTTCCCAGACGGGATCAAAGAGACCAACGCGACCAGAGAGATCAACGGGACCACAGAAGGGAGCCACCCCCGACCAAATGGGACCGGGGCCAGCCCCATAAACCCCCGGGCCAGGATCGACCCGACAGGGACAGGCAGTGGGTCAGACACCCAGGGAGCGATCGGGATGGGGGCAGACCCGGGCAGACCCAACCCATGCACCAGGGCCGCCAACCCCTACCCAACCCCACCGGCTGGGTCTCCAACCCGTCCGATCGTATGGGACCTCCGGCGTCGGGCGGGGACAGGGGCAGAGATAGAGATAGAGGCAGAGATGGGGATGGGAGACGACATGGGAGGTCGGGGGGGAGGAGGAAGGGCCGGAAGTGAGGCACATGACGTGATAGTTTTGATAGGCCTTGTAAAGCACACACTTTTCGATATGATTCAGATTTTTTATTTATAGACAGCGGTGCTGTGGTTAAGTTCAACGCTTACCAGTCGTCGGAAATCACTTGTTCTAGACTCGCGGACACTCATTTAATGGTTCTTCCTCTTGTTATAAATTGTCTCTCAAGATGGATCCTATCCGTGTGCGTATTGAGAAGGTCTTCCAGGAGGCTCTGGATGCCCTTACCTCTGAGTATGGCATTGCCCCTGTTTCGGCTATCATTATGAAGGCCACTCGCCCTGGTTCTGGCCAGTACGTATGTCGCGGTTTAATTTCTCCTTACCCAGCAGTGCAACAACGCTATGCAGCTGACCAAGCTGTTTAACAAGGGCAAGGCTAAGGAGGACCAGAAGAAGCCTGTCGACATCGCCACTGACATCATCACCAAGGTGACTCTTGGCGACATGATCGCCTCCTGCAATGCCACCGGCGGGTTCGTGAACGTCACGCTCACTCGCGAGTTCATCATGGCCGAAATTGTCCGTCTCCTCGCCGCTGGCCGTCCCGCGCCCCCCTCCACGCCCCACAAGGTGATCGCCGTTGATTTCTCCTCCCCCAACATCGCCAAGCCCCTTCACGTCGGCCACCTTCGGTCCACCATCATCGGTGACACCATATGTCGCCTGTACGAGTACTGCCTCGGCCTCCCCGAGGGTGGTGAGAGCTGCGGTGTCAAGGACTGGTCCGTCGAGGATCGCACCAACAAGGACGCCCCCGAGGTGACCAAGGTACATCGCATCAACCACGTGGGTGATTGGGGCACGCAGTTCGGCATGCTCATCGCCCAGCTGAAGCTCGAGGCGCCCAACTTCCGCGAGGAGATGCCCGATATTGGTGACCTCGTCAAGTTTTACAAGAGAGCCAAGGCTCACTTCGACGAGGACGTAGACTTCAAGGAGGAGGCGCGCGCCACCGTCGTCAAGCTCCAAGCCCGCAACGAGGAGGAGTTCACCGCGTGGCAGAAGATCTGCGAGCTCTCGCGCGGCGACTTCCAGGTGCTGTATGATCAGCTCTCCGTGAACCTCAACGAGTGCGGTGAGTCGTTCTACAACGACCTCATCCCCGAGGTGATCCAGAAGATGCAGGACGCGGGGCTCGCCGAGGAGGACGACGGCGCGCTGTGCTGCTGGCCCGAGGGCCGTGCGGACCCTGACGCCAAGGGCAAGAAGACCAAGAAGCCCGTGATCCCGCTCATTCTCCGGAAGCGCGACGGTGGCTACGGCTACGACTCGACGGACATGGCCGCCATCTACTACAGGACGCAGGTCCTTGGAGCCGACAAGCTCGTGTACACGACGGACTTTGGCCAGGGGCCGCACTTTGACCTTGTGTTCAAGGCTGCGGAGAAGATGGGTTGGGTGAACCAGGCCAAGACGGACCCCCAGGGGATCCATGTCGGGTTCGGGCTCGTTAAGGACGCCAACGGACAGAAGTTCAAGACGCGCTCGGGCGACACGGTCGGCCTCAAGCTCCTTCTTGACGAGGCGGTCGCCAAGGTCCAGGGCATCCTCGAGGAGCGCTCGGCCGACCGCATGGACACCGACGAGATCCGGACGACGGCCGAGAAGGTCGGGATCGCCGCTGTCAAGTACGCCGATCTCGCGTCGCAGCGCACCAAGGACTACGTGTTCTCGTTCGACAAGATGCTCAACCTTAAGGGTAACACGGCCGTCTACCTCCTGTACGCCTTTGCCCGCATCAACTCCATCATGGGCAAGGCCGGCGTGACGCGCGAGGCCCTTCTCGAGCACCCCGAGGCCCTGCAGGTCTCAGACGTCCCCGCGGAGGCCGACGCCGAGCTGGCCCTAATGCTGCACATCGCGCGGTTCCAGGAGGACATCGAGATGACGCTGCGTGATCTCTTCCCCCACCGTCTGTGCGATTATCTGTATAACCTGAGCGTGAAGGTCAGCGACTTTTACGAGAAGTGCCGCGTGATTGTTGATGACCCCGCCGTGCGTCAGAGCAGGCTCAGAATGCTCCTGGCCGCGCAGATGACCATGAAGACGTGCTTTGACATCCTCGGCATCCATGCTCCTGGCCGCGCAGATGACCATGAAGACGTGCTTTGACATCCTCGGCATCCAAACGGTCGACCGTCTTTAGGGACCTCGAATAAACATAGGAAGCGGATAATGGAGGTTTATATGGCACACAGGGGACATGGGATTTATGTTGGGGACACACCGGTCGCCTGCAGGCTTAACCACCGCGATGTGGACATAATATGTGAGATGCCCGTTGTGTCAAGCCGACGTTGACAACAGTGATCGCAGATCGATATCTCTGCATCTCTGTCAACAAGGTGCACAAGGATTGCCTCGTGAGCCGGTCAATATATCCCCACCAGTCGCGGTCTGGCGGCCTGGGGACAAGCGTCAAATCAATACCATTGACACCGGCTGCGCTGCTGGCCTCCATCGACGGTCTCGATGCGGTATCCCATTGGTTGCCTGAAAGGCGTATATCTGACTGAAACAAACAAACAGTTGGTAATAAACGTGAAATAACCGGTCAGTAGGGTGTTTAACACGGTCCTTCAGGCCTTTTCACGTTTCCGATGACATCTGCTTCTTCCTCAGTGAATGTTTCGTCTGCAACCCCGCTAACGTGCTGGTTACCCATGATTCGTTCTGTTTCAATCGTTCTGTTTATTACCACATTTGACCACCGCGCGGTCAGGATTGTCCACCGAGATCGTGACTACCATGCACTGACATGCTGACAACAAAGTCTGGGTCTTTGATAATCTGAAATCTCCCAAATAATGACAGAGCAATTAGTCAGCCGTGCGAGAAAAAGTTTGGAGGCCGGCGTCACAAACAGCTGTGTTAACTACTAGAGCTCAGGTTTCATGAGGCAAGTGGAAATAATGGTGCCTGCACTGTTTGTTTTACAATTTGTGAGAGGTTAGATCTCATTGTCATTATTGTCCCAATAACGCCCATCACGACAAAACTGACGGTACGGTGCGGTCACGTTTCCACTCGTCGTGTTCGTGAATGTAAAGTTGCCCATCCCACAGTCCTTAATTAGCGTACACACATTTCCTCCCAAAAAATGACACTGAACGAACCCGAATATGTTGCGAGACTTGCTGCACCGGATGGGCTGCACGGCACCCGAATTAATGTCAATCTTGGACACGATGCACGCCTTGGGCTTAATGGTAAGCGACTGGGTATACACGTGACTCACATTGCCTAGGTCAAGTTTTCGCTTGATCAGGCGGGTTCCGGGCGACGCAAATGCGACTGACTGCGTCCTGGTCGCGTCTGCGGCCATCTTGGCGATCCCGCCGCCGAGTGAGTGGCCCGTGACGACCAGTGTTTCATTGTGCTTCTTGACCTCCTCGATGGCAGTCTTGACAGGCGTGTGATAATCAACCTCAATTCCCATCATTTTTCTCCACGAGATGGGCCCTGCAGCCCAGCGGGCAATGAACGCGGGAACAGCGTCGGGAGCCAGGCTGAACGCGAGCTTGATGATGGTTCCGGAAGCCCAGATGTTAACGTCTTGGAAGATGTCGACATGGGTGTCCGTGCCGCGAACGGCCAACACCGTCACGTTTTCAGTCCGTGAGGGGGGTTTGACGCGCACGCCGGCGTAGCTGACGTGATCCGTTGTGGCGTTGGACGTGGTAACATTCCCCATAACTTGGAGGTGGGGCAGGTAATCGGCAAGGTATGTGTTGTTGACGGGTTTCGGCGAATTGTACGCGAAATTTGCAAGAAGCGCGAGGTCTACGATGTTGAGCCCGTGCCAGTCCATCGAACACACTGCGTAGCTCGGGGCTACGGGCTCCGCCGCGGCTGTGATCCAATCTGGGAAGCTCGCCGCTACATCTGCATTCTGCGAAACACTTTCCGCCTGTTTCATAGACTTGATTGCATCATAGCTGATGACAATGGTAAGGACAACAACTATGCCGAACGGGATGCCGACAATTAGTAGCGTCGCCGTGTTGACGAAGGCGCGGAACCAGTCCGAGCCCTTGGAGTGGTTGGCGGAGATGTGCTTCACGGGCTTGCATGGGACGTGGACCTCATTGTGCGTCACGTTCTCACGGTTTTGAGCCTCGCCGTGGTTCAATTGATTGATAACAACCCACTCAATGGCCGGGACCCCGCATTTTGGAACGCTCATACAGGGAGAAGGGTGGCAGAAAGGGTTCCTGGCGATAACGGGCGGTGCAAACCACCACCAGGTGTACGAATATTGAATGGTGTATGCCACCAGAATGAGAATGTCAATGAAAAATGCTTGGGGGATGCCACGATGATACGAGATGAAGAAGAACATGTAGATTTGGACAATAGCCAGCCACACTAGGGATAAAATGTGTCTGAGGACGTGGTGAGACGAAAAAAATCCGAGGAACCAGTGCGCCTGTTTGTTGTTGCGATACTCGGCCGCTGCCTTCTTGTCGTAATAACTTTTGATAGACTCGAATAATCCATGCGCGATTGGCCAGAGAACAAAGCATATGATGGAACAAACAATGCCCAGGAATCTAGCCCCCACCCTTTTCCACCGATTCTTCTCCTCCAAATGCCCAAACTTCTTATTGTAGACCCACTTTGCAAACCAAAAGGCGCCAACCGCGGGTTGGAGCGCGAGGAAGATCTCGAAAATCAGGACGAAGCACGCAATGACGAAGCCTGGGAAGAGAAGGGCCAGAATGACGACACTGCAAAAGTCGAGGCCGGGGAGGTCAAAGAAGATGTACCAGCCAAACAGGATCACACTTGATACGACATAGATGATGAAAATGAATCCCCACCCGGCTCCCCGCTTGAATATTTTTCCCACCTTGAGCTCTTTTCCCACCTTGAGGGACGGCAGTGACGCAAGAATGGCGTGGACACCGGCCATGAACACTCGAACGAGAACGTAGAAGAGAAAGGTCTCACAGATGGCGATGCCGCCCCAGCGAACGAAAAACTGGGAATCAGCCGAGAGGATGAGCAGGGCAGGTGTCATAACAACCTCCATCCCGATGGCTACGAGCAGTGGAATGCTCGCAAGGGGAATTGTGACCCAAGAGATCATGCAGAAGAAGGATTCGGCAATGGATATGGCCGCAATTACTGCGTGGCCCAAAGATACGTAGATCTCTGACCTGATGGCGTCAAAACAGGCTGGCATTTTTTGTGAAGAAATACCGTGGAAGCAGGTGCACCAAATGTTCATATAAAAACGCGCGTGGGGCATGTCACCTGCTAACACAAACAACTGACATTCGTTTGAAATGACATTTTATTGCTCTAAAAGATGGCGGTCAACCTCACTCAAAGATAGACTTCAGCACGCCAGACAAGTGATATGATCCCCGTCGTCCGGCAACTACGAAGTGATCGTCACGACGCTGAACGGCGACACACTCGCCACTTAAGTTGCTCCCCAGGCCGTCAGGACCCCAACCCTGCTGTCCTCGTCATCACTTGGCCGTCCCATGGCGGCCGGGTGAAGGCGTGACAACCCGCAATTCATGCCGGAGAACGCAGTGTAAGATGTGACAACCTTCCTAGGGTGCACGCTTCCACACGGACAGGTAGGAGCCCCCGCCTACCTTCCCGACACCCCATTTATATGATAATATGATAATCATCGCCTGGTTACACGCGGTGGTCTGCCGGGATGACCGCCCGAGACACAGTCACTGCCGGTGACCGTCCAGTGTTGCGTCCATGCGCCGGCTTTCGCCCCGTGGCGGCGGCCGACGAGCGCTTCACGTCCGCAATGGTCACATACGTGCAGGCGTTGACCAAGACGCCGTCCGTCCCGAGGGTCGGGTTGGGGATACCCGAGAGGATATCTGACTTGCTGTAGATCTGTGGGGGCGCGACAGTTTCTGTCGATGCGCTTTGTACGCGGTTCAGCTTTGCTAAAAGATCAGATCCCGCTGGTTGATGAGCACTGAGAAGTTCAAGCTCAAATGAAATGTCTTGTACAAGTTTCAACTTGTGCTTCTTCAGATTCAAGAGCTTTTTTCGTCCCTTAGCCCAGTAATCAGCATACTTCTCGCATAAACTATCCATTCGGGAAATGTCCTTGTCTATTTCCGCAATTTCGGCATTCAGCACGATGTAGTGGGAATTCAGGTCAGCGATGAGCTGAATTAGATCCATTTGGTCAATGGTTGTGGGAGTGGGAGTGATTTCTTGATGAGGAATATTATTTTTGATCCGAATGGGATGGACGTCTCTGTGACGGGATATCGCATCATCAATCGTCTTGTCCGCCATGTTCTGGGGTCACATACCCCTATGACATATAAAAATAATTAGGGACTGGGCAGGAAAAACTGCGGCAATTCCGCATTAATATGACCTCCTAGCTCGATTGATTTCATGATGATTGGTGCTATCGAATTAATTTATAGAGTTGAAGCATAGCTTGGTCACATGTCCCGGCCAACCAGGGCATGGCTGATGCATGCAGCTGCTTCATACAGTAAGATAGCCGATCCGGTTGGGATTAGAAACAACATAACTCGGACAGGCAGCCCACTGTTCGAGAAAACAGTTCCTCCATCCGTGAATGACCGTGCGATTCCGCCCAAGGACATAGACTTCAGTCCAGCGGCTCCCAGTCGCCTAAATTCACGTACTGTCCCCCATGTATCCCCCAAGGAGTCTGTATCGTCCCAGACTGAGGCTCCCGCGCCTTCCCTGCCCCGGAGCCACAGTGCGTGTTCTCTAACATCGATGACCTCCCTCACAGCGTCATCCCTGGACTTGGACGGGGTGTTGGACCCCGTGCTGAGCAGTGACAGTGGGGATGAAGGGCTTGTTGACGGGGTCAGCGGCCAGCCAGACAGGTGGGGGCAGTACGGGGTCGATCCGGCCATCTACTCCCTCGGTAAGTGGACCAAATATGTCCGGTGACGGTGATAGGAGACATATGATGCCACATTGGTGAGTTCCGGCTGATGCCAACTGTAGCGATAACTACAGAAGCGTGAGCATGTTTATTATCTTCCACTTTGGTGCTGGCGGCATCGTGCAGCTTCATTTCTGTATGTCGGGCATGTTGCCTCGACTGATGGACACTGATGGCATCTTCTTCGGTGGTCAATGCCGGTCCAACCAAAAGTCAGAATGAGGCAGTTCGAGAGCGGTGGCTGTTCCATGAATAGTGCCGGTCAACAGGCTTTCTCTGGCAAAGTCGTTGTATAAAAAGGTCTGACTGTCCGACTCCTTTCTTCTTTTCATTTTTGAAAACAAAAACTACGATGAAGCTCACAAAATTGCTTCTGCTCTTGATTACAATCCTATGCCTTACAACCATAACCTTCGCCTGGAAGATGCCGAACTGTCTAGAGAACGATATCGCCAAAGCTGTCGTTAATAGAGACATCCTTGATCTGTTCGGTGCTACTAGCCGCGACGTTGCTGCTCCAGTACCAGATAACGACTACTACGATGAAGAAGTGCCCGGAATCGGCTATGCCATCCGTGTTACCTTTATTGTGGCCTTTTTCTTTGTTCCCACGTCAATGCTTGCCGCGCTCTGTTGTGAGAACCTTGTCAACGCCGCCATGTTCTGCCTTTGTCTTCCCACGTGGTGTTGCTGCTGCTGTTGCTGGCTCAGCGTGTCGTGCGGCCGGCAGTTCTTCGGATTTGCCTCGGTCTACGACGATGACTCCAAGCCCCGAAGAAGAAGATAATTGCCATTGGTGGCGACGGCCACATTCGCCCGTTGCCCATCCAATGGTAGAGACCCCTTCTCTTTGTTACCATAATCTCACTACAGCCTGCTCTGATTTGTGGTCAGCTTTCTTCTCCAAATTTATCCTTACAGATCGATTTTTTTTCTGAGAGAAACGACCGGTTGGACGATAGCCACATAGCTTAGAGGCACTTGGATGCAGTAAATGTCTCCAGGATTTTTGAGGACCGTCAGATCTGCTATTTTTGGCTTCTTGATTTTTGGATACATTGACCAACTGATCAATATATCGCATCGAAATACGACGTAGCCCGTATAAGCCACGCTGTTGGCGATTTTTTGTGCTCTTTTTACAATTCTCATTTCTTTGGAGGGCCTGGCTGATCGCCAGTGCTCATTCCTACCGGGGTGACATGATGACCATTACAATAAGACCATCCAATTAGTGGTAGAAACAATGATTCTTACAGTTGCTGAAGAACTTTATTATTCACCGACCGATGGGGGAAGTCAAACTGCGTCGCCAACTTACCGAATGTATGACCCCAGGAGGTCAGTACACCGCATATGGTTACGTCTCAGGTCTATTCCAGCCCACCCGCGGTGATCCCCGACATGAATACTTTGAATCTTGGCAAGACATTTCAGACCTGAAATTGAACACCAACTTGCCCAGGCGACGTTTTCAAGCGAGATCTATGGCATATTCAGTCACTACACAGAGTATTGATGGCCATGCATGCATTATATCCTGACGCGCAGCCTTGATTATTCCTACAGGTTGACAGACATTCTGGGCAGTCGGTCAAAAAGAACCCAACCTAACTTTTCGCCAAAGGATCCAAAACGGCCGCTAATGACAGAGTTGGGCTCCACACTAGACGTTAAACACAAAAAGGTCGATGGAATTGATTTATACCACATATACGCTCGATGGGTATCACTTCACACCTCGACATAATAAATCGATGGTCTCGCCGAAATGCACCCCGAGGGTCAGGCTACAACACGAATA
>PPCM01001334.1_pt1 | contig 11717 bp, 8 predicted proteins | sample 1555541 | NCBI WGS metagenome assembly PPCM01 (sample SAMN05284479, study PRJNA326546) | Marine sediment metagenome, whole genome shotgun sequencing project. | isolation source: marine sediment | place: Germany: Wadden Sea | collected 2012-09-05 | reverse complement strand
GAACACAAGCCGTTCAAGACTGTCCGCATGGGGAATTACAACGTGGTTTCGTTCAACACGATTGGGAACACGATTCCACTATTCGGTGGGCTCCCGGCGCCCTATGTGAAGAACAAGGTGCTTGGACTAAGCTCCAAGTTTCCCAAGGACGAGGCGCAGACCGAGCGATTCAGCAGCATGATCTGGGACTTCTACCGCGGCCGCGGGTTCAAGACGGCGCTGATCAACGATCACTGCACCATGGTTTCGGCTCACAATCACGGCTACCGCATGGGGGAGTGGGGCAAGCACTTTGACTACGTGTACTTTGGCCAGGCGTGCTCGATTGCCCCACCAATGTATGTCTTCAGCAACCCCCGGCGGTGTATCGGCGACAAACCGCTGAACCAGGACATGCTTCAGTTTAGCCAGGACTTGATGGACACACACGGGGAGAGCGACCGGCTCGCCATCTTCCTATGGTCGGGGGAGGGCCATTGCCCCGAGCCCGCCTGCGCTGTTATGCCAATGGAGATGTGCGTTGACGCCGTCAAGCAATTCATGATGGATCGAAATGACACAATGCTCATTACGTACTCCGACCATGGTACGGGCTATGGCAAGTTCTTTGGGACGACACTGGGCAACTTTGAGCACAAGCTGCCCTTCCTTGACGTCCACGTGCCCAATTGGTGGGCGGAGAAGTATCCTGACACCATGAAGGTGCTTGAGAACAATCGACACAACGTCTTCAGTGTCTGGGACTTCCATTTCACCATGAAACATCTGACCGACTTCCCCGACAGCGTCGCCGAACACCGTGACGAGTACTTTAACAAGACCGAGATCCCAGCCAACTCGGACCCCCGGTCGTTGTTCGAGCCGCTGGCTGACACGCCCTTCAAGCGGACCTGCGAGGACGCCGGTATTCCGCTCGAGTACTGTGTGCTGACCGACAAGTCTCCGTGGATGAGCGAGGAGGACCTCGAGAAGCCCGAGGTCCGCAAGGTGTACTCTGGGATCGTCAGACACATGAACAGATTAACTGCAAAACAGCCTGGCTGCCAGCGTATCGTTCCGGTTAAGTGGCGGACGGCCAACATGGGCTTCCAGTGGACGGTTGTGGAGCCTAACTGGAACCCACCAGTGCGCCAACGCTACCGCCTTCAGTTCCAGACCAACATGGACAGCGAATTCACTGGCGTCGCCGAGATGGCGGTCAACAAGGACGGCACACCATTCGTCAAGGTCATTTCCGTCGGCCAGGTCTCGTCCTTCAGGCGCTTCGACGGCTGTCGCCCCAAGGCCCTCGCCAAGGATTTCCCGCCCGATATCTGTTTATGTGAGATCGAGAAGCCCAAGGAGCAAGAAGAAGAAAACCCCAAGCCGAAGACAACCACGCCCGAAAGCACCAAGACCATCACCGAAGAGCCAGAGGCGCGCTCGTTCCCCATCACCGTCCTTCTCGCCGTGTTCGCGCTCGTCGTGGTCGCTGCCATCATTTTCTCTTACCTCAACTCCCAGAAGCGGAAGCACGGATCAATCCTCCCGAGCGTTCAGAAATCTGTATAAACCACCCGGCATATCTGATTGGCAGTTTGATGGTGTTGTGCACTTTTTGGGGAGGTCGAGTTTGCTGAAACTTAGTTCAGATTGATATGATCAGACTCGCCCAGACAACTTATTCATTGTCCGCCCGACTTCTCGGTGGGGACTTCAATAAAACAATGCATATGGTAGCCCCTGTTCAGTCACCATGGTCATTGCGGACTAGCGTTCGTTGTAAAGCTTCTCTTTATGCCATCTATGTCTATTTTTGTGAGCTCGTTTCTCTCTCGGTGACAGTGAGGCTGTACCCAAGGTGGGTTCAGCCGCGAGCATCCATGAAACAAGCCTAGTCTGCCTACCTACGTTGATTCCGCACAAAACAGACAACCACTTGGCCTCGGTTTAATTGACTGGATGGCAATCGACCAGATGGGCTACATCAGCGCAAGAAAATATACATCATTGGAACTGCCACTTTCCGAACAAGTCCAAAATATGACAAACCCCGAACGCCCCCCCAGCCACCGCCCTCACCTCTAACTTCATCTTCCTAATCCCGTGCTTGTAGTTTACAGAAGCAGATTTCAGGCCTTCCGCATGTCCACTTCACAAAGTGACCTCAAAAGTCACCGGCCTCCCGCCGAGCCGCCATTGGCTGTACACCATCTCAACGGCGGCCTCCCACCCCCGCACCCAACCCTCAGTGTCAAACAGGCCCAACCCGTCCCGCGCCGCCGTCAACCGACGCCGCACATCAGCGTAATACTCGGGATCCGTGATGAGGTGGCTAGCGATGGAGGTGTAGTGGTCCGGGCTGAGCGCTGTGAGTTCCTCCCCCACTCCAAGATGAGTGACCATCGACGTCGCCACCCGCGACGCCATCGTGTTGGCGGGGCGGGTCACCACGGGGGTGCCGGCCCACAGCGTGTCCGCCACCGTCGTGTGGCCGTTACATTGGTGTGTATCCAGGAATAGGTCGACCATCAACCCGCGCCGTACATGGGCGGCCTTGGGTAGGGTGTCGAGGAAGATGAGACGTGACCCATCCTCAAGACCTAATGCAGCAGCGCTGTCCCGAAGCTGGGGCTCAGCCTCGGAGGGGAACCGCAGCAGCACCAGCACCGTGTTGGGGTGGGTCAGCAGCAGCCTGATCCACAAGGTAAACATTTCAGGGTCCATCTTATAAACCTGGTTGAAACACGCAAGAACAAACGCGTCCTCGGGTACGCCGAACTGAACCCGCAGCTCCGAACGACTGGCGCCAGTGTGGACCGCTGCTTCTTCAAGCTCAGTCGCAGTAAAAATTTCACCGTGATCTCTATAATTCGTAGCAAAGTAACAATGAGGCATATAAATCAAGGCTTCACTATAAAGATAGCCTAAATCGGGCGGGGAAGCAACCGTATCAGTGACGAGGTAGTCGATGAACTCGGCGCCTGTGGTGTTGGGGAAGCCCATTAGTGACACGCTGACTGGTGCCGGCCGCATGGCGAACACCTCGTTCTTGGCGCCGCGGGTGTATCCGTTAAGGTTAACTAAAACGTGCACCCCATCGTTGTAGATGGCAGCGGCGATGTCCTGCGGTGTCCAGCCAGCTACATCCCTGAAGTTGTCAGCAGCGGCGACCAATCGTTCCCTTGCCTGGACGCCCGTGTCGTCAACTGGGGCGAGGCTGTAGCACGTCACGGTAACTCTGGTGCGGTCATGGATGGTGCACACAGCGCCGAGTAGATGACCCATAGGGTGGTCGGTGAAGTCGGATGACACGTACCCGATGTGGACTGGGCCTGTTCCTTGGCAAAGATGGTCAAAGGCGAATGGTTTCCCGGGACGAAGAGCGGCTGCGGCCCGTGCAGTCCACGCGCCGTAGGCTCTGGAGATTTCCCTGGTCTGTACGTCCTCAAGGGGCATGGGGAGTGCGTGGAAGGGCTGTACGGCAGGAAGAGGGGCCCGTGTGGGGTCTACAGACACTCTTCTGAGCTGCGAGTCGATGACGGACCGGAGTCGGTCGCTATGGAGGGCGTAGCGGTCCCATTTCCCTAGACAGAGCTCAGTGTGGAACATGTGACAGAAAGCGTCCGCCGCAGCGTCCTGGGAGGTCGATTTGAGGTCCGCAGCAGCGTTGTAGTGCTCAAACGCCAGCACGAAACGGCCGTGGTCCTTGTAGAGGTGGCCAACGTTCATGTGTGCATCGAAGAACGCAGGATTGAGCTGCAGGGCCTTGGTGTAGTACTGCAGAGCCTTTCGAGAGTCTCCGCCCTGCTTCAGCACGTTGCCCAGATTGCTATATGGTTCAGCGTACGTCGGATCAAGCTCAATTGCCTTCAGATAGCACGTGACCGCGTCTGACAGCGCCCCGCGCGCCTTGTGGGCTGTGCCGAGGTTGTTGTATGCCGGTGCGAAGTCAGGCTGTATTTCGATGGCCTCAGTGAGGTGTCTGATAGCTTCATCGGGCCTTCCCATGTGCAGACAGAGACACCCAGCCCTGTCCTTCGTCGCCGCGGTGTGCTCCACAGTCGACTCCTGGAAAATCCGCATAAATTCTTGGTGGGCCTTGTCTCCAGCGCCAGACTGCTCCAGTGCGTGGCTCAGCCCAATGTAGCCCTCCGTACGACTTGGATATAGCTCGATCGCCCTCTTGTACACGGCGACGGCCTTGGATGGGTCACCCATCTCGATGAAAATGCGGCCCAGCATAATGAGCGGGTTCAGAAGATCGCCTGATCCCCGACACGCGTTGTACGCCCGATGGCAGTTGTCCGCTGCCGCTATGAACTCCTTCTTCTGGCGGAGGACCTCGGCAAGAGCCATGAGCGTCTCTGGCGACTCCCGGTGGCGCGAGATGGCCATTTGGAGATAGCGCTCGGCAGCGTTCAGGTTACCTTGGTCCAGGTACAACTGCCCAATCTTGCTGTACGCATAGAAGTGCTCCTTATCGATCCGTATCGCGCTCTCGTATGAGTGCTCCGCCATGACACCGTTCTTCAGCATTGTATAGATGTCTCCAAGAGTCAAATGGGCGTCTCGTGAATTCCCATCCATCTGTAACGCCGCTTGACAAGCACAAAGTGCTGTGGCGGTGTCTCCCTGAGCCAAAGCTTGCTTAGCGCGTGCGACCTCGTCCGCAACGCCCATTTTGTTGCGTCGTCCATCTTTTTATAACAACTTCTTCTGACCTACGCTTCTGAGCGACGCCTGCACACCGAACGCGGCGCGGATTTCGACTAGTTCCGTCACGTGTATGAGAACATTTATTAGATACCCAGATACGGAGGACCTTTTGTGACCAAATCACTGGGATGGGGCCGATCAATAACATACATAACAGGATCAGGGAATATGAACACCGCACGCTGACGTGTCTCGGGGAGCTGTTTACTACATAGCCACTTTCACATCGGCATTGTGATTGTGATTGCTAGCATCCGGCCGACAATATTAAAACAAGAAGGAAAGGCGCGGCATGACGGCGCGCTAGTCCGGGTTACTGAGAGGTAAATCCCACCCCGTCTCACAATCCAACGGTCACGAGCACTGTGGCGGCGACCAGGGCTTCATCTGGGTTTCTTCTCGGCGGTATAGCGCGCGAGATGAGAATGTGGGCCATATCACGGGCCAGAGCCGCGTCGAGTCGCGTGTAAATGAGGTGTGCGAGCTCCAGTGCGGCCCGTACGATGGTTCTCGGTGAGTCTGGGTCAGTAGCGACCGTGTGTGCCTCACGGAGCGCCTCTGTCTCCTCTCCGTGGATCAGGTGGGAGATGGCCGTCGCCAGATGGGCCGCGGGGGTGGTGACGAGCTTTCTCTCCGGCTGAGCGAACATGGTGTGCTCTTTCTGAAGAATGAGTGCGAGGCATCGAAGGCCCTCGGGTGGGGATTGAGGTGAAGCAGTGTCCACCGCAGCGAGGGCCGCGTGACACGCCGTCTTGGGGTCACCGAGGATATGGTGGATGCAGGCGATCGCAATGTGGGACGTCGCATCGGGATCAGGATGGGAATCGAGGGCGAGAAGGGCCTGGCCGATACACTGAGGACGGAAGGTGGCAAAGACGGGATCTACGGAGACGGCCAGCCAGCACGCGGCTAGAGCGTTGTAGTCGGCGGCATCATCGTGTAGCAGGGTGAGCAGCACGATGCTGTTGAGGTGCCGATGGGTGCGGCGCAGGGACGCCGCGAGCTCGAGGGCTGCAGGGGCAAGCGCTGTGGGGATACGGGCACATGATGCAAGAAACGCCTCGGAGGCCTCGGTAGCGGACATGTCCTGGTCCTTTTGACCCGATAGGAAAGCCCGAACCATTGCAAAGGGGCTGGGTGCGCAGAACACGACATTTTGAAGGTACGGTTCGTCGTCTGCGTCGGTTAAGGTCTGTTTGATGTAGCTGAACAACTCGCTTTCATCGGCACAAAGAGGGGAATCAAAACCCAACATCGTCTGTCAAAAATAAACAAGTGAAGAACAACTGAGCCGAACAGGTCGACTGGCAACCATCAGAGTCCAAGAGAACAAAGAGCGATTGAAGTCTAGCCTGGCTTTCGCGATAGGCACATTTACTCCTCGGGAACGTCGATCTCACCGTCATCGATCATCTTCTGGACGTCAGTGGGGGCATTGCCGTCAACCTGGAAGGTAAGCACGTATATATCAAGATGGACAAACCGTGCAGCCAACGCTGTTGGCGGTACCAAGGATCTCCTTAACGGTACCGGCAAAGGTGCGGGCAAGGGTGCGCTCGTTCATGATGCGGGCAATCTCGTAGACATCGTCCATAGCGAGATCACCATCATGCTCGACTGGGTAAGTGCAAACGGACAAACGTACTGTTCTTGACACCCTTCTCACGGGGAGCCTCCTTGAGGGCACGGATCACGAGAGAAGAAGCGGAAGGCACGACCTCAACGGTAGCCTGACGGTTCTGGATGGAGAGCTTGACAGTCACGCGAAGGCCCTTCCACTCCTTGGTGTTCTTGGCGATATCCTCACCAATCTTCTTGGGGGGGACACCAAGAGGACCAACCTTGGGGGCAAGGGCGGCAACAGGGGTAACCTCGCCACCAACGGCACGGAGGTACACAACGTGGATAGCAGTAGGGTCGAACTTGGGAGGCATTTCAACTGTTTCACTCTCGCTCAGATTTCTAAATCGTACGGGAGTGGTTTTAACCTCAAAGCCAAAAAACACCCCAACCGCTTGTCATGAAATAAGCCAGAAGAGACACCGTTAATAGCTTGGTGCTGCCGTGCTGTGTACACCATTATTTAGTCACTTGCTCATTTGGCCCGGCTGGGTTACCTTGGATCATTATCCCAAGATTATCAAGCCGAGCAGGAACGTGAAACCGTCACTGGTATGTCATTGTATACCCTTGCCGTACCTGACCGCAAAACTGGTCTGACAGCGTGTGAGATTGCGTGTGATAATGCCATCATTCAGGTCAAGTTGGAGAAGGTTGTTCAAATCCAGTCGAAACAAGATACCACTGAAAACAAACCCTGTGATGATTCCTGGTATCATCACAACCTCAGCCTCACGAGCTAACCCCAGACCCAATGCGATGCCTATAAAATGTGTCCTATCAAATATCATCTGTCATTGGCCTCACCCACTGCTCTTCACCGCCCTGTCCCGGGCCCGCGCCTCGTCATCCCGCACCCGCCGCCAGTACTGCAGGGACAGCAGGAACTGAGACCGGCACGCGGCGACCAGGTACCCTACCCCGACTATCTGCTGTACAATATGAATGGAGGCGGCCACTGTGTCGCCAGAGAGGGGGGAGGGGGTCTTGATGGTGGCGTACACCATGAGAGAGAGGTATGACAATACGTACACGACGAGGTGTGCCGTAAGGGCGGTGACAGTCAACAGGACGTGCCGGACCCACTGTCTGTGTGAGAGGGAGGGGTTACTACATACTTGGGGTCCACAACGACGACACCTTCAAAGATCTGGAACCAAAGATAGCCGAGCACCGTTATCGGAATGATGCAGAAGAAAAGAGGCCGGATGAAGCCAACAAGAGCGATAAACATGAAGTGCTTGTCGAATATGAAAGGAGAGTACCCATCAATGATACAATCGATGACCAGTGATATGTAGAAAATCGCATACTGCACGCCAAGATGAAGCATTGCACGTCTGTCGAATATTTCGCAATTTTTCAAATTTCGTTCCAACTCGTACGGTTTAGTAGTACATGCTACAAACAAAAACACTGCCCTAGTGGTACATTTATCGTTACCGTCCCAGCACTATTTCATCTATGCATGTGGGCCTTTGCAGTGAACCCCATCAGCTCTCCCCGAACCTCGCTGGGCACATCGTCCCCGAGCTGCCCGGTCACATTACGAATCACCGCCCGTAATTCGGCCATCATACCATTGAGCGCGTTGATCTCGATGCTCTGATGGTGGATGCGCTTGGCCTGCTCTGTGGTCACGCTGCGGAGGCTCTCAAGGTCCGCGCCGACCACCTTAGCGGCCTGCTTGAGTCCATCTCCGAGTGTCTGGGCGTCCTGTCTTAAATCTGTTGCCCTGTGTATTGCCTGGGCCCGCGCCGCCTCAGTTTCTGTTAACCGCTCCCTGAGTCTGCGGACCTCGTCCTCCAATTCCCCGGCCTTCTGGCGTGCCCTGCGTGTGTCGGCAGCGGCCTCGGATTGCCCTACATGAGCCGCGGCCACGTGTTCGTATTTGTCAGTGAGGCACTTGAGGATGTACCCCGATCGCTGGAGCTCGGCAGCGAGCACGTCGTTGTTGCTCTGCGCCTCCTCGAGCGCGTCCCTGATGGCCCCTGCCTCGTCTTCCTTGGCGCTTACCTCGAGCAGGAGATCGCCCATCTCGGCGTTTTCACCCCGAAGTTTTGATAATTCGTCACGGTGGCGGGAGACCAGTCCGCGTTGTTCCTTGAGTGCCGATTCGGTTGCCGCACGCTGCCGCTCAAGTTCGACGAGTGAGTTGTTCGTGTCTTTTTGCCATTGCCGCAGTCTCTCAAGCTGAGTCGTCATCTGCCGCTTATCTGCGTCCGCACCCTCCAGCTTGGCCTCCAACTCTGTGATTCTACCGATGGCGTTCTCTTTCTCGAGGTCAAGCTTCTGACTCTTCTCCAACATGCCCTCTTCCTGTGCCAGGCGGTCCTTGAGCTCCTCTTTTTCATCGAAAAGCTTCTGGTATTCGGCATAGAGCTCTTCGGCGTAGTCTTCGACCTCAACGAGTCTCTCCTCTGTCGTTTTGCCGCCGACGCGCTTGGGGGTGAGGGCGGTCACCTCCTCGATCTTCCCGTCGAGGTCGTGCTGCAGGCTGGCGATGCGCTCGGTCTGCTCCTCGCGCGTCTCGTCGGCGGCGGACAGTTGGCGTTCAAAGTCGGCGACCTGCTTCTCGAGGGAGCGAATGACGGCGTCCTTTTCCTCCATGGTCGATTGCAGCTCGGCAAGCTCACCGGCGCGGCGCTGGGCGTCCTCGTCCACACTGCCCTTGAACTGCGCGATCTGCTCGGACATGGCGTTGCAGTTGGACCGCCACTCGGCAAGGCCCGCCTGAAGGTCGGCGATCTGGCTCGTTTTGGATTCGATCTGGGTAGCGCGGGCGGCCAGCTCCTCGTTCGCCTTGCGGTTCGCCTCCTGGAGCTGCGCGATCTTCTCTGTTGCGGCGGCGTTGCTTGAGATCATCTCGGCGAGGCGCGAGCCAGTGCTCTCGTACTCGGAGTTCGACTGGTCGATTTCGCGTCGCTGCTCGATGACCGCTGCCTCCAATTTGCCCTTGGCCTCACTCAGCTTGTCGTGCTGGGCCTGCAGCATGCAGAACTCGTTCTCGAGCGACTCACAGCGCGTGCGGTAGCGGTCGGCCTCGACCTGTTGGGCGCTCACCTCGTCCGACAGCTTGGTGCGGTCTGCGTACAGCCGCTCGATCTCCGTCGTCCGCAGTTGCAACCGCTGCTTCAGACTGTCGACTTCGGTCGTGCGGTCTCGCAGCGTCTGCGTTAGCTCGCTGCTCTGGACATCTGACTGCTCGTTCTGCTCGACAATCTTCTGCAGCTGGCTCCGCGCGCCCTCAAGCTCGGCCTCGAGCTTCTCGGCCCGTTTGGCCATCACCCGATTAGCAGCCTGGCTGTTGCTCCGGTCTGTGGTGATATTCTCGACCGATTCCTGCAGTTTCGCCAGCTCGGCCTTCACGTCGTCCCTCTCAGTCTTCGCTCCCGCCGTCTCTTGCTCTGCCAGCTCACACCGTTTCTTGTAATGCGTCACATCTTGCTCTGTTTGCATTAATTCCTGGACCAAGACCTTCATATCCTGCTGTGCACGCCGCAGTTGCGACCACAGCTCGGCTTCACCTCCAGTCATTGCGTTTTCGGGGAACTTCTTGCAGAATCTTTATTACAATTTACAGTTCGATGACAACATGGCAGCATTGACAGCAAAAGAGGGATTGCTGCTACCTGTGGCATCACCTCATGCTGGCGTGGAGCTCCTGCACCCTCTGTGTGGCGTGCAGGCGGCCGAGCTCGTCGATGAAGGCCTCTACGGGCACATCCCCAACAGTCGGCACGAGGTCGTCGTGCGGCGGGTTGTAGACGCCTGGGATGGCCTTCGTGGACACCAAGTGATGAAGTTTGGACGCCAGCGCAGTGAAATGCTGAGTCTGTTTCTCAGTCTCGAGCCGCTCGACCTCCCCGGCCGTCGTAGCCTCGTAGTCCACCAGAGCACGCCGCATGTCCTCGTTACGGGCTGTCAGCTGTGTCAGATATACGGCGCGTTTTCTAAAGTCGAGGATACGGCGGCGAGAGAGCCAGCCGCGGAAGACACGCTGAATGGCGACGGCGTTAGTGTTGAAGAACTCGAGCCGCTCTTGGTGTTTCTTGGTCTCGACCATGCGGGTGTACACGTGGCGGGAGGAAAAGCCGCGGAACACGCGCTGAATCTCCGAGGCAGCAAAACTGGGTCAGGGGGAAGCGATGGGGGACGTACTGCCAGACAGCAATCATAGAACGTGCCTTGTAACCGCGCCACACAGCCTGAATGCGCATCGCGGCTTCAAACTCGGCATCTGCGGAATCCTCGGCGTTTCTAGGGTAAGAGAAAATGTGACGGGTACAAACTGAGTGGCGGCGAAGTAAGCATCAAGCACAGACTGCTTGACGTCTTCAATGTTCAGAAAATTCATAGATTAGTTGGGTTTCGCCCAAACGTTTGTTCACGCTTTTTTTTACAGTTGGTTCAACGCACACATTGTCTGACCGACTTCTCGGCCGCCGAATGTGTGAATTGCCCATCCCCCACCCGTGGGTATGATTTCACTTTCCATTTACCAGCCTCACCTAATCCAGCTCCTCGATGGTCGGCTCACCGCCCGCTCCGGGCCCCGCCCCGGGCCGTGCTCCACCCATCCCACCCATGCCAGGCATACCGCCGGGCATTCCACCCTGGGCGCTGGCGTCCCCCTGGTAGAGCTTGGTCATGATGGGGGTGGACACGCTCTCCAGGTCCTTTTGCTTGGCGTTGTACTCGTCCTTGGTCGCAGTGAGATGCGTGTCGAGCCACTCGGTGGTGTTTTTGATCTCTCGCTCGAGCTTCTCCTTGTCTTCAGCTGAAATCTTGTCCTTGAACTTCTCCTCGTTGATGGTGTTGCGGAGAGAGTAAGCGAACGACTCCAGCCCGTTGCGGGCCTCGATCTTCTCGCGGGTCTCCTCATCCTCGGCCTTGAACTTCTCGGCATCGTTGACCATACGGTCGATGTCGTCCTTGCTGAGACGGCCCTTGTCGTTGGTGATGGTGATCTGCTGGCGGTTGCCGGAGCCCTTGTCCTCAGCGGTCACCTGAAGGATGCCGTTGGCGTCGATGTCAAAGCTGACCTCGATCTTGGGGACACCGCGGGGGGCGGGGGGGATGCCAGAGAGCTCAAAGGTGCCAAGGAGGTTGTTGTCCTTGGTGCGGGCACGCTCGCCCTCGAACACCTGGATGAGGACGCCGGGCTGGTTGTCGGCGTACGTGGAGAACGTCTCCTTGGCGTGGGCGGGGATGGTGGTGTTCCGCTTGATGAGGGTGGTCATCACGCCGCCGGCAGTCTCGATACCGAGGGAGAGGGGCGTGACGTCGAGCAGGAGGAGGTCGGACACCTTCTCGGACTTGTCGCCAGAGAGGATGGCGGCCTGGACGGCGGCACCGTAGGCGACAGCCTCATCGGGGTTGATGGTCTTGCAGGGCTC
>PPCM01001333.1_pt1 | contig 11719 bp, 9 predicted proteins | sample 1555541 | NCBI WGS metagenome assembly PPCM01 (sample SAMN05284479, study PRJNA326546) | Marine sediment metagenome, whole genome shotgun sequencing project. | isolation source: marine sediment | place: Germany: Wadden Sea | collected 2012-09-05 | reverse complement strand
GGTGAGGGCGGACGGGATGGAGGAGGCTCAGAGGGGTGGGCCATTGGCGATGTCACCCGGGCAGGAGTGATGGGAGCCAGATGATGGCAAGTCTTCCAGCACCATGTGACTTTACTGTCTTTTTACTGGCACATTGACATCCTATCTCATCCCCGCACATGTGGGGCTGAGCAACTTACACATATGCCGGCTGAGGAATCGGTCGGGTAAGGTTTGGTTTAAAGGTTCTTTTCACACTTTCACACTCGAAAAATGAAGCACATCTTGTTGTTGCTGCTGCTCTCTTGCGTGTATTGCCGTGTTACCTTCACCCATGAGCTGATTGGCGACTCTTTCCACAAGATACTTCGTCTCTCCATTGCAGACGTCACAGATACCACCACAATTGAGTACACGCTCCCAGTTGGGGTGTTTCTTGACCCTCACGACCCTCAGCTATCGGGTATATCATCCAATCCCCTTGTATCTCTCACCGTGACCCCAGAGGACATCAACATCGAGCTCCCTGATTGTGGCGACGATCTCGAGGCCATGGTCCTAGTTCTGACCATCATACCGGACCCATCGACAGACAATAGAGTGATTGACATCCCTCTCCACGTGAGATATCACTGCGTCCTCCCTGGCGAGCCTCACGCCGGCCTCCACCACTACACCATCGCCCCACCCCGGTGCTGGGCCCTAGAACGGGACGGGACGCCCGCCATGTGCTCCCCGCCGCATAACCAGCTCATGTACCCCGTCCCCGTGTATAGCGATCAGGGTACGGTCGGCGTCGTGACTGTCTGGTCCGTTGCGGTGCTCGCTGGGCTGGTCCTCATCGCAGGGTGGAGGTGGGCATGAACTCGTCGCTGTGCACCGTACAGGGTACATGTGATATGAGGGACGTGGATGGGGATGCACGTGGTGACGTCAACCTTGTGATTCAACGCCCATGCCGGGGATGTCATAGGCGACACTATCATCGACGGAGTGGGAGTACTCACCACGTCACGACATGCCTATAACATGCCTATAACATCCATAATGGATGGTACGTGGGCCTTCGTGACATCAGGAAGTCCACCGTCTTCACCGACTCTTATATCGTCCGGCTCTGAGGTCGACCCGACCCTGCCCCGAGATGGTGCGGGACGCCGGATCCACACCACACGATCGGGTCCATGATGCAGTGGGTGGGCGATGGCGGGGGGTGAGGTTCGAGGTGATGGGACTTGATGTTAAATTTCGGAGTTTGGTCGTGTACTTACTGCAGTGCTGGCGGTGACTCAATAAAAGCTTGGGACGCTCCCTGCATCGTCGAACCTCCTCACCTGGGGTGCGTCAATGCCTGGCAAAGATCGAAGCGTGATCTTTATCATTTTCTATTGGGCTTGACTGAAGCATTAAGGTACAAGAAATGATGCATGGGTTGCACGTCGTGGTGCCTGTAAGTCTGTTGAATTGTCCAGACAACGAGACATGTCAGACCAATCAGGTGTGCATGAACGGTTTGGGTTCATTTTGGTTGTGGGTAATGTAGGTGGGTATGGAAACGTCACCCGAGTCGAGTGATTGACACGTTGATATCAACATCATTAACGGGACTGGACAGCCTAGTTGGGGCGTTGATACACTGCGCAACAAACCTCAGACTGAGTAGGCCTCGAAGACGAGACCATTGACACCACTTTCAAAGCGGCGGCCAGAAAGGAACCGTGTGAATGAGAACCAAGAACCAACCACGCGACCTACCTTGACATCGGCGTCAGGCAGGGTGACGGGAGATTCAATGACCGGCATGGTATGTGGGCCGCCCCGGCCGATATACATGTGATAAAGTCAGTGGGTTACAGCGACGCAAGTCCAAAATTTTGTCGCGATTTCTTTTGGGGTATAGAACGACGTAGCATGTTTCGGTCCCAAGAGACCACCTATTCATAAGCACTATTTTCCCCTGACCTGTAAGTGGACACGCTATATAGTCGCGTTTTATAAATCGACCGCAAAATAACAACCAACAAACAACGCATGTGCGATAACAGTAAGCTGGCTCCGAGTCCATTGAACCACCAAACGGGTGTTGATAACGGTGATATGGTTGCCAGTCCCGCCTTTCACCGTCTGCAGTCGCAACTACGGACTATGAGGCGTGCCAACCAGGTGCTGGAGGACAAGCTCTCGTCAGACACCAACATTATCATTGACAACCTACGGAATGAGCTGCGTGCCAAGGAGGAGGAACGCGCCGCTCTTGAGCGGGAACTGTCCAACACTGAGCAGCAGAAGGTACTCGTCAGCAACGAGCTCAACCGGTGGCACGAGGACGACGAGGTAGGCGTTGCGCGCGTCGAGAAACTCAAGAGTGAGATCGCGTACCTTCAGCGGCACGTCCAGAAGCTCCAGCATGACGTGGACCGTACGCGCGGCCAGCTCGAGGAGCGCGACGCGTTCGACGTGCGGATGTACAAGGCCGTAGGGTCAGTGTGGACGTCCATCAAGACGCGCGTGGCCCGGAGCGACGGTGAGGATGTCGGGGAGGCTGACGTCGCCGATATCGCGGGGCGGTTGATCAAAGTATTTGACGGCATCCAACGCGAGAACAACATGCTTCGCGCGGCAAGGGAGAACGTGGTGACCGAGCTCGATGAAATGGCGGACAGTATGGAGGTGTTGTTCAGGGACAGAGATGTTGCCCAACGCGCGAGGGAGGCTGATGAGAGAAAGGCTACAGTTAATCTCAACACAATGAAGCGTCAACTCGACGAGGCTAACGTCACCATCGCAGGTCTCGAGGAACGCGCCGCAAAGGCCGAGCGCGAGGCGGCCGCGCTGAGACGGAAGGCACTGCGTCCCACAACGCCGCGCACACCCGCACCGAAGATGAAGTAGATGAAGGAGGAGGAGATGGTTGTGGATAAACAGTACGAATGCAGAGGTGACGGATGGGGGCAGTGATCAACATGCGGCGGATCTTTAGGTGCGGTCTAACCCTTTATCGAAATTTATCAGGCAAGAAAGAGAATTTTTTGGTAAACATCCCGATGGCAGAGCGACGGTAAGCTAGATACATCACTAACTGACACAGTCTCGTGCGGAGCTTCCCTGTGCTGTCCTATTTGACCCAGGGGACATCCGAGCACCGTCTTTTGGTCATAACAGCCAACGATTTCTGTACAATCGACCCTAACACGGGCGATATCACGCTATTCTACCCGCTAACCTCTATCACATCCATCTCCACCGACAAGCGCTCCGACAACGTGTTTCGCCTCCTTCTGGCGGACCTTCCCCCGCGCCTCTTTGCCTCCGAGGCCCGTGCGGACGTTATTTCGGCCTTCATGGCCAATATGGCCGTACTCAAGTGCGCCACGGCGATTGACGCCAACACGCACGCCGGCTTCACGCGTCTGGAACACCTCCAGGAGTGGCGTGGAGCCGCCCTTCCCTCAGATGACATCCGCATCAACATCGAGGAGGTGAGTGGCTCCAGCTACATCCCACAGATCATCACATTCCGCGGCGATGCAGTGATCACCAGCAGCTACACGGACGCGACGCCCGTGACCAGAGACTACACCCTGGTGGAGGATGTCGTCGCTCATCCCCACGATGCGAGGATCATGTCCATCGTGTTCGGGGACGGGACGTACACGCTGCGGGTCAGCGAACAGATCCGGGATAACCTGTTCACTGTCCTCATTGGGCGTGTCAGGCTCCACAAGTACTCTCTCAACCGGATAGTGGCCATGCATTTCCCGCACGGGGATCATGAGACCCGGCCCGCACGGACCGACCCCAACGCCTGGCAGCCCCCCGCCCCGACAGGTCAGCCCCGGGGTTACTTCACCGCTAGTCGCCCCGAACCCGAACCAACCATCCAGGAGGCCGTTGTAGACACTGACGATGATGATGCCCCACCCACACGAAAACCCACCCAACTTACAGGCGACGGGCCGCAGGACCCGCTCGATGGGACCACAGGGGCGCGGGCCCAGCTCGGACTGGACATCAGGGCTGCGTTAGAGACGGGCGACACTCTCAGGAAGTGTGTTGCACGGAGGGGGGTGCTACACACTAGATTCTTCCGATTGGTGCCTCGGGGTGGTCTGGGCATCGATGGGATAGCTCTGCAATGGGGTGTGTCCCAGAATGATAAGAATTGGCGGCAGGTGAGGCTGACTTCGGCAGAGGGAGGCCCAGCGTCCGCCACAGAGGCCAAGACAATCACCAAGGCCAAGGCTCCTCCATCACTTGCCTTCCACGTGACCGGGACCATTGTAGTGCTCACCAAGACTATGGTGCAGGACGAGAAGGACACAACCATCACACTATTGGCCCCAGACAAGCCTACATACGACAAATGGCTCAACGGACTCCAGGTGCTGCTGTCGGGGTGAGCAGATGGAGCGCGGCAGATGTGAACCACATGCCTTTCCTGCGTGGGTCAGGTAAGGTAAGGTAAGTGGGTCAGGCGTGGGCGTTGCCTTTGTATGTCACTTTATAGGGTTTATAAAAAGGAAACTCGAATCTTGATGTCGTGTGGACCCTCAAGTCCGGCTGGAGCTTATTGCACTCTAAATATCACGTTGCTAATGATAATTAACAACATCTCGCCCTTTCATTGCATGAATGGGGCTCCCTACCAAAATGTAGGAGGCTGGTTACTACGCACTCACCTAATAACATCTGGGATTCCTAGCACGGGCCTTAAGAACCGTGTACGAACCTTATTGCAATGCCATGCTTCGCGCTGGCTACTCTATCTGAGTCATATTCGCTACTGTCTTACGAAAGGCGAGATGTCTCTTGACATTGCAGCCGAGAACCAAGTGCTCCAGACGCCGCAATACTTAATGTGTCCCACTCATCCAGCTGTAGTGCTGAGCTGAGGGGGATACCAAAGCGGCTCTGGACAACGCGCTTGGTTGACGTGACGATCTCTCACTCAGGAAAGTTAAAGTTGCCGTTGTTTCACAATGGATTCCTTTCGGAAGCGTTTATCTGCACGCATCGATGATCGCCACGTTTTCACCAGCGGATTGGTTCCACATTAGATTGGAGCCACACGGGGTCCGGTCGGTTTATGTCGACTTGCCCCAAGTTGATTAGCCGTGATTGCCGACGCCGCCAAGCGTTACCCACCTCGGGTGATCGTCTGGCTGTGTTGACGCGTAGCTGGGGATGCATACACCGACTGTGTTGCTCTCCGGCCACGGCTCATGCGTCACCTGCTACTGCAAGTGAGCGAATTGTTTAAAAAGCTTTACAGAGCCGTCTGGGCGTTCCACCAAAAATGCCTGGCGATTCTGTGCGGCAACGATTCGGGGATGCTCTGTGGCATCGCCTAATCAGTTCGAACAAATAAAAACAAAAATTTCTTATCCTCTTAACAACGGCCATGCCTGGCGAATACTCGAAAAAAACCCGCATGGGAAACTGGTTTGAAGACCAGTTCACGGGACCTGTTGTCCTTTACGACACAGAGGCCCCATCTACCTGGCAATCCATGTCTCTTGCGAAAGCTGAACTTCCGAGGCCGACAACGGCCGCGAAGAAGCAGCAAGAAGACAAGGACAACACTATTGGCCGTGTGATTAAGATCAAGCAGCCAGAGAAGCCCGATTACTCGGACTACTACGTTAGCACTTCTCGTCGCGACTTCCAGGTGCCTACTACCGCGGCCGCTACTGAGCCGCGCATCACCAGGGACACCGCGACCATCAGCTATCGCCCCAGCGTTCAATCGTGCCCCATGGAGTCCAAATCAAACCAGAACTACTTTGGGAAAGCAACCTGCGACGTTACCAACGCCGGCCGTGTGAGCCAGGAACGTAATATGCCCGGGTTCAAGGACCACGGGCCACCCGGTTCCAGGCACGCGGCGCCGATGGGAGCGGGGATGCAGGTGTGGAGCGATTACTAGATTACAATTGATAAAGAAAAACATGGCTTGTTATGACTGACTCACTGTTCGATGGTACACATTGACTGGTCAGCATGGCAGCCGTTGTGCCCGACCACATGATCATGTGCGGGTTGATTGACCGCCACAGCGGTAGACGTATAATTCGACTTGGATGCTCGATCAGATTGCCGATTCACGACGATGACGCAATTTGACAACCTACAATACGATGATTTCGAGATACTGGATGAATTATACCGCTCTAACGGTGGCAGCGTTTTGAAAGCGCGCCACAGGAGGTCAAACACACTTTTTGTGCTGAAACAGAGACTCAAGCCCTCAAGGGAGGGCATGGAGGAGTACCAACGGGAGCTGGATCTACTGACTACCCTCAAGCATCCTCATCTCGTTGAGTGCTTCGGCTGTTTCTCATCAGGCAACTCCAATTATCTCGTCATCGAGTACGCCGACCAAGGCGACCTTGCGAAGGACATTGGAGAGCACAAGCAGAACAACCAGGGTTACTCCGAGTCAGAGCTGTGGTCTATTTTCCACCAAATCGTATCTGTGACCAAATATCTCCATGATTCCAATGTCGTCCATCGGGACATGTTTGCCACCCACCCCACCAATCTCACACAGCAAACCCCTCAACGTGCTTCGGTTCAGCAACGGCAAGGTGAAGCTTGCCGATCTCGGTGTCAGTCGGCGTGTCTCGACGGAAACAGTGTTTCTTCAGACTTTTTTCGGCACCCCACTTTATCTGGCACCCGAACTGGTTGAGAGCAAGCCGTACACCGAGAAGGTGGACGTCTGGGCCCTGGGCGTGATGCTGTATGAGATGGCCTGTCTGCACCCCCCGTTCTCTGGGAACAACATTATGGCGTTGATGAACGACATCCTCCACGGTGATAGGCAGCCTGTACCGCCCAAATACTCCCCGGCGGTGGGAAGGTTGATTGATAGAATGCTCCAACAGAACCCCCGGGCCCGCCCGAGCTCGGTGGCAGTGCTGGACGCCGCCAAGGAGCAGATGGACAAGCTCAACAAGCTCAACGTTAAGGCCGACCCGATCGCCAGTGACGGAGGGCAGCTGTTCGTGGCACCGGCGACCAAGGGTGATCCCACCCCTGCTGAAGTCGAGGCCATCATGGGGGTTGACTTCGAGATCGGGAGACGGATGGTCGAGAAGAAACAACAGGTACAGGTACAGAAGCCCGCACCTGCTCCGACGCCTGCCCCCGCCCCCGCCCCAGCTGTCCATGCGACCCCCGACCCGGCCCCGACAACCAGGGAGGCCCGCCTCCGCCGAAGACAAGCTGACTACAACAGACGCCTGCAGGCCAAACGGATGCTTGAACAACAGGCCCAGGCGGCAGCAATGAAGGCCGAACCCACCCCGAAACCCAAGCCGGTGAACCCCGCCCCCGCCCAGCCCCGGCCCGCCCCACGCAGTCATTATAACATATTTAACATTCCGTCAACTCCGGAAGAAACTCCGGAACCAGTCAAGAGGAAGATTGTCAAGACGTTCAAGATTGATCGGGACATCCCTATAAAGCCCATGACCCGACCCGACCAGGGTCAGGTCCGGGGGGAGCTGAAACCGGTGGTGGCCGGGATGGGCCCGCAAGCCGAGCTCGAGATGCTGCGGAAGTTGCTGCTGTGAATAGCCTACCGGACAGCCGAATCTCTGGTGAAATAAACAAAAATTGTGGGTGTCTGAATAAACTTTATTGTAGATGCCCAGTGCCAGAGTGGAGCTTTAACCCATGATCACGGTCCATCCCTACCCTCAACGGAGGCCTCTGAAGGCATCGGCCCCCCCTTGTCGTCTCCTCTGCGGTCAATTGTCCCGAGCCACAAGATGTAAGCCACGAACGCGAGGCCCACCGATAGCAGCGACCCGACGACGAGGACAGTGACATAGCGGGGGTGCTGCAGCACCATACCCAGGAACAGCATGGAAAGGAGCGCCATCGAACACACTGACTTCTCTGTGCCGCTGACAGCCCCGCGGATCGTGGGGTCAACACGAAGCTGGAGCATCACGAGGTGGGCCTGGTCAAACAGCCACAAACCGAGGCGTGAAATGCAGATGGTTACCAGGAAGTACACCAGCAGGGCCGCCACCACGGGTTTGACGGCTGACGGCGGATCGTCGACCGTCTGAAGGTACACAGCTGCAACGAAGGCGAGAACACCCGACATGAGGATGCCCAGCTGCCACGAGATGGCCGTGAAGCCCGATAGCTTGGGGCCCAGCCTCCTGAAGATGAGCGGGGCGATTCCTGTCGTTACTAGGGCAGACACGGCGGCAAACACGCGGAACACGGCGACCAGGGACGGGGATACGTCCGACTGGATGAGATACGTGGTTAGTAAGACGGATTGGGGGGAGAGGATGGTGAAGTAGAGCAGGCAGTAGGCCAGCGATAGCAGGAAGACGGGATCGTTGGCCCAGAGTCGGGCGCCTTGGAGTAGGTCTGAGAACACAGCCAACACCGGCCGGAAGGCGGCGAGGACGATGGGTCGGGTGGGGTGACTGGTGGTGTCGGTCGGGGCGGGTGTGGGCTTGGGCGTGGGTACTCTGAGTATGGGGTTCATTAGGTACACCGCCCACAGGAGCCCGACCTCGACGAACCCGGACACTACATTCCACACCATGGAGGTGGCGATGACGGCCCATGGAGGGATGACGAGGAGGAGGAGGCCCATAGCCATCGGGGAGGCGATGGCACAGAGCTGGGAGATGGAGGCCGAGATGGAGTTCACACGCGTGAGGAGGGCGGCGTCACCAGCACAGAGCGTTGGGATCCAGTCACGCTCGACGGAGACGGATGAGGAGGCGCCCGCCAGAGACTTGCAGAACCCGACAGCACACAGGACGGCGACGGTTACGATCATCTCAACGGACCAGACGCCGGGGGAGCGGAGAAGAGGCACAATGACGACGCCGGAGCCCAGCACAACAAACGCGTTCTGCAGTAGGATGGCGGTGGTGACCGCGGTCATCCGTGGGAGCCGGTCCAGTGCACCACCGACCGCGGGTCCGAGAAGAAAGATGGAGATCTGCTCGCTGATGGAGTATGCGGCCGGCACGGCCATGCCCGTGGATGAGAAGGCGTCCGCAAGAAACACTGGGAAGACAAACTGGCTCATCCGGTCGCCAAACGCGGTGAGAAAGAAAGAAAGAATCAGAAGGACCACTGAAAGGAGCCGCGAGAGGCGATTCGTCAGTTTCGGCTGGACACCGTCAACAATACTATCGTTGACATCCATACCTGGCTCTGCAGACGACATGAACCGAGTCTGGCCACAGATTCTGACAGTTTTCACAAAACTCATAAAAAGCATCGCACCGTTTGACACTGGGTCAAGGCCGATTGTATCAGATGACCAAGCCCGTCGGTACAGACTCCAACTCGTTTGTACATTTACACCCATTACTTGTCCTCGGCCACCGCGTGCTGCACGTGCTTCTCCCGCGTGTAGGCACACAGCACAGTGTATGCGCACGCCACCAGCTCGTCCCCGTTGATCCCCGCGACCGAGTCGGTGGCAGCAACGAGAGACATGGCCTCGGTGTGGCTCAGTCGCATCGCATCGCCCATCAGAGCGTGAAGCACGGCGATCGGGGCGTAGTTGCCGTTCTCCATCCGAGTTTCAGCGATATCGTCCAGCGCCTGGCTAACCTGCTCAGCGATCCCGTCGGGCCCAACACCAAGCACCATGTCCGGCATGGCGATCGACGTCAGAGCCCCGAAACGCTCGGGGGCCGCGAGATGGAGAAGATGGAGGGCCGCGGGGCCCTTGATGAGACGGCCGTAGTCCACAGTCATGTCCTCCTCGATGAGAACGGCGTCCGCCAGGCAGCAATAAATCTGGAGCCGCGTGAGCCCGAGGTCGGCGCCGTGCAGCCCGTCACGGATTGTCCAGAGCGGCAGACGGCCGCTCTGTGCCCCGCCCTTGCCATCCAGAGCACTCATGATGCCCATCAGGGTCTCGATGAGCTCGCTGTGGACGGGACGGTGGAGCCGGGTGAGGCGGCAGACGGACCCGGAGGCGAGAAGCTGGACTGTGTCCTCAGCGTGCGCGAGGAGGTCGATACGCTCCTTGTCCGTCATGCCCAGCACCAGTTGGCGCTCGGCGGCGGTGAATCCGAGGTCCGGCGACTTGAGAAGGGTCGCAACGTTGGCACGGGGGATGGAGCTGGCGTCGCCGTCGTACGTCTCGGCCACGGCCAGCATAACCTCAACCAGCTCGTCGTGCGTGCTCCCGTGCACGATGAGGGCGGGCTCGGGCAGGTCGGGTTGGGTATCGGCGCCATACAGGGCCTGGGCGACGAGCTTGACGGTCATGTTGAAGGGCAGGCGGCCATCAGAGTCCTCCTCCATGGCCACAGCGGCGCGCGCACGTTGGGCAGTGGACAGACCGAGCGTTTGGTCCCACAGAGCGGCCTTGAACATGGCCTGGTTGATAAGGTCATCCTCCACGGACGAGGAGAGGGTCGTACGGAGGTGCGTCTCGAACTCCTCCATGGACATGAGCTCGGTGACGTCAGTCCGCCGGGATTTCAACATCATCGCAAAGTATTGCGCGGCAAACGCGCTAATGTTCTGCGGCTGCTCCCGCAAAACCTCTCTTGAGAAATCCTGAGTAAGACATTCGATTTGCACCACGTACCTTCGCTATTTTCGCCAACTCAGTGTGCTGCGTGTCTGTTTGTTTCATAGTTGCTGGATTACAAAAATTATGTTCGATTTAGCAGCGGAAATATGTGGAACAACGTCTATGCTAGCAGGCATGTTGAGCGGTGTAACACGTGCTCACGCGGCTTTATCTCACCCAATTGCCTTTCCTCTTCTCGAAGATGGAAGCCATTTCTGTAGGGAGAATCAAACATAGCCCGGTGTTCACGTTCCAGAACATTCAAATTCGCGGCAAATATCTGGCTATCACCACAAAAAACGGTGTCTGTGTCAGCACGGTGGATATTTCCAACACTCAACCTCTAGCTCACCACGTGTACAAGGATATTGTTGACGACACTGCATCCCAACGTCCTCTGGGCACATTCCTCATCGGGGACCCCGCGTTTCCTCACGTCGCGGTCTCTATGCCCGAATCGCTCGACATTTACCCCCTCGACATGGAGGCCCGTTTGTTCAGATACAAGCTGGACGCGGACGCCGAGCGCGTCTCTGCGGGAGAGATTCGGGCCATTGCCGTGACCCAGGCGGTCTCCACGGACGGAGCCCTTATTCTGGGCACCTCGGCGGGCTTCATCCACATTCTGACGACGGACCCCGCCTATCGTCACAGCCTGACCATCCCGCCGGCCGAGTCGGGGCTTACCACACAGGTCATGGGCATCGTGCCTCTTGGTGATGGGACGTGCGCTGTCGTGGACTCGACGGGTGCGATGACCATCATCCGGGTGACCGGGGTCGATGCCGTTTCTTCGGCGTCCAGGATAGTCAGCAGACGCGCCGGGGGGCCGCACACCACGACGTGTGTCGCCCCTGTCCCCATTTCGGGCCACATCATCTCTGGTCGGGCAGACGGGTCGATTGCTGTCACCCGCCCCGACACCAAGGCCACGGCCGGCGAGGTGGTGATCGCTGATGCTCACAGCGGGCCAGTAATGTCCATCGCGGTCGAGGCCGGCGTCGTCGCATCGGTGGCGGCGGACGGCATTCTTCGGGTGACCAAGGTCGACCCGACCCACCCCACCCCGGCCACCCCCGTCACCGTCGAGCGCGTGATGGACACCATGCTGTGTGGGGTTGGGTTCGTGGGTCCGAAGACCATCGCCACCCTCGTGTGCGA
>PPCM01001331.1_pt1 | contig 11734 bp, 12 predicted proteins | sample 1555541 | NCBI WGS metagenome assembly PPCM01 (sample SAMN05284479, study PRJNA326546) | Marine sediment metagenome, whole genome shotgun sequencing project. | isolation source: marine sediment | place: Germany: Wadden Sea | collected 2012-09-05 | reverse complement strand
TAAATTATAACCATTCTCTTTTGCTAAGGCATATAACTCTTCAACTTTTGTCGCTACTTCATCAATTAAATAACGATTGTTTTGAGTAACATATACATCTGGTAATCTTAAATTACTTGGTACATAATCCTTTGGCAACTGATTATTCTTATTAACTAAAGCATCAATTGCAGAAGGATTTTCTACTTGATCAATATCTGAGTAGCCCGTAGTTGCAAGAGAGACCTTTTCACCAAATGAAACCGTAAAAGTAACTTCATCTAAAACATTGATTGTCATTTCATTATCGTGACTTAAATAATAACCATAATCTACATCATTGTTTGCAACCTTTACAAACTTGCATTTAAGTGAGTTAGTTTGACATAATTTTTCAATATCAGCAATATTAAGACTTTCTAACTCGGGAAAAGTATACTCTTCCTCTGTGGGTTTTACAGGATTTTTTTCTTTCGTTAAAATGAAATTAGTTACCAAATAATACCCACCAAAAATAATTAAGAACAATAGGAAGATATTTCCATATCTTATTTTATATTTTGGTTTTTTACTAAAGTAAGTTTTGTTTGAGTTCATCTAGATATTTCTTCTCCTCTTTGCTTAGGTTTTCTTCATTTATTAAATCTGGTCTTTTTAAGAATGTATTCTTTATTTGCTCTTTTCTTCGATACTCTGAAATCATCTTATGGTGTCCACTCAGTAATACCTCTGGAACTTCCATTCCTCTGTACTCACGAGGTTTTGTGTATTGCGGATAGTCTAAGAAGTCATCTTGAAAAGAATCATTTTGATGTGAGTAATCTTTGATTACTCCATCTTTAAGTCTTGTGATAGCATCAACCATTGTTAAGGCAGGAAGTTCACCACCCGTTAAGACAAAATCACCAATCGATAACTCATAATCAACTATTGAGCGGATACGTTCATCAAAACCTTCATAGTGACCACAAACAAAGATTAAATCCTCTTCTTCGCTTAACTCAAACGCTAAGTTTTGGTTGAACTTATCTCCTTGGGGACTCATTAAAATCACTTTTGACTTCTCTGTTTTAATGGCATCAATGCAATCAAAAATTGGCTGGCAAGTAAGTAACATTCCTTTACCACCACCATATGGATAGTCATCAACTTTTCGATGTTTTTGAGTTGAATAATCACGAAAGTTCACACTATTAATTTCAACTTTTCCGGTTTCAATTGCCCTTTTTAATATTGACTCACTTTTATAGCTGTCAATAATTGAAGGAAACAAAGTTAAAATGGAAATTCTCATTATTCAATAAGTCCTTCTATCAATTCAATCACAATAACCTTATTATCGAAATCTTCTTCAACAATAATACTATTGATATATGGAATAAGGCAATCTCTATTACCCTTAACACGTAAAATATCACTACTACCCATATTAAATACTTCAACTACTTCTCCCAAAGTCTCACCATCAGTTGTTTTAACCTCGCAACCAATAAGATCACCGACAAATACTTCATCTTCTTCTAACACTTCTTCATAATCATCAGCAATGTAGTAAACTTGGCATCCTTTATACTTTTCGACCTCATTTATGTCTGTTATTCCTTCGAACCTAACCATATTCATTTTTTTATGAATACGATGATTTACAATTTTAAACTCAAGCATTTCATTACGATACTCTATATAAATTACTTCATCTGGTTGTAAATAAAATGGCGCATTTTTAACATTTGTGTGAATTTTTACTTCTCCTTTAATACCATGAGTATTAACTAGTTTTCCTAATAAACTTTTTTCCATAATAACCTACTTTCTCGCCTGCGATATCTGATACATTACAATTGAAGTAGCTACTCCAACATTTAAACTTTCTGATAATCCTGGCATTTCTATAATTATATTTTCAGAGGTAAGTGCTAATAAATCCTGACTTACTCCACTTCCTTCATTGCCGACAATGAAGGCTAATTTACTTGCAAATTTAATTTCTGATAGTGGTTTTGATGCTTCTAATGAAGTACCGTAAACACAACCATCAAATTCATTTATAAACTTTTTTAAGTTATCACTTACAATTGGTAAGTGAAAGATACTACCTTGACTAGAGTTAATTACTTTTTGGTTATATAAATCTACACAACCTTCCCCTAAAACAATTAAATCTACCCCGAAAGCATCAGCACTTCTAATAATTGTTCCGAGATTACCGGGGTCTTGGACACCATCAATCAACAAAACAAAATCCTTCTTACTAGTAATCATTTCTGGTTGATGACACACTCCAATAATTCCTTGAGAAGATTGTGCTTTTGAAAGAGCATTAAATACTTTGTCTGATACAACTACTTTCTCATTGTAATCAAACTCTACTTTTGATTTCAGTATTACTTTTTCTAACATATTAGCCTTCAAGGCTTCTTCGACTAGGTGAAATCCCTCTACGATGAACTTTTGGGTTTTTTGGCGATACTTCTTTTGATGTAATTTCACTGTTTCTTTAATAAAACCATTATTTAAACTTTCTATCATATGAATTCCTCCTATCTTATTTTATCAAAAGTTGGGATTGTTTTCCAAATACTTATTGATTAAAAAGATTATATAGTCTTCCTTATCAAAGAGTTTTGTCGAAAACTGTCCATACTTTTTTAACTCTTCAATACTTACTTCCTTAATAACTCTTTGAGCTTGTGATTTCTCTTGTTGGTAGTTACTCAAACACTTAGATAGGGTTACTTGATGTAAATTACCTAATCTAAATCCTTTTGCAGTAGATATATTAGGAGTTACATTTAAGTCACTATCAATATAAATTACTGGTTCTTTTGTAACTATTGATTCTAAATCATTGCTACTTAAATTATTTAAAATTTCTGTTTCTGTTGTTGTTGGCCCTTGATAGTATTGACTCGGGATTAAGCTTAAGTCTTCTTTTCTCATCCATTTTGGATAAAGTTGTCTTGCTAGACCATCACAACTTCCTCCATGAATAAAGAACTTGAAGTCGCCACCATTTTGTTTTGAGCGCTTCACTAGTTCCATTTCTTCAATTAAGTTCAAGACAATATCAATCTCTTTAACTGTGTCTTGATAGCAAAAGAACTGCCACCTAGGAACTAGCCCATTATCTAGTAAAATGTTAGTTGCATTTATCACTTCATCATAGGCATCAGTACGTCCTGTATAGTAATTTGTTAGCTCCTTAGAGCCAAACAGGGTTAGCTGATAAGTTTTTACATCGAACTGCTTAAGCCACTTTAGGTAGCTTTTATCAAAGTTTAAACGGTAGTCACTTAGTAACTGATAGCGAACTGGTTGACAGTTACGACTTTGTTCATTTTCAAGTAACCATTCCCTCTGATAATTATCAGAAAAGTCTGGTTCTCTAGTATAGCGATATACACAAACTTCAGAAGCTAACTGATAAGCTTCTTGGCAAGTAGCTGCAATCAAAGCATCACTAATTTCATTATTACTAGTCGGATAGATATAACAATGTTTACATCGACTAGGACAACCATATTTATCAAAACATAATGTTAATTTATCAAACATAACTACCTCCAAAAAAACCAATAGAATCCTATTGGTTATCGAATTGAATCCATTCTTTGCTTATAATCTCCACCAAATACATATGATCCAGCAACTAAAACATTTGCTCCAGCTTCTTTACATAATTTGGCAGTATCTTGATTAATTCCACCATCTACTTCTATCTCAACATCAAGGCCACGGCGATCTAACTCGCTTCTAAGCTTTTTGATTTTATCTAGGGCAATTGGCATAAATGATTGACCACCGAATCCTGGTTCAACACTCATTATTAAAACCATATCCACTAAGTCTAATACCTCAAAACAAACTTCTACATCAGTGTTTGGTTTGATAACAACACCAGATTTAATTCCTTTAGAGTTAATTAGTTCAACACTTTCTTTTAGACCTGTATTTAAGACTTCTTCACTTTCAACATGAATAGTTATTAAGTCAGCTCCTGCATCTACAAATGCATCTAAGTATCTTAATGGTTCAGCCATCATTAGATGGACATCAAATAACTTATCAGTACATTTTCTAAACTTCTTTAATACTGGAGGACCAAATGTAATATTTGGAACAAAGTGTCCATCCATTACATCAACATGGATGTAATCACAACCAGCTTCATCGATTGCTTTTAACTCTTCACACATTCTTGAAAAATCTGATGATAATATTGACGGTGCTATTTTCATATTAATACCTCGGCTTCTTACTTTTTATTTCTTCATAAAATTTCTTGTAGTTATCATAGCGATAAACAGCTATCTCATTATCTTCAACAGCTTTCTTAACAGCACATTTAGGTTCATCTAAGTGATTACACCCTCGGTACTTACAACTATGACTAAACTCAAATATTTCTAACATATTATGTTTTAAATCAACTAGCTCCATATCTAAAAACTCAAGATTTGAAAAACCTGGAGTATCAGCAACTAAACCACCAGCAACATCAATAAACTCGGTGTGTCTTGTCGTATGACGACCACGCCCTAATGCTTTTGATGTTTCACCTGTTTTTAACTCTAAACTAGAATCAATAGCATTAAGTAAAGTCGATTTACCAACTCCACTTTGTCCTACAATTACTGATAACTTATCTTTAAAATGACTCTTAATTTGATCATTAACCAAATTATTTTCAGGACTAGTTAAATATACTGTATATCCAATACTCTCATAGTATTTCTTATAATCGGTGATTTGACACATCTCTTCATCTGATACCAAATCTTCTTTTGAGAAAATAAGAATTGATTCGATGTTATTAAACTCTGTTAAAACTAGAAAACGATCTAGTAGATTAGTAGAAAAATCAGGATCTTTACATGATGTAATTATTATAGCTTGATCAACATTTACAATAGAAGGACGAACTAAGTCATTTCTTCTTTCTTCAAGTTCTAAAATGTATCCTTCGTTTACATTTTCAACTTGAAACTCACAAATATCTCCAACTTTAGGACTTATATTCTCATTGCGAAAACGACCTCTACCACGGCATTTATAAATATTTTCTCCGTCGTTCACATAATAATTTCCACCTGTTAATTTAATGATTCTTCCTTTTGGCATAATTACCTCCTACTATTATTCTGTTCCTGGGTCTTCTAATGAAACTGGACCTGTGGAAATATAAACCGTAAATCTAGCATTAGACACTACTTTAGAACCAGGTAAGCGTGATTGTCTAATCACTAACCCACTAGCAATTGTTGGATGACTTTCTTCAACGATATTGCAATTTAGATTATAGTCATTACAAAATTGCTCAACTAAGACCCTATCATAAGCTTCTAAAGCTAAATCAGGGTACTGAGTAGTAACAACTGCAACAAATAACTGAACAGCTGTACTTTTATCAATAGATGCTCCTTTTGAAGGAAACTGCTTCATGATTCTTCCGTCTTCAAAGCCTTCACTTGCATCTACTTCTTCACTAATAATATCCACAGTAAGTCCCTTAGATTCTAACTCAGCTCGGACAATATTGATATCGCGACCAATGTAACTTTCTAACAATATTTTCTCTATACCCTTAGAAATTGTTAACTTCACATAAGTACCTTCTTTACGAGAAACACCTGCTTTTGGATTAGTCGAGATAACATATCCTGACTCAATAGTATCGGAGAAAATCATTACAATATCACTATCAATTAAGAAACCAGCGTTCCTTAATTTAACTTCAGCACTAACACGATCCATCTCTACTACATCAGGAACTACTACATCCCTAGTTTTCGTCAAACCAGGAATTACTAACACAAATAAGAGTATTAAAGAGACTAAGATGGTAATAATTGCAAGCATCCCAAAAATAGGGGCACTAGAACGTTTCATCTTCTCTTTTTTTCTTCTTTTAAGTATTGGTTGGGTCTCTTTTGAATATCTTTCACTAACAATCACTCGAGTTTTTTCAAGATCAGCTAGCGATTCTTTAGGTTTTTCTTCAACAAATTTATCTTCATTGATACGCTCTGGATTTAAAACTGTATCTAAATCATCATGCAATGTCATGGCATTAGCATATCTATTAGATGGCTTTTTAGCCGTTGCTTTTCTAATAACATTTTCAAGTGGTTGTGGAACATTCATGTTTTGCTTCATAACTGATGGTACTTCATTGTTTAAGTGTTCAAGGGCAATGGCAATTGCCGTTTCACCCATAAACGGTACCTCACCAGTAAGCATTTCATACATGACAATTCCTAGTGAGTAAATATCACTACGATTATCGGCACCTTTACCACTTACTTGTTCAGGGCTTAAATAATGAACCGAACCAATAATTGAGTTTGTATTAGTTAGCATTGTATAATTGGAAATCATCGCAATTCCAAAATCCATGATCTTTGCTTTCCCATCACTACTAACGATAATGTTGTGAGGCTTTATATCACGGTGGATTACATTCTTTTCATGAGCATGGGCTAAAGCATTTGAAAGTTGCTTAGTAATATCAATAACTTCATAAACACTTAAACTCTTACGCGCTTTTACTAATTGACGTAATGTCTTACCTTCAATATATTCCATTACAATGTAGTAGCGACCTTTGTCTTCACCAACATCATAAAGTTCTACAATATTTGGATGACTTAAACTAGAAGCAGAAATTGCCTCGCGTTGAAAACGCATGATGAACTTCTCATCATTACTTAAGTCCCCTCTTAAAACCTTTACCGCACATTGTCTTTTAAGGTAGATATCAATAGCTAAATATACATTAGCCATTCCTCCTTCACCAACGAGCCTTAAGATTTCATATCTTCCACTAATTCTGTAACCTTGGCTAAGCATTCTTACCATCCCCCATTTCAAGTAAAGCCACACTTATGTTGTCATAACCACCATTATCATTAGCGACTTTGACCATTCTCTCAACTTTAAATTCAGAAGTATTAGAATTAACTAAAATACTATATATTTCCTCATTAGTTAACAAGTTAGTCAAACCATCAGAACATAAAAGAATTGTTAAGTAATCATTCTTAAAATCAAAATAATCAACTTCTAAACCTTTATTAGTTCCTACTGCTTTCATAAGTACGTTTTTCTTGGGATGATATTGTGCTTCTTCAGGAGTAATTTCTCCTCTTTTAATTAGGTGATTTACTAAAGAGTGATCCTTAGTAATCTGATGCATGTTCTTCTTTGTTAAAACATAACATCGACTATCACCAACATGGCCAATAACTGTATACTTACTAAAAACTAGAGCTACTGTTAGTGTAGTCCCCATCCCCAAGCAATCTACATTTTCTGATGCGTACTCTAATATCGATCTATTAATATCCATAAACATTTTATTTAGCCATTTTAAGGCCTCATTTCTGTCTGTGAATCCTTCATTTTTACTCCAGGCTTTACCAATGATTTCTGTTGCCATTTGAGAGGCAATATCACCTGCACGGTGACCTCCCATACCATCAGCAACCAGCATTAAATGATCGCCATTAAGGTTCTTATTAATTAATACGCTATCTTCATTGTGATCTCTGACTAATCCATTATCTGTTAAGTAGTAGCTTTTCATAAGTGTTCCCCTTTTCTACAGTTGCTTCGCTCTAAGTTGACCACATGCAGCTTCGATATCGTGACCAAACTCTCTCCTAATTGTAACTTGAATGTTGTGTTTCTTTAAGATGTCATAAAACTTCAATACAACTTCTTTTGGACTTCTTTGGTAATCACTTCTACCAATTGAGTTATATGGAATTAAGTTAACATAACAGTTAATTCCTTTTAGCATTTTACATAAGTTCTCTGCATCTTCAACACTATCGTTAATACCTTTCATTAGAATGTATTCAAACGTCACACGACGATTTGTCATTCTAATGTATGCTCTTACTGAGTTCATTAACTTATCAAGTGGAAATCTTTTGTTTACCGGCATCAGTTTTGAACGTAAATCATTATCAGAACTATGAAGTGATACCGCAAGATTTACTTGAATTCCCTCATCAGCAAACTGTAAAATTTTGTCTACCAAACCAGATGTCGAAACTGTAATGTGACGAGCTCCAATTGAAAGACCTTTTTGATCATTGATAATACGAATAAACTTCATTACATTATCATAATTATCAAACGGTTCACCAATTCCCATGATAACCACGTGACTAACACGTTCTTCTTTATCTGCAAGATAAGCATTTACTGCTATTACCTGGGCAACAATTTCCCCAGCATTTAAATCTCTTACTTTTCTTAACTTACCACTCGCACAAAAACGGCATCCTAAGTTACAACCTACTTGCGTAGTAACACAGACACTATTTCCATATTTTTGTGGCATTAAAACAGTTTCAATTAAGTTACCATCTAATAACTCAAATAAAAACTTTACTGTCCCATCCTCAGATGGAAATACCTTTGTTGACTTGAAGATTTCAATATCGAAATCCTTTTCAAGTTTGTTTCTAAAATTCAAGCTTAAGTTTGACATCTCTTCAAAACTTGTAGCTTTATGTTGATACAACCATTCAAAAATTTGTGTTCCTCTAAATTTCTTGTCATTGATTCTAACACAATATTCTTGAAGTTCTTTTAAGTTTAAACTATAAATATTTTTCTTCATCTCTTTCACCTCTTGATTAATCTTAATTATACCACATTCCCTGCTTTTCACTGCATTTTGTGGGGCTTGTTATTATTTTTTACAAATGCTAGACACAGACATTTAAAAATGAGGTAAGATTACCTCATTTTTGTCTTTTTACACATTATTATTGCAACTATATCATTTTAACACAAATTCTTAGTTTAACAAGTTAAAATGCTCTACTTATTAACTTCGTCGAAGAACTCTCTAATTACCTCTAAGTTTACAACCATATTTGCATCTGCAAGTCCTTTAGAAGTCCATTTATCGTCATATAAATATTCGATTACTTTTCCTTCTTTAACAATTAAGATAGCTGGTACTCCGGTAATCTCAAACTCATCTAAAATCTCCCATGCAACTTCATTGTTACTTGTAGAACTTAAATAAATGATAGGCATATCCTTTTCTTTTGCTACTTCATTAAGCGGCCCAACGAGCCACTGGCAATATGGTCAGGTAGGACGTCCAATATATACTAATGTTTTTCTATCTAAGTTAATGATCTTAGCGAAGTCTTCTCCACTATATTCAAATAATTTATGTCCTGATTTAAGATTATCGTAATCACTAGCAATTTGCTCATGAGTAGAAAGTGATGTGAACCCTTCAAGAGGTTCTTTATTACCATTACATCCTACTAAACTTGTTGTTACTAAAAGGCTTAAAACTAAAACTTTTATAAACTTACTCACCGACAACATCTCCCATCTTTATTTTGTCTTTACTATTTTGTCTTAAGTACTCACTTACTAAAACTCTTTTCTTCCCAGGAAGTTGAATTTGTGTTAAGCAAACTACTCCATTTAAAGCTTTTATTCCAATGAAGTTCTCATCAATGATGACTACTTCACCATTCTTATAATCTTGATATTTATCTGTTTCTAACTTTAAAGCTGACCATGACTTGATATTTTTTCCATTTAATTTAAAGAAAGTACCTGGCCAAGGATCGAATCCACGAATATGGTCATAGATTTTATTTACATCACGGTTAAAATCTAATTCCTCATCCTCACGAGTTAACTTATGAGCGTAAGTTACAAGACTTTCATCTTGAACTTCTCTTTGATAATCTCCTGAGACAACTAATGGAATAGCTTCTAATATTAGTCTTGAACCAATGATTGATAACTTATTATGAAGAGTACCTACTGTATCCTCTTCAGTAATTTCTACTGGTTCCTTAATGATTATGTCACCGGCATCCATTTTCTTAACCATATGCATTATTGAGACTCCTGTCTCTTTATGACCTTCTGTTATTGCTGTATGCATTGGTGATCCACCCCTAAGTCTTGGTAGCAATGATGCATGAACATTAATACATCCGTATTTTGGAGCATCAAGTAATGCTTGAGGTAGCATTTGTCCATAAGCTGCTGTAATTAATAAGTCTGGTTCCAGTTCAACAATATACTGATATTCATCTCTGATTTTTTCTGGTTGGAATACTTCTATTCCTAGTTGAACAGCTGTCTTCTTAACTGGCGGAGCCGTTAACACTCGCTTTCTTCCAACTGGTCTATCTGGTTGAGTTACCACCAAGATAACATCAAGCCCATGATTATATAAAGCTCTTAGAATTGGGTAACTAAAATCAGGAGTTCCCATAAATACAACTTTAAATTTTTCCATAAATACCTCCTAGAATAATCGCAGGGGATTATTATCAAAATCAACATTCACCCTTCGGTTATTCTCATAACTCTCTATTATTTCTTTAACGTGACGATTCAATAAAGTCCCGTCCTTATATTTTACTATAATTTGATAGCGATATAAATCCTTAATTTTAGGAATTGCTGCTGGCGAAGGACCGAGAATAATAACTTTATCTAATCTCGCAAGAATCAAAGACTCTCTAACATTCTGAGCAACTTTTACAACCTGGCGGTAATCACTTGAAGTAATCATTACTTTCATTAAGTAATAGTACGGTGGATAACCAAGGGTTCTTCTTAGTTTCATCTCGGTTTGATAAAACTTCAAGTAATCATGGTTTTTAGCATCAACTATACTATAGTGTTCAGTATCAAAAGTTTGAATTACAACTTCTCCTTCTAATTCTTTTCTTCCAGCTCGACCACTTACTTGACTGATTAACTGAAAAGTTCTTTCACTTGCCCTAAAATCGGGAATATTAATGGAATAATCAGCATTTAAAACCCCAACTAAAGTAACATTAGCGAAATCTAGTCCTTTTGCAATCATTTGTGTTCCTAAAAGAATATTGTATTCTTGACTTTCAAAAGCATTCAAAATCGTAGCGTGACCATTCTTAGTTGAAGTAGTATCAGCGTCCATTCTAAGTACCTTAGCTCCTTCAAAATAATTGGCAATGTACTCTTCAAGTTGCTCGGTACCAAGTCCAAAATCACGTAAGTTCGGACTGTCACAAACATCGCATTTTACGGGTTTATCAATCTCATATCCACAGTAATGACATGAAAGTTTATTCTTATACTTATGATAAGTTAAACTAATGTCACAGTGAGGACATTTAAAGGAATGGTTACACTCACGACAAGTTAGGTACGTTGAATAACCACGTCTATTTAACAATAAGATAACTTGTTGTTTTTTTGCTATCCGATCTTTTATTAACTCTTCTAGTTTCGAAGAAATAATTGTGTAATTACCACGATTTACTTCTTCTTTCATATTGACTATATCAACTTTTGGTAGCGGTTGATTATTAACACGATTATTTATTTCTAGTAACTTATACACTCCTTTTGAAGCTCTTGCATAGCTTTCTAAAGAAGGAGTTGCACTTCCTAGGACAATCGAGCAATTGTGGTAATTTGCCCTAAACTTAGCAACATCTAAAGCATGGTACTTAGGGCTTGACTCTTGTTTGTAAGTTGTTTCATGCTCTTCATCAATTACTATTAAGCCTAAGTTATCAAAGGGAGCAAAGATTGCAGAACGAGCACCTACAGCTATTTTAACTTCCTTGCGGTAGATCTTTCTATACTCATCATACCTTTCAGCTTGAGTTAAGCGTGAATGTAGGATTGCTACTTTCTTACCAAAGCGAGAAATAAACCTTTTTATCATTTGCTTTGTTAAAGCAATTTCTGGTACTAAGACAAT
>PPCM01001330.1_pt1 | contig 11740 bp, 2 predicted proteins | sample 1555541 | NCBI WGS metagenome assembly PPCM01 (sample SAMN05284479, study PRJNA326546) | Marine sediment metagenome, whole genome shotgun sequencing project. | isolation source: marine sediment | place: Germany: Wadden Sea | collected 2012-09-05 | reverse complement strand
ACCATGACGGCCCTCCCGAGAATTTATCACCTCGACATCGCCGCCATGTATCCCAATATCATTCTCACCAATAGATTGCAGCCTACATCCGTCGTCGATGACTACCATTGCACCCAATGCGACTATTACTCCACCATGCCCGACCTCGAGGACCAATTCAACCAGACCACGTCCCAGAGACGCCTCAAGCGATGCCAGAGGTCCCTCAATTGGATATGGCGGGGGGAAGTCTTCACGCTATCCCATAGCGACGTCACACTAGCGCGGACCATGATGCCCTCTCACGTTGCGGGATGGGAGAAAATGAACCCCGCCCAGGCCGCCGAGAAACTCAAGGAGCAGATCAAGGGCATGTCACTACGGGCTAACGGGCGGATACACGAGACTCACGAGGTGACAAAGTCGGCGGTCATGTGCCAGTGCGACAACTCGTTCTATGTGGACACGGTGCGCGACTTCAGAGACAAGCGGTACGAATTCAAGGGTTTGTTGAAGAAAGCACTCCGCGCGAAGCAGAAGGCGACGACAGCGGCCGAGAGGGAACGTCATCAGCAGTCTGTGGTGCTCTACGACTCCCTCCAACTGGCCCATAAGTGCATCCCCGGCGACGCGAGGGTCACCCTGTCCACAGGCCTCGCGCGTCGTGTCGATGCCCTCACTGGTGCTACCCAGGCCCGCGTGCCCGAGGTGTTGACCATGGGGGGCGTGAGGCACCACGCGTCGTCAGAGTTCGTCTCCGGATACAACCTACGATCGACAACGGCGGTGAGCGAGTACCCCACCGACAGCACATCTCAGTGCCGTATCACCATCGCCGGCCCCAGCCCGGACTCGTCCCCGTCGTTCATCAGCACCGGGCACAAGGCAGTCTGCACGGTAGCCTTGTCCGACGGCCGCGAGCTCCGATGCACGCCTGACCACAAGGTACTGGCCATAGAAGGCAGTGTGGCCCTCAACACCGTCCCCACACCCGTGTACGTTGAGGCGGCCGATCTGCGGCCCGGGAACCACGCTGTCGTGGTCAGTGCGGTCGTGGGTGTGAACGACGACGTCGAGGAGGGCCGGCCTGAATGGAGGTTCAACGAGGACGCGCTTGACGCCCATTTCGAGAAGGTGGTTGCCCATTTTTCGTCAAAGCGCGGAGGATTTCGCACAGCACTTGCCGCACTCAAAAGCATGCGTTGGGGCACGCACCGCGACGAGATGCAGTCACTGGCCCGGCTCCATGGTGCGGTGCTCACGGTTGGCACTTCCCTCACCGGCGAGGCACCCATCAGTCTGAACCTGGGGGACAGACAGGACGCCGTCGCGGCCCTGGAGGATATACACCAGTTAGTCCCTGATGGCAATGACACGGCTCACGCCACACGGTCAACCCAAGACGATGGCACGGGCACGTGGATGATCACCGTGCCCCCCGAGGTGACCATGATGCTGCTCATACTCGGGGTTCCCATCGGAGCTAAGAAGGACACCTGGTCCACCCCCCTCTACCTTAACGACCCCGCCCCCCTCGCCCTCACCCGGGAGTTCATCGCTGCGGCATGGGGCGGGGATGGCGGACCGGCCATCGTTGACCCGCCCCCCGGCTCATCAACCTTCACCCAAGTGGTCCCCGACCGGGCATGCTGGGAGGCTTCACGGCGCGCCTTTATGGTGCTTGCCCGCGCCATCACGCGGGTGTCGGGCGGGTCAGTCGACCCTGTTATCATCGAGAGCTTCTCCACTGGGGTCGTTGACGAGTCATCCACTGCCCCAACCGAGTCTGCCCTCCTTGCCCTTTACCCCGGCCTCGACCCCGCTGCCGTGTCACTCCGGCTGCAGCTCCGCCTGTCCGCCGACCACATCGCTTCCTTCGCAGAGACGATCGGCGTGCGGTACAGCACCGAGAAGGCCATATCGTTCGCCATCGCTCGTTCCTGGTTCGGACACGTCGCATGTTCCCCCCACACCCACACCCACCCCGCAGACTACGTCCAGGCCATATCAGGTCTGCCCGTCCCCGCTGCATTCGCCACCATCGACAACCCGCTGGTCCACTACATCCCCGTGGCCAGCGTCGGGCCCACTGCATCCGAGACAGTCCCCGTGTTCGACGCACATGTTCCCGGCACGCATAACTTCGTCGCCGACGGCTGCCTAGTCTCCAACTGCATCCTCAATTCCTTCTACGGCTATGTCATGAGGAAGGGCGCCCGGTGGTATTCCATGGAAATGGCCGGGCTCGTCACCCACACCGGCGCCAACATCATCCGTGAGGCCCGTGAACTGTGCGAACTGATCGGGGTGCCGCTCGAGCTGGACACAGACGGTATCTGGGTGGCCCTTCCCGATGGCTTCCCTGAGGAGCTTGAAGGCACGGTGACGGACGCGGCAGGCGTGGAAAGGCCCGTCAGAGTCGAGTACCCCGCCATCATGCTCAACGCGGACGTGATCCAGAACTACACCAACCATCAGTACATGGTGCCGTGCCCAGACAGCCCGCGGGAATTCGACAGAAAACACGAATGTTCGATTTATTTCGAGGTTGATGGGCCCTATAAAGCCATGGTGCTGCCGTCGGCCCTGGAAGAGGGGAAGGGGATCAAGAAGAGATACGCGGTGTTCAACGAGGACGGGTCAATCGCCGAGCTCAAGGGCTTCGAGCTCAAGCGGCGCGGGGAGCTGCAGCTCGTCAAGGCGTTCCAGACCCTCGTTTTCCCCGCGTTCCTCGAGGGGACGTCGCTACAGACCGTGTACACCGAGGTAGCGACCGTGTGCCGCACCATCCTCGACTTATTGGAGAGTAAGGGCGCCTCCATCGCGGACAGGGAGTTGATCGCACTCATTGAAGAGTCGACGACAATGAGTAAGCCCCTCGCTGAATACGGGGGAAGGGTAACGTTGGCGACCACCACCATCAAGAGGCTCGCTGAGATCCTCGGTCGCGGCATCCTCACGGACAGTGGCGTCACGTGCAAATACATCATATCAAAATGGCCCGACGGCGGAGAGACGACCGCACGCGCCGTGCCCACGCTCGTCTGGCAGGAGACCCGCGCCAATAGGGAGAAGCTGCTCCGGCGCTGGACGGGTAAGGCGCTCGAGGGTTCCGCATGTGATATCAGGAACGTTGTGGATTGGAACTACTACGCTGAACGACTATACAAACAAGTGTTGAAGATTGTCGCCATTCCTGCCATCAGACAAGGTGTACCCAACCCCACTCCCGCCGTGCCCCTCCCCGCCTGGCTGGTCAGGCTACAGAAGGAGAAACGCGACGCACGGACCCAGATGTCCATGCTGCAATTCGCCAAGAAGGTCACCCCCGGTGAGGTGGGCGGGGGTCGACCGAGGCCACCCGGTACGTTTATCAGTGAGGCCGAGAACTCGTTCACATCAATGCCCACCAGCAGCGGCGGGGGGAAGCCCCTGTCCGACGCTATCCAGAGAAGTCGGGCCCAGGCGGAACACCGCCGTCAACTGAACCCCACCCAGGCGGAGGTCGACGCCATCCCCGCCGCTGACCGGGCCACAGACTTCCAGGGCTGGCTGAGGCGAAACAAGGCGCTGTGGCGCCGGGCTCGACACCTCCGCCGTGCGGGGGGCGCCATAGCCCAACGAGGCACGCTCGACGCGTTCAGAGAGGAGGAGTCCGCACGGAGGGGCAGGGCTCGATGGACGGTGCTCGAGATGGCTAATATGAGGGACAGACCGGGCATGGTGGGGCTCACGGTGGCCATTGACGGCCAGACGGCCCTCCGTCACGTTGAAGTGGAGGTACCTCGCGTACTACATGTTGACGGGCCCATCGACGCCGTCAGGGCCGCTTTCCCCCATGCAGCAGTCTCCATAGTCGAGAAGAAGACGCCAGAGACGAACACAGCCATCCCTCTCGTCCAGGCGGCCATGTCGGAACAGGCCTTCATTGAGAACAGACGCGGGGTGCTGTCCATCGAGGCTCACCCGGACGTCGGGCAGGTGCACGGAAAGGACGTGCCCACGCTGTTCAGAGCCGCTGTACAGCTCGGGGGATGCTGTAAGGTGCACGCTGGTAAGGCAGCACAGGGCGTTCTCACCGTCAACGATTTTGACCGCGTTGACGATGACGCCCTCGCGGCCTTGACCCTCTGTCCGGTCCACATCTCCGTCGCCGAGGTCGGCCCGGGCCGAGCCGTCGCCACCATATATAGTTCAGTGCTCCCGGTGCATCGCCTTCGGGTGGCGTTCACAGGAGACAGAGTGGGTAGGGAAGACGGGGTAGACAGCGTCAAACACGCCTTACAGATGGCACGGAAGGACCACCCGGCCGCCTTTGAGGCGATCAACGTCAACCTGTCCGACGCCGCCGAGGTCGCCCAGTCCATCCACGCTGAAACGGCGCGAGATATGGCTACGGTCGGGAGGCTGGTCACGGCCGCACTGGCCAGCGTCAACGCCACCCTCGAATCGATGAACCAGACCCCGGGTCCCACCCGCGTGCCCGTGGTGCTGCTGACATCGTCCACGGCCCAGGCACGAGTGGCGCGGGATCTCTTATCAGCCATGGTGCCGCCAATCCCACTCATTTATGAAACATCGCCTATACTCGACCGACTCGGCCACGACGGCCAGGCAGTCGATGTCTTCACCTGGAAACAACGCGCGGTGGCGGCCACCATCGCGGACATCGGCGCCCACCTCGGCACCGTCACCGCCCAGCAGACGCTCGCCACGCACGCCCGTCTTCCACTGTGTAATCTTCCACCCGACCACAAGACCTTCCTCGCTGACATCGAGTTCTGCCGCGCCGTCGAGTCCGCGGGCTTCGTCACGTGGGCCTCCCCGAGCACGGCGCCCCAGACCACCGCCCCCGCTGATGTGCCCCAGTCGACGACGGACATCACGCCCGGCATGTTCAGGTCCGTATGCGTGGAGCTATCATTGGAGTTAATGTGTGTCAACGCGATCGTATTCGGTGTCGCCACCCAAAGCGAGCGGATCGACACCAACATCAACGCGACGGCGGACCAGCAGCCGGGCTACGCGGCCTTCATGGAGCTCCAACGCCTCGCATATGCCCTGGTTACCCGGCTCCACACGGCTGCGTCCGGACCACGCACATCCGCCACACAGGAACGGACGGGTCACCTGGTGACCCTGGTAGAGCACCTCCAGACGTGGGTGGCGTCACCCACATCGTTGATGTACCACCCTCGGGTGCACAGTCTCGTCGTAGCGGCCATGAACAAGGTACTCGGGGAACTCCGGCGTCTGCTACAGACCCGAATGAAGGTTGGTGTGTTACGACTGGACCAACACGCAGCCATCATCGACACGCGGGCCTTCACACTAGAGAGAGCCCAGACGGTCGTCCAGGCGGTGGCCCACGAACTGAAGCACGCGACCACCGACGACTCCATCGACCGCGACGCCTTCCGCCTCCTCCAGCCACGCCCCGTCGCCTTCTACGACTCCCTACTCTTTATCGACCAGTTCAACCACATCGGCGTGATCTCGTCCCCCGAGGCCGCCCGTCGTGACCCTGGCCACGGCATCACCCATCGCTGGACGGGGTGCACGTTCCTCGAGTGGTTCCCGAAGTACATCCAGCCCAAGTTTAGGATGGTGATCGAGAACACGCTCGCTGCCCCACTGTTGTTGCTTTGGGAGACGATTTACGGTCGACCGTTACCTTCTCAGTTGGCGGCTATCGTTAACAGCCCCGCACCACCAGCACCCGACGGTATCATTACCACGAAACAGTGGGCAGACGGCACCCTCGACGCCCTCGGCCGTTACCTACCCGTCCTCGATAAGGAATTATGGGGCATCCGAGGCATCGCGGCCAACCTCACCGGCGACGTCATGGCCTGGCCCGAGGGTCTGCCCTGGCTGCCCGGTCGACCCCGCGGCGCCCCCGTGGCCGAGATGGTCACCGCATGCCGCTCCATACTCGAGCTTGATCGATCACTCTTCCCTGCTACGTTAACGGACAGCACACGCGCCGTCCAGGGCCGCTACCAAGAACTCTTCAAGCGCCTCCTCATCGGCAGCGGTGACGCGGTCGGCATGATTCCCGGTGCCCCGGCCATTGGGACCTGGCCCCACCCCGCCCCGACGCTGCCCCTGCCCGCCCTACTGTGCGATAGATGCTCGGCCACGTTCGGGGTCGACCTGCTGCGGGACACCGCGTCCGTCGGCCGTGGGTGTGTCACCTGCCCCTGCGTTATCGATAACGTCGTCTGTGGCCACCCGGTCGACCCAGCCCGCCTCGAGCACACCTTAATAACCATGGCCACAGACCTCCACCGAGAGTTCCACACCCAGGCGGACGTGTGCCGTAGCCCCGACTGTGCCCGAGGCCCCAAGATGCGTCTCCTCCAGGGCCCCCTGTGTGATTGCGGCGCCGCCTTCGTCTCACCACTCTCCCGTTCAACATATATCAACCATATGGCGACTTTCAGACTCGCTGCTAGACAGTACGGGATGTCGCGTCTCGCTACGATTGTAGATATGGCGACAGGACATTGGGGTGAACGATCAAAGGTCAAGGCTGCCGGGCCAGACACCGCCAACAAGGGTGCCGTGCGTGGCGTGTCGCGCCCAGCCACCAACAGATCCGCACTCAGACGGCGGAACGACTTCCTGCGCCACGCCCAGGCCAACAACGTGTCCTTCGACTCGGACGCGCGCGTGATCGTCATGACCCAGATGGAGGGCCGCACGGACGCCGAGTTCGGTGAGATGGTGACCAACATCGTCGACCAGGCCGCCAAACTGAGGCCCGGGGTGCTGCCGTCAGAGCCGCGAGGGTTTGAAGGGAACGTCACGTGTGCCGTGCTGAATTGGGTGCTCAATGAGCTCCGGGACCTCGGGACCACCGTGGATGATGTCGAAGTCGTCGCCCTCGCCGATGTACCCAAGCTAGAGTACCACCGAGGCAGCAAGAGCGTCGTCGTCCGCGGCACGGCGCCCGATCTCATCCAAGACGGATGTGAGGCCGACCAACGTATCCACCGGGTCCGGACCATCCGTGCGGCCATCACCAAGGAGGACGGGACACGACAGGCGGCATCGTTCGGCCAGACGCGGCACCTCGCCATGACGTCCGTCGACCGCCTTAACGCCGACAAGCGGGACATCGAGCGACGCCTCGTGGGCATGCTGGTGAAGATCAACGGTCGGTGGACGATCGAGGACGACACCGCCGCCCAACCCGTCACCTTCTCGCCCGACATGGAGGTCCATCCCGGGTACTACGGGGAAGGGACACTCGTCAGTGCGATCGGGCAGCTCACGGGCAAGACGTTCACCATACATGAGCTCGAGTTACCCGTACAGGACAGGAACGCGGCCCACACCGCCCTGGCCAGCGTGCCTACGTTCGGGTCCACAGCCTTGTCTGAGGAAGACAGGCAGGAACTGGCAGCCGCTCGCATGGAGGCGCTGTCCATCCCGGACGACGCTGAACTGCCCGATGCGGTCAACGTGACCGTCCTTGACGACGTGCTGATGGACACACCAGCCCAACGGGAGGCCTTCCGACGCCTCTTGACGCGGTATGCCGACGCATCCTTCTTCCCCAAGGTGCTCGTCCTTTGCGGCCCCTTCTCCATCCTTGAGCCCGACTGGGCGGCGGGGAGCCTCGCTCTGGCCCGTGCCATCAATCACATGGCGTCAATCCTGTCAGAGCAGACCTTCACGCCGCTCGTCAGTCATACGCGCTTCGTGGTGGTCCCCGCCACCAATGTCTATTTCCCTGGATTTATGCCTTGCCCGCCCCTGCCCGCCGACGTTATGGAGCCCCTTCACGCCGTGCTCAACGGGGGCGCCAACCTGACGTCGACGTCCAATCCCGCTCGAATCAGACTTTTCGATAAGACTATCGTGGTCTACGCTGGTGACGTCGTGAAGCGTATCAAGGCCGCGGCCATCCACGCCGCCGGGCCCGACGACTCGGCCCGAGTGCTCGCCTCCATCGCGTCCCAAGCTACCGTGCAGACGGTGCGGCAGCCCATCATTCGCGACCTCGCCCATGTCATGGATCTTTGGCCGCTGCCTGACGCAATCATACTGGCTGACCATGGAGCGGCAACGGTGGTGCATCAACCAGCATCGTCGGGCGGCGCTGAAGGCGTCACCCTGGCTGGCGTCGCGTCCTTCGCCGCATCAAGAGCCATGGGGGTGTACTACCTCAGGGCTGACGATGACGACACGCCGCCGTTCGAGGCCACCGGGCTGGATGTCATGGCTGACGACGACGATGAGACCGACGAGGAGTCAACCGATGTTGACATGTGAGATATGTAAATGCTATGTTATAAACTGCATTACCAGTGAGTTTGGTCGAGTCGGTGACATTTTCACCCAACAAGAAGCCCATCAATTTATCTTACCCTACCTTACCTTAACCGCGCATGATGTTGAAGGCCAGCTCGCCGTCTTCTGTGTCCCACAGAATGTTGTGTTCCGGCCGCTTCATGTCAGCGATGATGCCCACTAGAATGTCTCTCTTTCTTCCGTCCGAAGGCACGTCCTGGCCGTCATCGTGCTCGAGCTCGGGATTAACGTTGACCGTTAATGCGGGATCTGCGACGTGGTCGTCTCTTCTCAAAATAGCTGCGATGAGATCGCCCTGGGCCATCGAGTCGCCGTCACCGCGCCCGATACGTTCGGTAAAGATGTCGATAATCACGTTCTGATACCTCGTGATCACGCGAAGTGGCATGTCAACGGTCGACCGGCGCGGGGCTGCGGGTTGGGTCGGGGCCGGCCCCTCACCACCCTCAGGCACGAACCCAAAATCAGCGTCACCTGGGCCAGCGGGGACGACATCGTCGACTCCGGCGATCTCAAGGTCTTCGCCGGTGACCATCTCAATCTGCCCCATCCGGTGGTCTACCTGGATAACGGTGGCGCGCAGGAGCTGGGCAGCCTCCTCGACGTGCCGGACCTCAATGTAGTCGGATAGGTAAAGCTTTGCAGTCGCTTCAGTCAGTCTGACCAAAGCCTCGAGTTGACGCGCGGTGACATCGAGGTTTGTGGACCCGCCCGTGGCCGACTTGGCTCTCAAGTCGCACCAGGTGGCGTTGATCAGCTTCTCGGCCTCACTGATGCCCCCGTCGCTCGGCCGGCGGTACTTGGGCTGGTGCGCGCGTGCGAACGTAACGTAATCCCTCATCTCGTCAACACTGTACTTGGCTGGTGTGCCGTGGTGCGACACCGCCTGGCCCACCAGCGCGGCCTGGTGCGACCTTATGATGTGGCGGGCGACGACAGTGTCGAGGCCCTCATCGGGGATGTCACGGACAACAAAGAACAGGTCGAATCGAGACAGCAGCGCCGGTGTGATCCGGATGTTTTGCCTCAGCGACTTGGCGGGGTCGTATTGCCCGTTAACTGGGTTCATGGCCGCCAGCACGCTAGCTCTCGAGTTGTATGTGGCGTTGAGGCCCGCCTTGTTGATAGAGATGGTGCCCTGCTCCATCGCCTCATGCAGCGCTGTCTGGTCGTTATCGTCCATCTTCTCCATCTCGTCAATGCAGCAGACACCATTATCCGCCAGCATCATGGCGCCCGGCATGATCGCGAACTCCTTGGTCTGTGGGTCAACCTGCACTGCGGCCGTGATACCGGCCCCGGACGCCGACTTACCGCTCGTGTAGACCGCGCGGGGGTGGAAATCGCGGACAAAGGATAGGAATTGGGATTTTCCGCAGGATGGGTCGCCAACGATGCAGATGTTGATGTCGCCGCGAATCTTAACATCGTCGACACGCGTGATGCCGCCGAGGAGCATCAGAATGATCGCCCGCTTGATGTGGAGATGCCCGTGAATGGCCGGGGCGAACGACTTCACGAAGGACTCGATGTTGTAGGCGACCTTGTTGGGGAAGCGGGCCATATCACCTGCGATGGCGTTCTGGTAGGCCTCGGCGGGGTCGAGCGACTCATCGAACTCGAGGGCGTCGCCGGTGAGGTCGAATAGACGGCGGGCGCGCTCTGGGTCGGCCTGGATGGCGCTCTCGAGGACGTCGATGTCGCTGGTGCCCTCGGTGAGCACGGCACCCGTCTCGGTGCCTGTTTCGATGGAGTTAACGAGCAGGGCATACTTGAAGGTGAGTTCCGTGGTGGTTGAGACATGCATGAACCCAGCGACGCCCGCCGCGTCACTCGGGCGGCTCTCCGCGGCCTTATGTATGGAGATCGTCCCCTTCTCCCCGGGAAGATTCATGACCGAAAGATCAGGCATAGCAATGACCCAACCGATGAACATGCATGTCTGGCCGGGCTTCACGAGGCCTACCGTGTCGCCCCGCATCAGCACCTCTATCGTGGACGGGGTGGAGCCTGGTTCCACGTTATGCGGTGATTCCTGGACGATGACGCGCTGGAAGTTACCTAGCGTGGACCGTTCGTAGTCAATAATGAAGCCTGACTTGGCCTTGCACTTGCTATTGGGGCACACGGGCGGTTGTTTGAATCTGAAATTGAGGGGGATCGCTCCGATCTTCTGACCGCAGCTGCCGCACGTGTAGGCCGCGGCCTGAAGCTCTACGTCGGGTTGATAGAGCCGCGTGACTGTTCCAGTGACCTTGGTCAGCACGCCGTGGTAGTCGGCGCCGAGAAGAGCCACTTTGGTGTCACTGACGATTTCGTCGTTAATATTGGTGAAACGCACGTCAAACGTCCGCCCCTGGCCCGTTGTGGAGTCAACAAGACGCTCTGCGCCATATGCCTCCCGGAACACCTCGGACACGCTCTGTCTCATCGTTTCATAGTACTTTGCAACGTCTTGTTTGATAATGGTCGCCAAAGCAACGTTATGCGTCGCGTCATACTCCAGCATGTCCGCGAAATCGATGAGTATGGACGTCTTGGTGGGATCATCACGGAGCATCATCAACTCTGTGGGCTTGTCTTCGGGTTGTTTGGCCATTAGGTGCTTGAGGAACGGGAGAAAGAGAATCTCGGCGAAATCGCGAGTCTAGGGTTAGGTCTTAGTGTGAAAACAACGTACCTGCTTCTCAATATCGGTTACCGTTTTCCTATGCCGAGAATCCATGTGCGAAAATTTCTAATCTGACTATAAAGAGGTTGACAAACGTTTTTGACGATGGGCCTGGCGGATCTAGATCGTGTGACTTCCAGTGTTCAGAGTCACATTGATATATTTAAAAAAAACAGTACAAGTGATTATGCTCCCACCCACGTTGCGCCCACATGACGCCGAGCTGGCCAACGTTTCAGTGTGTCGCGTGTGGGACCGTGCTAGACAGCGGGCTGGGCGAGGACGGCACGTGGAAGGTGACGGACTGCCGGGTGGTCGACGACAGATTGTACTGCCTGACGTGCGACCCAGAGCTGGGAGAGTAGGAGGTGAAGGCCGAGTGAGCACGCGGGCATAAACTACCAGACATCATGTCAGCCCGTCCGGAACCGCCAGCCCGACTGTTTATCGACTGTCGCTCGAGTCAAAAACGACATTCCAGCCTAGATCGACATGGACGGAGCCACGAACAACAATTCGGGTCCATCCGCCACTAACATCACTGGAGACCGTCAGACGTCGCCTGCACTGATCGAAACCGACTCTCGGCCGCTCTTCTCGAGCGACTACTACCGAAAGGTGGACAGGACGACCGACATCGCCGGCCGGCTGCCCAACGCGGTGTTCACGCTGCCGCCACGCCTCGTCCAGGCCATCGTCGGACGCGCTGGGCTCTCTGCGGCGACGAGAGAGGCGTTGGTGGCCGAGTGCAAGAAGTTCTTTCTGGCC
>PPCM01001329.1_pt1 | contig 11750 bp, 3 predicted proteins | sample 1555541 | NCBI WGS metagenome assembly PPCM01 (sample SAMN05284479, study PRJNA326546) | Marine sediment metagenome, whole genome shotgun sequencing project. | isolation source: marine sediment | place: Germany: Wadden Sea | collected 2012-09-05 | reverse complement strand
AGCGGCCCGTCTGGACCCCTCCACCGCCTTCACCTCGGCCGGGGTGTGGGATGCTTTATGCCTCCCCTACCCCCGCTTGTTTGGCCCAGGGACGGCCCTACCCACACCCCCACCGACCATGGCCGACATCCTAGCCGACCTCAAGGGGCTAGGGGTGGCCCAGCTCGCCGCCCTGGTCACAGACGACGGCCCCTACGGGTCGGGGTCGACCTGGGCCGATTTACTGGCCCTAGTCACCACCTCGCCCGGAGCCGACACCCTACCACGCCGCCTACTAACCGAGGCCTTCACCCGCACCCTCGTCCTCCTCGGTCGACCCTTGCATCTCGAGGCGGCCGAGGCGTTTATCGCCCTGGACGGCGCCACACCTCATGATGTCGGTCAATACGGGCCTCCAGTCTTCCCATGGGCCCGTCAGCCACTAGGAGGACTCCTAGGCATCGCTCCTGAACCTAGTACGGTCCTCGAGGCCATCGAGGCGAGCCCCATAGCAAACGAACCCTGGGTAGCGCTGGTCGTCGCCGCCATGCATGAAGACACCACCAGCACCGTGCTGCTGGACGTCGCCGAGCTCGGATTCGAGGAGCTCATATGCTACGGCGCAGGATTCGTGGAATCGAGATCTGAGCTGTTGGGCGCTATCTACGATCTCTTCCCTGATGAGTATCACTTTATAGTTGCGGATTTGACCACTGAGTGGGGGTTGAACCTCGACGAGCTGCTAGAGACCCTGCCCGACCCCGTACCCGTCAAGCACCACGTGCCTGCCATCAAGCGGCTCGTTGGGGCCGAGATTGAGCGAGTGTTGGTGGATTTGATTGATAGTGATGATTTATGGAACGGGGTGGGGAAGGCGGCCGAGAAGATCCGTGGGATACGGATCGTGAAGCGGGGCGGGTGATGGGAAACGTGTAAACGAGCAGCATTGATGGTCGGGGTGGGTTGAGGAGCTTTGGTTCAATTTTCCCCGAAATTCAATTCGCGTTGATTGTCAGTATTGACTGACTTATTGGTCTACAAACGTGTCAATGTAAACACCCACGGGAGGGGCGGTGAGATCGGGTGGCGAAGTCAGACGTGGTAGCCTCAATGGCTGCTCGTTTCTGAGGTTGCCATACACACTATGGATCATGTTCTTAGTTGTCATAGGCAGGCGGTGAAACTTCTTCCCGCTGGTCCCGCACGTTGAAAGTCTGCTCAAAGACATGCTGTTAATTTGGTGCACAGGCCAGCAATTGGTCATTTATTTGTTTGTGCACTCGGTGATTTACAGGATGATCTGTGGTAAACTTCATTTGCGTTTATCAACCTTGCTCAACTCTTGCATGTAAATCTGAAGAGCTATCTACACAGGGTATATCTGTTGCATGGGCCGGTGTATGGCTTGCCAATAACAGACGTCGCAAGCCTAATAACACAAGGCGACTGTGTTTTACCTTGCCTTGCCCAAGACTACCTTACCCAAGGTCTTGTTCGTGCGTTTTCTGAAGAGTTTTCCTTAGCTACATAGTACTTCTAAGCAGTATGCCGGTTGGAAGTCAGTTACAAAGAATATAAGCGCTTGAATGGCCAAAACTAATTTGTAATTTATAAACGAAAATATTGTCCTCGACCCCAAGCTGCCCAGATATGCAGTTGTCTTGGCGTAGGATTGTTCATCACGAATAAAAATATGACAATTCTTCATTTTCGCTGTCCGTGTAGGTCAACGGTAGACTCGCAGATATTAAAATCATTAGGAATTTCTACTTGCGTATGCTGGTTCGACTCCAGCCGCGGACACCAAATATCCCCAGTGTCAAAGTGAGGAAAGTGGGCGCGAGATCGAGACCGTTAACGAGACACATTTATTATTCGTCAAGAACAAAGGATAGGGACGGTCCTGGGAGACCTTGCCCCGGCACGGCGCTCAGCAAAGCGCATGTGCCATCTGCGGCGCCAACAAGCTTCCTGCCTAGGTACATATGTCTTTTTATGAATCTAGAGATGAACGCCAATTTCCCAGAGTTGAAGGCACAAGAGCCAACGCCTGTAGATGGGGATGTAGCGCCCACATTTGCTAGTATTGTTCGTCACGCCCTTCATTTTTCACACAGCGAGTTGATGCACTGAATGCGCTAATTGAAACTGTTTCTGCGGCGCAGGAAGCCTTCAAGAGAGCGGAAGAGCTGTTCATCTATGAGCCAGATCAACACACTGCTGCTCCAGCAGAGATGGAGGCTCTGAATGCCTCGATGGCGTCGTTCCAGGCTTTTCTCCCACCCATACAGGCTGACCTCCCCTCACTCCCCGCCCGCACGTCAGCCCTAGCCGAGCGCGTTCGATACACCACGCTAGCTCTCCGGGATCAGCGTTCCATCAACATCCAAGGCGCGCTCCCCGATCGGATATACACGCTTATTCCCTCGACCATCGCGACGTGCCTTCTCGCTGCCGGTGTGCCCCGGGAGGCATTTTTCATGTGCCGGAAGTTCTACCGCGTGCTCCGTGAGTACGAGCGGTTTATGAACGTCCACGAACAGGGCGGTACACGCACCGTATTCAGCAACGGCCGGGTGTTCGCGTCGGGATACAACATGTCGGGGCGGGCTGGGGTCGGGTCAACCGATGTGTGGCTGACCAAACCCCAGTGGGTTCGGCTACCAGCCGTTAAGCAGCTCTGGACACTCCATAACACGTGTCTCGCCAAGACCACGGCCGGGCTCTACGGGTGGGGCGCGTTCCAGTCCAGTCCAGACATATCAAAGCCCACCCCACCCCGCCGTACACCAGAGCGGATTGTTGTTGACGGCAAGCCTCGCTCGGCGATCCCCCAACAAACGTCCATCTTCTTGAGGGTGGGGGCCTCTTGGATCGAGTACACGCGATGCGGACCCCAACCCATCCCACACAGCAAGAGCATCAAGGACTGGTTCGGTGAGTCGTTCGCGTGGAAGGATGGACAGCTTGTAGCGCGTGGTATGAACACCCACGGCCAGCTAGGGTTGATGGTGGGGGCGGGGGTCGCCGAGGCCGACTCATTGTTCGTTGACTACACTGAGTTCAGGCCTGTGGAGGCCCCCAAGGGCATCAAGCCTGTCGACGTCATCATCACGCCGGAAAAGTCAACGTTTTTCCTGTACCCAGACGCGACTTATGTCTGCGGGGACAACCCACACTCAAGACTGGGCGTTTCAGGGAAACTGGTGGCGACACCGGTCAAACTGCCCATCATAGCAGACGAAGTCATCACTGCGGGCGAATCCACGCTCTTTAGGGTGGAGGACGAGGTTTACTGTGCGGGACTCAACCAGTTCAGGCAGATGGCGCCTTCCGGATACCGCATCACCGATGTTACCAGGATGCAGCTCCCATGGACTCCAGATAGGATCGCACTCGGCCCCAAGTCCATATTTATTGAGCATGCCGGCAAATGGTACGCCAAAGGGGACGACGGCCATTCGCGACTGGGAATTGGGACCGAGAAGCCGAGCATCACTGGTGTGGGGACCCTATCCGAGGTGCTGTTGCCGCCGGGGGCCCGTGTGGGGGGTATAGCGGTCAGCGACACGGCGACTAGGTGGCTGACAGACACTGGGGCGTTTGCAGCAGGAAAGAATGCCAATGGGGAGCTGGGGATTGGGACCAAGTGTCGACGTGTCGGCCGGCCAACACGGGTGCGGGTGCCGCTGAACGACACGCTCAGGCTGATCCCGATGATGACGTGGCCGGGCGCGGAGAAGCGGCCGATGGTGCCGGCCCACGTGATTGGGTGAAAGAGGGGAGAGGGCGCTCCTGGATAAAATTCGGGAGGGATGTACACAGTGGAGATGTGATGGACAGCGCCAGTCAGTGCTATTGTTTTGTCTGACTTCAATTTGACCAGATCACAGGAGAAAAAACTTGTCACGAATCCATGGCCATGAAACTGACTCAAACTGTCCATATGGTGCTTATACTACTAATAGCGCTCCAACTAGTCGATTGTCGCCGTGATGTTGGCTCCATACAAAGCAAAACAGGGAGTTTCAAACTTATTTCACGTTTCGCATTTGGATCCATGTACACGCATGAATACGGGAAGCTAGACCTCAAGGTGACTGCCGGTGACCCCCTTAACCCCAACTATATTGTCATTTACGATGAAAGCTCATACAATACTGCCAAACAAGCGAGTGTGGCATGCGAAGTCAAGGACCGCGTCGCAAGCTACAAGTTCCCAGCGCCCATCGATCATACGATTGAGATTTGCGAGGAGTACCCGCACTGGATGTACATTGTCGCCTTGGACTGCGAACACGGGCTCGATTTACACGTTTGCACCCAACCAACCAAACCTAACTCAGTACGACATCCACATGACCAACCCCGGCCCCGTATGGTCCCGCGAAGTCTCGTACGATGAGCAGGGCCTCTTTGAGCAGGACATCTTCGCCCTAGCGCTCTCCATTGGCCTCACGGCGGCTGCGGCGGCCTCGCTGTCTATATATCTTGTCCGCTCCAGGGTGTGCCCGTACGCAATTATCGGAATGCTGATCTCGACGTCCCTGTACACGTTCTCAACCTTTGTGGATGTTGTGGACGGCCTCCAGCTCGTCTGGTCCGGTCGATCATTCATTCTTCTGGCATTCGTCGCCGATCTTACCGATGTACTGTCTCAAATCGCGTTCATGGCTGTCCTTCTCCTAACTATCGCCGGTGCATCCGTGCTACAGGTCCGTACCGACCTTATTACGGTCGGACTCGTCGCGCTATTCCTCGCCCTTCTCGGCACGGCCCAAGTCTTGTCATTCATGTGGTCCGTGTTCGGAATGGACGCTGCCGAGGCTGCGTACTCCTATGCATCCCCCGCCGGTGTCCTGTACCTCGTGATGCGGGCCGTGGGTCTCTTCCTGTTCATCTTCTTGGGCATCCTCGTTCGTCGCGAGAAGAACTTTGGGCCACGCGTCCGAATCCTTTTCATGTTAGGCTTCAGCGGATGGTTCATCCTCCACGCCGTATTTGTTATCGCCGGCTCCCTTCTACCGACATTCTACCGCGCCAAGGTGGTGCTGGCGGCAATGACGTTCACCGATCTCATCTTCCCAGCGATACTGCTGGCCATTCACATTGCTGTACTCAGAGGCGACACATCACGACTCCTCACCATCGGTGGCTCTGTTGGGGCCTTTAAAGCGCCAGCACAGCAAGCCGAAGGTCCCGATGCCGACGGGCTGCTGGACGATGAGGACTTGTTTGAGTTGTGAAGAGACGAGGGTTAGAGATATAAACAATGCGTACCAATCATGCGCGTTTTGTTGGTCTTTGGCCGCAGGGTTGAGTTCTGTGCCGTATTATCCGACGATTAAATTCTCAAAACAGTTTAATCTTACAATAATTTTGGGGCTATACAGGCTAGATATTATCATTTTCACACGTTGAGGGACATGTTAAATTTCATTGTTTAATTCTAATTAAGCTTCGCTAAATTATACTTGTGCATTTCTCTTCGCTTTGGCTTTTTGTCCCAGATGTCTCTTGTTTGTCCTCACCCTTTCTCTGATGATAACCTTCGCTTAGAACTTACCGTTGGTGCGGCGCAATTGTCGTAGTTATCTGAGAGCGGCCTTCCTTTAGTCTTATCCAGAATTCTACTCCCGTAGGGCCGATTGGAGCTTGTTTGTCTGTGCCTTTCTCTGATTAAGCACTGTGCGACTTCTTCTTAGTCATTACAACGTCATAGTTACAATGAGAGTGGCGTTTTTGACCCTTATCCAGACCTGGTTTGTTACACGCATTTCTCTGATGATGACTTTTGTTACGACTTCAATAGTCCATTACAACGTCATAGTTACTCTGAGAGCTGCATCTTATCATGTTTACATAGTCTCCATATCACCCACGACCGATTTCAATAACCAACATCATCACGAAACATCACGCACCACAGACGCCGCTACCGCAAGGGCCCCGACTAAATCTCAGCAAAGCACGTTGAATACGAATGTTTTACATGCGGTTCTTCCTCGTTGGGTTCTCGCCCCACCCGTTCCCCATGACGCTCGTCCGCGCCATCCGCACCGTGGGGGCCGTCGGTAAGCTCTGGATGAGCGTCGGCATCGTGTTGCTGAACACGGTCTCCTCCTCGTCCTTCATGCCCCGGCGGTGGCCGAGGTAGCGGCCAGACACGTGGGCAGAGAGATTAAAGCCTATAAACAGGCAACAGAGCGTGGTGAAGCCCAGAAGGCAGCAAAAGGCCGCAAAGCCGACGATCATGACGATAGCTAACCACAGCCAAGTCGGTACGAGAGGCTCCTCGGGGGCGGGAGGCGGCGGCGGGGGCACAATGACGGCCGTCACGTTGATGGCGGCCGGATGGACGACCGTCTGTGTCCCGACCGTCACGGCGACGTCCCATACGCCATACGAGACGGCAGGCACGGTGCAGCGGAGGCGGGTGTGCGGGACATGCATGGTCACGACGCCGCACGCAGGGCCGTTCGGGGCGAGCGCCACGGAGACGTCTGCGGGGTTGCGGCCGAGGTCAGCCCCGATGAGGTCGAGATCGATGGCGGTGGTGGTGTCATCGATAGCAATGTCAGTGACGGCCGGGCTGACCATTGAGGTGACCGTTGGGGGCTGATACGGGATGACCTTGGTCAGGGTAGGGTAGTCCGCGACCGTGATGGTGATGCTAGCGGCGCTGACCCCCTCAATGGAAGGGAAAACAAGTGTGTCCCACTCAACGGCCCAGGGCGTGATTGGCGTGCCGCCGATGGCCACCACCACGCTGTCCGGCCACGTTCCGAACCCGTCGCCGGTGATGGTGATGTTCTGGGCCCCATTAGTCGTCAGGTCTGTCGGGGTGGCGGTGACGATGGCCGGCGGGGGGAAGGTGATCGTGTGGGTCGGCATTGTCACGCCATTCACCGTCGGTGCGAATGTGTGGGAGCCCAGCCCCCGAGCCGTCGTGCAAGTCAGTAAATCCGCCTGTGGTGCGCTACAGCTGAAGAACTGCTCATTGTTGATTGGCTCAGTGAACGTCATCTGCCGATCAGCTGTGCTCAGCGCCGCCTGTCCAGCTACCGCAAGATTAACCACAGCACTTGCCCCGTTAACACTAAACACGCTCGGCTCGGTGAACTCAGCGTCCGGTAGCCTCAGGAAGCGGCGCCCCATCCAGGGCAGACTCGCCATGTCGACCGTCTCGGGGCCAGTGACAACTCGGATGGCGGGATGCCCCTCACCCTCGGTTAGGGTGCACGAGATGGTCCGGAACGTGAAGCTAGAGACGATGCAAGGCTTGTCATCGACCGTCACGGTCGATCCGCCCCCGAACCCGACCCCGTGGACGGTGATATCGCATGGCATGGAGGGGCACACCAAGGGGGTCACCCCCACGATGGTGTGGACCGAGAACCGGATGGGAGGGTCGACCGTTAGGGTCTTGCCGTCAATAGTAAGGATTATGGGCGCCAAATGCCCGTTAAGAGCGGTCGTGGCGTCATCGTTAATCATCCCATCAATGATTGGTATGGATAGGGTCAGAGAATCATCGGCGACAGAGTCGACCGCCAGTGTCACGTTTGCATCGACGGTGCGGTTGAGGAGTATCACGGCCGACACGAGCATGGGGTCTGTGCCAAAGTTCATCCCCGAGAGCGTGACGGTGTCCGCCGTGGTGGGGCTGAATATGGTCTTGTCTAGCGCTGTGACCCTTGGTCTATCGCTTTGTTGAATGAGAGGGACGCCGTCCAGAGAGCAGATGATCGTTCCGCGGTGGCAAGCCTTGATACCGTTGAGTGGGTTAACAGCGTCAGCGACAATGAACGTCAGTGTCTCGTTGAGCTGGCCTGGGACCGCATTGACGTCGCCCACGACCATGGTGCCGTCAATGATGACATCCAGGGGCTGGACACCGCCGCCGAGGTTAACACCCGTGATGGTAGCCTCCTTGGTGGCGCTGGTAGGCCGGGGCAGAGTGATACCAAGGATGGTCGGAGGGCACAGCGGCTGCTGGAGAGCGACAGAGCACGGCCCGACCGCAATGTTAATAATGGCCGCCCCACCCACCCCCGTGGTCAGGTCAGTAATGAGGGTGACCCTGCCCGACGGCTGGTCGACCGACAGGCAGGCCACGAAGCCCTGGTCGATGGTGACTGTCATGGAGTCACACGAGGGAGGCGGGTCAACCAGAGTCAACTCGGTGATTCCCGGCGATTTCATAAAGCAGCTGTCGACAATGGTTGGGGCGGAGGGACAGTTATATGAGACGACGGGAAGGGTGACCCTCACGCCATTCGACACGATGCTGAGGGCGATATCGCCGTAACCAGCGGGTATGGTCAGCTCGTAATCGTCCGCGGCGACATGGGTCACCCCAATGGGTTGGGTCGACGTGACGTCATCGAGGAGGATGGGGGTGGTGAGGGCGGCCGTGAAGCCAGTCGTGGGTCTGTCCATTGGCCATGTCACCGAGGACCGGTGATCACAGCTGGGGATGGTGACGGTCGAGGGCAGACCGAGGAGGCCAATGATAGCGTCCTCCCCGATGACCGAGCTGTACGTCAGCACGCCCGTCACGGTGTCATGGTCGCTGGTCTTCGCAACGAACCCGCCGAGGTTGACGGTGACGTCGCCCGCCACCCCCCCAAGATGGTTCCCGGTGATAGTCACGAAGTTACGACCAGGCATGACGCACGGGATGTTGACCCCGGTGAGCTCGGGCACGTCGTACGTGATGGGGTCGAGCTGATAGTCGGTCGAGTCGCTCAGCTTGGCCCACAAGTCGATGGTGCCGCTCCCGGCGGGGACGGTGACCGTGTAGCCCGTGTCCTTCTTGACCTGTGGAAGATGGATCGTGTCGGTCATCGTGTTGTAATAGAAATCGATCAGGGTCATCTCGGTGACGATGTCAGCTATAAACCCGCCGCGGGACTTCTCGGCGGGGAGGGTGTAGGTAAACGGGGTGGCACACAGCGGGGCCTGCACCGTCTGCAGTGGGAACCAGTCGTCCGTGTAGAGGTTTGTGGCGAGCGACACGGTGCATTGGGGCGAGACGTCGACGACGAAGACATGCATGGTCACGCCCGTCGCGGATGACGCCACCGCATCGTGGGCGCCACAGGACACGGTAAAGTTGGATGCCTGAAGGCCAGCCATGTGGGCGCCGGAGATCGTGATGGTCGAGTCGCCGGGGACAAGGCAGGGCGACGTGACCGAGTCGAAGATGGGCATGGAGACAATCAGCGGCGACACCTCCATGGTCGAGAATGCCACTTGGCCGGCGACACCAAAGTCGCGAAGGGTGAGGGTTGTCCAGTTCCCGTCGATGGCGTCAATCCCGATGATGGGCGGTGTGCTGAGCGGCGCCTCGTCCTCGACAGTCCAAATGATGTCCCCGGACAACATGTAGCTGTGGTGGGCCTCCGTAGCGTTGACCATACGGCTGACGTTGTACCTTGTTGTGCCATGGTAGGGCTCGTCGATCGTGTCCCAATGCCACAGCTCCATTCTCGGTGTCTCGTCATAATCAAGGAATGCAATGTGACAATCAATGTACGGCTGAAGTGTGTGGTATGGCAAGAAGGATGTCGACACGACGGGGCCGGCGGGGTCGACCGTGAGGAGGTCAAAGTCTCCAAAACACGTCACGACGGGTTCATCCGGGATCATTGCTGCCGTCGTCAGGGTGAGGTTGGCGAAGTGATCGTCGACTTCGATGAGGACGACCTCGTCCATGGCGAGTGCGGGCCCTAGGTGGTCAAACGTGCAGTCCGTGACGAGCCCCCCGGGGTGGGGTTTGTCTGTTGTCCACGTGACGTCGATGTCGTGGACCCCGAGGTCGAATGAGTGGCTGTGGCGCCGCATCATGAAGTAGTGGTCGCCCGTCAGCGGATCGGTGAGGTCCGGGTAGGGCCAGGCCGTGACGCCGTCGATGGCGACGACCGTTGGGACGTAGTCGAGCCGGGTGATGCGGGCCTTGCCGGTGGCCTCAATGTTGTAAGTCCAGAGCACCTTGTGGATCGTGGTCGACCAGCCGCCGTCGAGGATCGAGACGGGGCAGTCCAGATCAGGCTCGGTGCGCGCGTGTGAGCACGAACCAGATGCAAACGCCTTGCCGTCGACTTCGAGCACGGTGTCGATCTCGATGGTGCAGAAGCAAGTGACGATCGTCGAGTTGGGGACCATCGCCGTGTTCGTCAGCTCCACAGTCGCTAAAATGTCCGTCGCGGTCAAGTTGACGGTCGGCAGCATATCCAGTGCGGGGCCGGCGAAGGTGAAGTCGTAATCGGAGTCCCATCCACCGGGCCCAACGGACCAGGTGACCTTGGCGTTGTGGATCGCGGCGTCCAGACCCAGGCTTGTGCGTTCAAGCATGTAGAAGTAGTCCTCACCCGCTTGCAGGCTGGGCAGCGGCCAGGCGTCGATGCCGTCGAACGTGAGCTGCGTTGGCACGTAGCCGTCGCGCGTCACGCGCATCTTGCCGGTCGGGAACACCTCGTAGGTCCAGAGCACCTTGTGGATCGTGGTCGACCAGCCGCCGTCGAGGATCGAGACGGGGCAGTCCAGATCAGGCTCGGTGCGCGCGTGTGAGCACGAACCAGATGCAAACGCCTTGCCGTCGACTTCGAGCACGGTGTCGATCTCGATGGTGCAGAAGCAAGTGACGATCGTCGAGTTGGGGACCATCGCCGTGTTCGTCAGCTCCACAGTCGCTAAAATGTCCGTTGCGGTCAAGTTGACGGTCGGCAGCATATCTAACTGCGTGCCCGCGAACGTGAACGGGTAATCGGTGAGCAGCCCCCCCGGTATCCCGCTAGCCCAGTACACCCTCATGTTATGCAGGGCCTGTGGGAACTGCATCCCGTTCCTCTCGATCATAAAGTAGTAGTCCGGGTTGGCGTTGAGGCTCGTCAGCGGCCAGGCGTCAATGCTGTCAATACTGACGGCCGTAGGGACGTAGCCTGGTCGACTGAGCTTGAGCTTGCCGGACGGGGAAATCTCGTAGTCCCACATAGTCTGCGGGATGACCTCGATGGCATCGGAATACGTCACAGAGCAGTCATAGTAGGGGTCGGGTTGGGTGTGGGAGCACGCGCCGAACATCGACCCGCCGCCCGCCGTGTCCAGGATCGTTGACGGCACGACGGGGCAGAAGCACGTTGCGATGTCTCCTGCCGGGACCATGGCGTCAGTCTCGATGTTCACTGAGGCCGTGATCGACGTTGACGTGAGCGTGAGGACGGGGTTCATCGTTAGCGTCGACCCCTGTGTGAAGGTGAAATCGCTGTACAGCCCGCCCGTCCCGTCGGTCCACGTGACCTGCACACTCTTGTCGCCGGCATGTTTGACGACCTCCGCGGACCGCACCATCCAGTAGTAATCGCTGCCCGACGTGAGGTGAGAGAGGGGGTGGGCGTCAACCCCGTCGTACGTCACGCGCGAGGGGATGTAGTCCGGCGTTCGCACGGTATGTAGCACGCCGCGTGTGTCGATGCTGAAGTCCCAGAGTGTGTAGGACTTGCTCCAGGTGAACCCAGCCGCAAGGATGGACTCGGTGCAAGTGATGATAGGGTTGGGGATGTTATGGCTCAGCTTCCAAACCGACCGCACGTTGGTGCTGACAATGGACGTCGAATGAAGCGTTGCATTCCCAAAACACGTCACGAAATCGTCGTTAGGGACCATGGCGTTCGTCGTCATCGTGTACGTCGCCGATATGTGGTCAAACGCGACCGTGTACGTCGGCGTGCCCATCGTCAGCGTCGATGTCGTCGTTACATCGAATG
>PPCM01001328.1_pt1 | contig 11750 bp, 6 predicted proteins | sample 1555541 | NCBI WGS metagenome assembly PPCM01 (sample SAMN05284479, study PRJNA326546) | Marine sediment metagenome, whole genome shotgun sequencing project. | isolation source: marine sediment | place: Germany: Wadden Sea | collected 2012-09-05 | reverse complement strand
TCTCGATGTGTTGGCAGCGCTTGGCTGCTGTCGTGAATCGCTCGCCGCACTCGCTGCCGTCTACATCGCAACGACAGGGAAATGTCGTCCTCCCCATCCTTCTCGCAACTCCGGCTACTCTAAATCGCACTCGTCGGCAACAAAGGCTCCACGTGCCCGGCCAATTTACAATCGCTACACGGCGCGCTCACTGACGCGAGAGCCCCTGTAAAGTGCCGCCCGGACCCCGCACAGGGCAGCGAACGTCATAGAGTACGTCAGGAACATGCCCACAGTCAGGGACACGACATGGATCACCAGGGCGCCCATCGTCTCGCGGCAATACACCTCGTAGAACGTTAGCAGCTGACCAATCCCGGGGATGGCCATGGAAACGAGCGACATCGCCACCACGGGGGGCAGCAGCCTCATTCCGGGAGGCTCCAGACGGTGCATGGCTCCAACACGGCCAACGAACATCAAGAGGACCACAGGGCCGGTGCCAACGGCCATGATTATGAGATGAGCCAATATCCACGCCGCAGCGGGGGGTGTGAAGAGCGGGACGGTCGCCACAGCCGACAGCCAGCCCGTGGATATCAAGACCGTGGCCAGGACGAGCACCAGGAAGGCGGACGGCCGGTAGAAGCGGCGCACTATGTACTGTATGGCCGGGTTTGAGTCGAGGAGCGCCACTGGTGTGTACGTCGCCATGTGCTGCATGAGCACGATCCCCAGGCCCGACTCAATCGCTATCACCGCTACCACTAGCAGCGTCAACAGTATGAGGGACGACGTCGGGGTGATGTCGGGCACGAGGGCCGCCGCTTCCCACCAGAACTTGGGTAAATCGAGCAGCGGCAGGACCCGCCAATCCCAGGGCTTGTCGATACCGGCGTAGTGGATCAACGCCCACGGCTCGGTGACGAAACTACCCATCCTGTACAGCTGCTTGGCGATCCCGTTGTATCTGATGGACAGGCGTTGCGTGGCCTCGGCGTTGGCCCAGTCGAAGTAGTGGTAGAAGAAGCCTTGGTCGGCCCCATCCCAGGAATCCGGGATCGAGCCGTCATGTAGACGCTTCTTGAGGTCCTCAAACACAGTCATGTTGGGCTTCATCGACATCACACCCGCGTTAAGATAGTCAAACGGACAGCAGTCGGGGACAGCGCAAAAGTCGTGCGGACAGTCGAAAAGAGGGTCCACCTTGTCCCGGATGATCGCGTCGGAGTCAATGTACACCACGCGCGTGTAGTCGGTCAGAGCCCATGAGTAGAACTTCACGAAGACGACGGACTTCATGACGATTCGGCCATCTTTCTTATCCACAAACGGGTTAGTCGGGATCTCGCACTCCACGAGCTTCATCCCATCCTTCTTTAAAATGTTCCTTTCGTTCTCAGGAACGTTTGAAGTGACTAAAACTACAAAATCCCGCTCGGTATCGAAACGTCTGATGGAAGCGAGAAGAACACGGGCTGGTGAGGTAAAACCCGACCCGGAAATCACGGTAGCATATGCTTCTTTGCATGTTGCTACTGCGAACAGTGTAAGAAGGAGCAGAGCCAGCGCTCTCGAGCCCATTTCCTTTCTTGCTATAAAAATATACCATAAACACTCTGCATAGTTCCTGCCAGAATCTAACCCGGCATTAGACCCGGCAGACGCGTGTCAGATGCCGTGAGTCGTGTTAAAGGTTCTTGCCAATGCCGGACTTATAAATCGTACATCAAAACGATTCGAAGACCGTTTTTTTGGATTGCCAGTTGAACCGCTAATAATGGGACTGCGTGCTCATTTCCATTTACATGTACCCCCCGACGCTCCATTCCTCACGGGGCCCGGTCCCCTCGAATAGCTTGTCCACACTGTCGATGGCCGCCGCCCCGCACACCGGACAGTCGTCGTTCGGGCGGGCACTGGCGGTGGCTGTTCTGGCGCAGTCCTCGTGGGCTGTGTGGCCACACGGGAAGACTATAGCGTTCCTGGTCAGCGCCTTCTTATCGCACACACAGCAGGCGGCGTCCGCGTCGAGCACCACGGCCCGGGCGGGGAGGGCGGCGATGTCACGCCGGAGCTTCTCCGAGGCACGGGTGCTGGTCTCCATCTTCTTCTTGAGGTGCTCGCTGTCATGACTGTACTGCTTGAGCGAGGAACATATGGTCTCCTTGAACTCATTGTTGATCACCTCGAACGACTTGAAGTACTTCAACACATCCTGCAGCTGGAGGTACTCGCACGTCCGGACGATCTCCAGCGTCCTGGTGATGTCCTGGCCCGCCTCGTACTGCACGATCTGCTGCCACAGCGCCTTCTTGGCCGTCACGTCCGTCGTGTGGCTCCGGGCGATGTCCTCGGCCGACTCGACGTCATCGATGCTGAGGGCCAGCTCTACAGCCTCCCCCCACATGCCTAAGGCGCGGTAGATGCGGGACACCACTGCGGGGCGGTTCTGGCACAGCCTCAACGCGTACTGCAGGCTGATGTACCGCGGCGTCTCGGGGTCACCGATCATGGCCAGCAGGGCCGCGTCGCCCCGCAGTCGGGAGTACAGCGTGAACAGGTAGTTATGGACCACGGGGTCTGTGCTCCCCACAATGTCCGTCAGGTACGTCAGGAACCGCACGTCCTGCATCTCGGTCGACCCGGTGTCGGTGGCCGGGTCGTACTGCAGCAGCGCGTCCATCAGGCGGCGGGGCTCGACGTGGGCCATGTGGGTCAGCATGGTTACCGTCTGGTTGGGCACGTGCCGCATCAGCTCCCCGGCATGGCGGTACACCAGCTCGGACCGGGCCTTGTCGCCCGACCGGATGCCCTGCAGGTACTGCTGGGCGTCCTCAAACCGCTTGGCGTCGAGCAGGAGGGCGATGACCTGTTCGTGGTCGTTGACCTTCTCGGCGAACATTCTCAGGTATCTTGGCCTCGAGTGGGACGTCAACAGACTGTAAACGGTGGGGCGGTCCATCATGGGCCCGCGGTCCGTGATGAAGCCCTCGAACCGGTCATGGAGGGCCGTCAGGGCCTGCTGCTCGACGTCGCGCTTCTCCTGGACCGTCGTGTAGGTGATGCTGATCTCCAGGTCGCCCATCCTGGCCAACATGATCTCCATGACCCAGATCAGGAGCACAGACAGCTGCATCTTATCTGCCGGGGACACGTAGTCGATCTTAACCAGGAGGTACTCCATCGCGCACTCCGTCGAGCACGGCAGCCCGGCGAACAGCGGGATGACCTCCTCGATGGGCCTGTTGCACGTGCCCCAGGTCCGCGCGGCCTTGACGTACTCCCCACGGTCGAAGCGGTGTGTAGCGTGGATGTCCTGGACGATGTGGCGCTGGTCATCGGTGGAGGACAGCAAGGCCTCCTCGAACTGGCCGAGGTTGGCGTGGATCCGCCAGACGTGCCGAAGCTCGTCGACGATCTTAACGTCATACATGGCCGTGGCGCCGTACAGCAGCACCCGGGAGTCACCGGCACCGGCGATGGACGCGACGTCGTGCGAGACGGGGATCGACATGACCAGGGACTGGTCGTATATGCTGTAGGCCCTCAACTCGCCGGGGAAGAGCGCCAGCACGTGGCACTCGGTGATGTAGCAGGCCAGAGGCTTCTCGTCGGCCAGGGAAATGATCGAGGACTGCCCGATGGCGGACTCGTCGGCTGATCGGTCGGGTTTGTCGAACTCGTACTTACCGATGTATATGCCGGGGTCGCTGGTCCATGCGAACCGGTCGCTGTTGGTGTACACCGAGTTGGGGTGGGTCGCCAGGGTGCCGCGACACTCGTCGTCGGTGAGGAAGGACTTGGAGTAGTTGAACTGCTTGCTCCAGCGGTCGTGGTACTCCTTGACGGCCTCGTACAGCGTTGACACCTTGCCCGGGACGATCTGGAAGAGGTACGTTTTGGAGGCGAACATCACGTAGTACTGGCCGACGGGGTCATCGTCGTCCTTCCTGATCTTCTCTATGGTGATCCCGTTGATCGGGAGACGGGCGTTGGGATGATCCACCTTCAGGACGTTGTTACGGATCTCAGTCTTGCCGTCCAGCTGCTTGCTCCCGTTCACCGCGATATTCCACACGTGCAGCCGTCCCACGCTGTCCCCCACCAGGAACTCCCCGGTCGCATCATCGGTGACGTCGGGGTCGCTGAACGCCACAGCCTCGATCTGGAACTGGTCCACGCCCTTCAGTTTGTGGATGGCGCGTGACGTCTGCTTGATGTACTGTGTGTTGATGTAGTAGTACCCGTCGGACGTGTCGACAATGATATGGCTCCCGGAACGGTCGTTGAAGAAGCGGTTGATGCGTACAGGCTTCCCCTTGACCTTGGCGATGTGTGGGATGACGTCAATCTCCGTGTTGAACGAGGATATGCGCTTAACAGTAAAGGAGTTGTTTGCTTGGGCGTAGAACTCGAAATATTCAGTTACCTCAATCTGAATGAAAGACTGCGCTTCGGTAACGCCAACAGCGTAGCTGACCTCAAAAATAGGCGGCTTGCCGTTGTCATTCTTCTCGGACATCGCGTCTGAAGCCCGTTAACGCGAGTCTGTTTTTTTTGGCTATAAATCGAATGGAGATGACAGTTCATAGTGCGGTGGTTGCGCATTAATATACATCTACAACCGACAGGTTGCCAGCTTACTCCTACAAAAACAATATCACTTTACAGACAAAGTCTGAGCAACCGGGAGCATGAGCCTTGAGGAGCAGGTTCCGACGCTGGAGGTGTCTTCTAAGGCAGTTAGGACCTCGAATCCAGCTCTAGAATCTGCCAAATACATTATGGGGCTTGCTCAGGACGTTTCGATTGACCAACAGAAGGTCGACGAGCTCTCCGTTGATCTCCGCGCCAAGATGGAGACGGGCGAGCTGGGAATTAACAATTGGGGGAAACACGAGCTCAACCCGTCAACGCCCGATGAGAACACGGCTGATTGGGTCTTCGTCGTCGATACACTCAACTTCAGCTTCTGGAACGACGACGGGAGTCCTGTCCGCGTGGAGTACAAGGGCCGTATGTGGTCGGGCTACTGGTCTCTTGTTGCTTGCATCAACCGGGCGCTGGACGTCGGTATTCCCATCACGACACCCTCGTTCTACGCCTCTGTCACCGATGACGACATGAGCAGGATCATGAGGACCGTGGAAGGTGATCCACCGTGCCCCCTACTGGCGGAGCGGGCGGCGGCCCTCCGGGAGGCGGGCGGATGGTTGGTGGGGGAGCACGGGGGTCGATTCCGTGGTGCCGTGGTGCAATGCGGGGGTGACGCCGTCGCCCTGTCCGTGATGCTGGCCACGACGCTGCAGAGCTACGCGGACAGCGCGGAGTACGCGGGTCGCCCGGTCTCCTTTAACAAACGGGCTCAGATCTGCGTGGCGGACCTATGGGCGGCACATAACGGGGAAGGCATCGGGGCATTCACAAACGTCGACTCGCTGACCATCTTTGCCGACTACCGGCTCCCCCAGGCCCTCGCCCTTCGTGGCGCCCTGGTCTACTCCCCCTCCCTGGTCGCCATCCTCCAGGCCGGGGAGGACCTGCCCCCCGGGTCCCGGCTGGAGGGCGAGGTCAGGGCTGGGGCCATCGTGGCGGCCCAGATGGCGGCCGACGGTGGAGGCGTGTGTGCGGTGCTGCTGGATTTTTTCATGTGGGACTGGATCAAGTCGCTTGGTGAGGAGGAGCTGACTATCCCGATGCATCGCACACGTAGCGTGTACTACTGAGGCCCGCCGAGGAGCGTTTACACGGTATAAACCTAATCCGGACTCATCAGATGTCAATCATTTCATGACAATCAATAAACATGGTCATTGCCACACTGCCAGCAAGGCCGGCACTCAACTGACAGAAAACTTTATAGGGTGCCCCAAGCGAAAACAACCCTTACAGGCAGTACTACACGTGCCAACGTCAGCAATGGGTTGGTCGTACCGTCCTGGAGATTCCCGAAAGATCTCATATTCTGATTTGAGTATCATCTTTCGGATGAACTCGGAGGCGTTCCTCCGCCTCCAGAACGATGGCGAACACGATGATTTCTTCAACGTATCCATGCTCCAGAAGGTTTTCGCTTTGCTGAATGCAAAGAAGACATATGCTGATGCAATCGCCGAAGCTGTCTTTAAGAAAGCTATGTCATCTTCCCAGACCGAACTTGACGACACTGAATCCCTTATACCCATCCGGTTAGTGTCCCGCAAAACGCTGTGGATGATTATCTCATCCAAAATGAAGCAACAAATGCTCCATCTTGACGAGACCGATTTCTGGAACGCGTGGGACGTCCACTTCAGGCACCGAAACATCATTATCCTCATCGGCGGCACGTCAGGCTGCGGTAAGTCGACCCTCGCGTCCCTTCTCGGGTCCCGACTCGGGTTCCAGACCGTGATCTCGACCGACAACATCAGGAGTCTGATGAGGAGCTTTGTCCCCGCCGAGGACTCCCCTCACCTCCACAACAGCACGTACGCCACGCCTTCCGCGCCCCCCTCGGGTGCCCGCCCGTCATGCCCACCTGCCGTGGCGGGTTGGGTGGCTCAAGCCGAGACCGTCCAGCCGATGATAGAAACGTTCCTCGAGGGGCTGACGTCGCGGGGGGAGAGCGCTGTGGTGGAGGGTGTGCACCTCTCTCCAGACTTTATGGTGAAGATGAGCGCCCGACTGAGATGTGTACCGTTGGTGCTCTACATCCGGAACGAGAAGAAGCAGCGCCACAGAATGGCCGTCCGTAGCAAGTACATGTCTGAGGATCCGAAGCACAACCGGTACATCCGACACTTCGCGGCCATCCGTCAGATCCAGGACAGATTCGTCGGGCTCGCGGACTATCATTATGTACCGCGCCGAGACAACGCCAACATGGACGTCACGCTCGCCACCATGCACTCGGTCCTCCTCATCTGTCTCAGGGAATTATCTGCCGCCCCCACTGCCGACCCCCTCATGGTTCTCAAGGAGGCGGGGGGCGAGGGGCGACCGACCATGAGACGGCTGCAGGCCATATTCTCGGGGGTGCTGGACGCGGTGGATCGCGCGGACCCGCCAGGAGGGTGACCCTCGGCCAGGAGACCTGGTGAGTTGAAATGCTGGGGAGACCTCAAAGCTAAGCAACCATGATAGCTGGTTCTGGCGGGGGGTCATGCTCCTCCACACCCCACCCTGTCCTATCAGCTGTATATCGCCCATCCCACAATCCTTAAGACTTCATAAAAGCGCAGCAAGTGTTTGTCGTTTTTTCAAACTAGGATTTAGCATGAACGGAACTGATGCGCAACGTCCGTTGTTCAGAAGCGATGGTTCCCGGTCTCGGCAGCGCGTTCGGCCCACGAGCGCCTTCGAATCTCCCCACAACAGTGTGATTACGCCATCACAGACCAATTCGAACACCCCTGTTGGCTTACAACCGCGGTACTCGATGTCCCGAATGAACGTCCTGACAGCACCCCATGGTACGGCCGTTACTCCGGTCCCACCGACAGCAGCGCCGACTCCGGCCACCATCGCCTCGCCTGTCCACAGGCCTCCCCCTTGGAAAGGCCCGGGGCCGAAGAACGTGGCCCCCACCAGCGAGCCACAGCTGGTGTACCGTGTGATGGCATCGTCGCTGGACAAAGCGGACTTTACAGCCCAGTTGAAGGAAGGAATGATCGACTTCAGTGGGATGATCTCCAAACATGTGGGCCTGACCGACCATCTCATGCGGTCTGGGACCAGCGTGCTCGATAAACTCAGCGCCAAGTACGGGGGCCGATCGGCGCGGGCGTCCGTGGCCCCCACGGAGGTCGTCGAGCAGCTCGTGGACGAGGAGGAGCGTGTCTACCGAATGGTGCCCGCGGTGGAAGACGGAGACCCGTTCGTGATGGTCGAGGGCCCGGTGGAGTTGAGGGAGCTGGAGCGGGAGGACGAAGAGGCGGTGGAAAGAGTGGAGTCGGGTTATGTGTGGGGTAAGAAGGACGATGACGACGATGACGACGACACCTCACCCGTACAACAGACGCCGACAGTCAAGGCCAGCCCTGCACCCACACCTGCACCTAAGCCCGCCCCTAAGCCGGCACCGGAGAAGACGCCAACCCGACCTGCAGCCCAACCCGCCTCCACGCCCGCTGGACCCACCCCGGCACACCCCGTCCGGAAGGAGAACAGGACGGCCCGGAAGTCAGCCCCGCCGCCCGCCCGGACCGAGCCCAAGGAAGACCTCGAGGTCGTCGAGCTGAGCCCCAGTCCGATGTCCCCCGCCCTCGTCACCATCGGGGACGTCGTCCGGGCTGACCCCGGGGCCGTGACGATTATCTCGTCCGAATCCAGCCAGGGAAGCCAGCCCCGCACCCGGTCGACCACCCGGAGCCAACCCAGTCAACCCGCGCCTGTCCCCGGGAAGCGCAAGGCGGGGTCTGGTCTGGACCTCAGTGGGTGTGAGACACTGGAGGAGGTGTGCGTGGCACTGAAGGGCTTCCTGACCGACGGGCGGGTCGGGGCAGATGATGCTGTGGAAGTACAGGGGTGTCAGACAAGACTGGACCGGAGCGTGACGATCGTTAAGAACGCCGGGTACACCACAGAGGATCTCCGGCAACACGCCGGGTCGCCCGAGAGGTACCTCCAGAACAAGTGTGGCAACGTGATCCGGAACTACGAGAGACTGCTGCAGAACGCGACGACCGCCGCCAAGGCCGCCAACATCCCCGTCGTGCTGCCCTCGGCGTCAAGCTTCATCCGCCATCTGCTGACCCTGCCCGGCGTCCATGGCGACGAGGTGCTAATGCCGATGATGGAGGCCTTCCTCCTCGCCCACTGCCAGGTCCGGGCGATTGATCTATACAGCGAGGAGGTCCTCCGGCCGTGGGTCACCGCGATCGTCAATGACATCGCCCGAGGCGCCGCCGTCCCCGCGTCGCCCAACCCCGGGTCGTGGTTCCCGGTGACCCACGGATCGTGGTCCGAGAGGTTCTCCGGGGCTCAGTTAGACCGCCTCACCATCGCTGCCGACCTTACCAAGCGGCGGTTCCGGATCGCTACTCGCGCTGGGTTGGCTATGCCGTCGTCAGTGCATGATGTGACTCGGGAAATGATCGTACCGGTTAACCGCCACGTCAATAAGATGGTTATGTCGATGGTCATGCCGGACATGGCACCCGAGGTGCAGGAAGCGATCTGCAGGTTCCGAGGGTACGTCGAGCTGTTGTTCGAGAAGTCAGTGCTCAGCGATGTTGAGGACCGGATAGGGCCCGCCAACGTGGCCCATAGCATCAACAAGGCGCCCTCAGAGAACGACGCCGGGGCCAGGAAGATCATGGAGGTCGTGCTCAGGGAGATGTTGAGATGATACGATAAACAGTGCAATGGTACCTTACCTTACCTTGTGGGCATTCAATGGGTTGGGCGAGGCGGGTGGGTGACGGTCACATTGTGCTTCTTTTTTTCTCCGTGCTTGTGGTATTGTGTAGCGGGTCTCGGCCTCTATGATGGCCATACCACGGGGGTCACCCGAAGATGTCCCAAGTTCTGAAATTTATGTCACATCGACTGGCTCATCTAGACAAAGCGATCCAGTGGGATGCCTTGATCCCTCACCAACGCCGCAGACAGCGGCGAGTCGGAGATAGCCAGGAACTCCCGGGGCAAGGTAAAATCTCCTCTTGCCTACCTTGCCTGCAATTGATATAGAGGCGACATAGAATTCACTCACGTATACGAATGATTGCACCACCGAGAACTCCTATTCTATCATGTTTCGCATGGCAATTAGGCATGGTTCAAGCCAAGCAATATAAATCGAAGTAGCGATCTGAAAGAACCGAGTTTGCTCAATCCTAGCGCCCACATTCGCGATGAGCAGGCCCCAAAGTAATGAACCAAAACTGGGAGTGAACTATGATGTCACTGGAAGGCTCAATAGACAGACCCTTCGCCGTCAAGGCCGTGTGCTGGAGTATTCTGAGCCTGCTGACTCTGCCACTTGCACTACAGGCTGGATCTTGGGCCAAATGCTGAATGGAGAGACGAAAAACATTGTCCACTGCGACGATTTGTCGTTTGTGATGCTTGGCAAGGACCGCGATGCCTGCCAAGCCCCTGATGACCACCCAAGCGTCAGCAAACAGCACGCCGTCATTCAGTTCCGGCGCCGGATGCTGGGTACAGAGGAGGTGGTGATCCCGTACCTTATTGATCTGGAATCCACCAACGGCACGACTCTTAACGGGGAAGCCATAACGCCGGGGAGGTACATCCAGATCCACAACGAGGATGCAGTGCGGCTCGGAAAGAGTGATGGGTTCGTGCTGGCCCTGCTGTCTTGATTTATCGCTGTTCGCTATTGACACACGGCAAACAGATGCGAATAAAGATTTACATTGTTGATAGCAGCATCATTCATCGGCGTCGGCAGCCTCGGCCTCCTTGTTGACCCTAACGAACACGTGTTCCAGGCTCGTCGTGGATACCTGCCACTCGGCTACCCCGCTTTCCGGGTCCTCGGCGACCTCCCGCATAGCACGAAGCACCACGCTGGTCGGGGACCTCGGGACGTGGAGGAGGGCCGCCAGACCACACGTGGCGTTGATGGTGACGTCAAGGTCCGCCAGTTGCTGGGCCACGTACGTCGCCACCCGCTGGATGTCTTTGCCGCGTGTGGTAGCGATGTTCACCCGTAGTCCACCACCGAAACGCTGCTTCAGGTGGGGGCGGGTGCCGACCGCTCTCAACCTGCCTGTAGCCATGATGCTGAGTCTATCACACAGCTCCTCGGCCTCGGCCATCGAGTGTGTCGTCAATAGCACCGCCCGGGACTTCTTAACGCTGGATAATATACCCCACAGCTGTTGCCGTGTAGCAGGGTCGAGGCCCGTGGTCGGCTCGTCCAGGTAAAGCACCTTAGGATTGCCGCACAGGGCCTGGGCGACGGACAGCCGCCGCCGCATGCCGCCCGACAGGTGCTTGGCCTTGGCAGAGGCCGTATGGTCAAGACCGACGTCAGCCAGCCTCTGCCGGGCGTGGGACCGCTCCTTGGTGATGGGAACGCCCTTGATGCGGGCGAAGAATAAAGCGTGGACCATGCAGGTCAGATCAGGGTAGTACACGTCGAACTGGGGGGCCACACCGAGCACAGTTCGGAGGTGGCCTCGGTTGGCGGGGTCCAGAACGTCCTTGCCGTCGACGTAGGCCCTGCCCTTGGTCGGTGCCAGTAACCCACACAACATGTTAATGGTGGTGGTGTTGTGGGTCACGATGCGGTCGTGCGTGATGATGAAGCGGCGGTTGCCGTCGAGGGTGAAGCCGTAGTACTCGCCCTCGCCGATGCGGTCGATCGTCATGGACTCGGTGCGGCCGTCGGGGTGGTAGGCCATCAGCTGGGGCCGGACGCCCGCGTGCTGCTCAGCCAGGAGGTCACGGACGGAGATGTCGATCGTCGTGTCGGGGTGGACCACCTCGGCGCCCTGGTGGGACTGGGAGGCCAGGAGCTCGTCGATGAAGGCCTGGGCCGCCTCCTCGGTGGGGTGGGTCGTGGCAACGGGCGTGATCTTGACCACGAGGCCCTCTGCGTCGCGCTCGATGGTGTGGTGGGTCACGGCGCGCTTGTCACTCGTGATGGGGGCGGCCATCTTGAGGGACAGGACGTGGGGCATGTTGCAGGTGAAGACGGCGCCCTTGTCGAGCGTGACCCGGGCCATCTCGTCGGTGCCCACCGTGGTTGATGTGACCGTGCGGGGTGTGCCATCGTCGCCCATGACGCGCTCGCCGGCCTTCACGTCCTGGACGGG
>PPCM01001326.1_pt1 | contig 11759 bp, 8 predicted proteins | sample 1555541 | NCBI WGS metagenome assembly PPCM01 (sample SAMN05284479, study PRJNA326546) | Marine sediment metagenome, whole genome shotgun sequencing project. | isolation source: marine sediment | place: Germany: Wadden Sea | collected 2012-09-05 | reverse complement strand
CTCCGTCCATGCCGATCTGGGGTCAGAATGCCGTTTTAGACTCGAGTGACAGTCGATAAACAGTCGGGCTGGCGGTTCCGGACGGTCTGACCGGATGCTGATGAATCTCGGACAGCGGGAGTGGTGAGAAAGGGCCATTGTGATGCCCATGGGTTGCCGCTGCATGGTCTCCTCTTGCGCCTTGCTTCTCCCTTCGAATCCGTCTTGTGCTTGGACCGCCTCTCTGTGTTAGTCTGATTGAGACGTGTGCCGCACCAGGAGGCAGGTTTGCACGCCTGATGTGTAGTTTGATGGAATCAGAACCAGGTTCTCAGTTTATGTGTGTTTTATGAGGACCATGTCAGTCCAGAAGATCCACAGTCAGGATGACTCGTGTATAAGTTTAAACCATTCCCCCCCGACCACCGCCACTTGACATCGCGTCGATCGTGCCCCCCGAGTCTATGTGTCCCCCGCCCCCTCAGTAGTACTCGCTCTCCGTCGTGTCGCTATCGGTGTCTACCGGGTCGACCCCGGCCAGTCCCGGCCCCGGGCTCACCTCCACGGCGCTCTGGTGCGGGTGGAACAGCGGGTATCCCGCGCTCGTCGACCCCAGGGGCGTGAGGATGTACATGGCCTCGGGGACGACCGGGATGACCTCCGCGTCGCGTCTGTTGGCCGTCATCCAGTCATGAGCCTTCGTGATGGCATAGTCAATGTCAACCGCACAGTGGCGACACAGGAGACCGAGGAGCCTGGTCCGCCCTCCCGCCTTCAAGATGGACGCGCGACAATGGTGTAGGTACGCGGCGGTGAAGAACACCATCCAACAGGGCGGGGCGAAGACGGCATGGTCCATCATCTTGAGCCACTCGGGTCCATGCAGCACAGACGTGAACAGGGACCGAAGCAGAGGCCAGGCATACTCGGTGACGGACACCCGCCAGTCGTCCACCATGGTCTGGACAAGGATGGGGTCGTGGGCCCGCAACACAGCCTGTACCATGGCCAGATAGTCGACGGGCGGGTGGGGGAATGACGTGAACCACGACTCGAAGTGGTTCGTGAGAAGCGTCATGCACATCTCGGCAGCTCCGAGGTGGTTCGGCCCGAACACGTTAACCACGGGGAACAGCAGCTCGGGCAGATAGGATGCGAGGCCGCAGATGGGCGACCAATGCGTCAGAACAGACATCGTCCGGCGGAAACGCTCCAGAAGCGTCCTGTCTTTGATGGGATATACACGCTCGATGCTGTCGTAGGCCTCGTGCGTCCCCCTGGATGACAGGGAGAGGTACTCTGCCCGGTTCTCAGGAAGTGCGAGTAGGTAGGACCAGATCATAATGCGGTGCTTCTCGGGAAATGAACCACCTTTGCGTAGCAGCCGCTGCAAGCTGTCTGCATCGAGCGTAGCGGGAGAGTGTGTGGTCATCGACATCAAAAAAATTCTATAAAGCGACAGAATCGCATGTACAAGACAACGACTCACTGACACTGCCGGCATAACGAGTGTGTTTGCTTCAGACTGGATTTTTTGCCAGGTAAATTTCAATATTGAATGTCATGCCACGGGTCTGTGCGATCGTGCTCAGTCATTTATGTGGGCCTATTCGCCGCGTACTGACGTGTTGTACTTCGTTCGCAGGATTTCATTTCCTGGCGAGTTGTTCGGCCCATTTTTGCAGAGCGTTCAGCTTCTCGTCCGCCACACCGAGCGCTGCCTCTGCCGCGACCCTCCTCTGGTGCTCATCCCCATCGCCCCGCCCCTGCCCGGCCATCAGCAGCCTCGTCAGTTCCTCGGTCCGGCCTCTCTCCCTGGCCAGGTCAGACCTCAAGGCCACCTCAGTCGCGGTCGGCCGGGTCGGGGAGGCCGGGTCAACCGACACACGGTGCGCCACAAGCTCTATCTCCAGCGCCCTAACCCGGGCCACCAGGTCGGCTTCACGCACTGTCCATGCATCCCGGATGCGGGCGTGGTTACCATTCGCCTGGGCAAGAAGCTTGGCTGCCGAGTGGTCGTTCGCAATCGCGGAGTCGACGCGCGCCTTGTATGCCGTGGCCTGGTTCCGAGCGTTCTGGAGCTGGCCCCGCAGCATCGCGATCTCTCGACTCTGGCTAATGGTCTCGTCAAGCAGCCTCTGGTGCGACTTCATGTCCCTCAGGGGCGCTTCAGAGCTATGTGCACTCTGTTGGGCTGTAAGCGTCCGGATGCGGTCTCTGGCATGTTCTAGCTCACTGAGGCGTTCAACCTTGTCGAGACGCAACGCACGGAGCTCCTCATCCTTTTTCGCCAGAAGCCCACGGTAGTACTCGTGTGTAGATTTTAGGAAGTCGCTAGCATCCACATCAACAACGTCCATGTGTATGTATAGACTCGAGTTTTCGAAACTTTTCAATCTTCCCATTTATAAACTCTTTTTATAACTCTCATTTGAGTGCCTTAGCCTTCAGCTCCGCGAGCCACGCCCGGAGCGTCGCCCCATCGAGCGAGGACCGACACACGGCCCTCAGCCTCCTCGCGAGCTCGTGTCTGGCCATCTCCTCTGTGGCGACGGGTTGAGCGGCGGCCCGCACTGCCTCCAGCGCGTCAGCCGCCCGTCGAAGGAGCGCGGGGGGGAGGGCCTCGATCTCCGCACACTCCAGCCCCCACGCGACCTCGGTCGGGGCGCCTCTCCCGACGATGTGCGATGACGCCACCGTTAATGGGTCGACCCCGGGCAGGGCGGCGAGGCCACGGAGGGCGGGTTGGTGGGTGACTAGGACCGGACACGCCTCGAGGGCGACGAGTCGCTCGGTGACGGCCCAAGCTAGGGCAGCCCCATCCCCGACTGACGTCCCTCGACCGAACTCATCGAGTAATGTGATCGAGCGACCCGGGGCAGCTGCCGCACGGTGGATGAGGGTGGCGGCCGCCCCGCACTCGGCCGTGAAGGAGGACACAGTGGCGGAGGAGTCGTCGCCGGCCCCGATCCGTGCAGCGAGGGCGTCTATCGGGCGGAAGGTGAACCGTGTGGCGGGTACGGGACACCCGACGTGGGCTAACACCAAGGCCTGCCCCAACGCCCGGAGGAGGACGGACTTTCCAGCCCCGTGCGGCCCCCAGACGATGGTCCCGGCATCGATGGCGACGTCCTGCCCCACGGGGGCCTGGAGTAAGGAGCATCGGAGGCCCCGGGCAGTGAGGACGGTGGGGCTCGGGGATGCCGCGGCGAGGGTCGGGGCAACGCATTGGTGGGTCGCCGAGAAGGTCGCGAAGCCGACAAGGACGTCGAGAAGGGCGACCACGTCCGAGGCAGAGGCGAGGGCGGGCAGGGCCTCACGGACGGCGGCAACAAGCCCCTCCGCCGCGTGCAGCCCGGCTGCCATGATCTCCCGCGCCGCCGATCGCACCCTGTTGTTGAGTCGACCGAGCGTGTCCGTCGTGGCTGCCCTGGCGGCGGCCCTACCCGGCAGGCGGGTGAGGGGCGGGGTGTGAGTCGGGTGGGTCTTGGGGAGGATGAAGTGGAACCCGAGCGCTGCTGTGTACTTGAGGGTGAGTGGGGCACCCGTCTGGTCGGTCACGGCGGCGCGGTGTGCCTCGATGTCGTCGATCACCTCCGTCAGCACGACTCTAGCGGCATCGAGGACCCCTTCCGACCCGCCCCTCAGTGCGAACGTCCCCCGCATCAACGCCACCAAGGGCCCGGTGCGGGACGGCATGTCCGGGGTCAACCCAGCATCCAGGGCGGCGGCGAGGGGCGCGAGGGAGGGGATGGCCGCCCCAGCCAGGTGGGACGCGACGGACGTGGTCAGGGTCGACTCGGCGGGGGTGAGGGCGGCGGCGAGGGCGGGCAGGGCGTGGATGGCCTCCTGGAGCTCGAGTAGGCCGGACAGGGTGGCCCCGAGGTTCCCGGTGGTGACTGAGATGAGGCGTGTCCCCCCGCCAATGGCCTTTACGGCGGGCAGGGCGGCCTGTAGCGCGTAGTGGAGGTCCCTGACGGCGACCATCTCGAGGACCGCGTCGTATCTTTGACTGAGGGTCGGGGGATCAGTGAAGGGCTGGAGGAAGGAGCGGAGCAACGCCCGACGACCTCCTGGGGTGCGGGTGGGGATCAGGTCGATGAGACCGGGCCGACCGGGGACACTCAGAAGGTGGACGGCGTTGACGGTGCCGCCGTCCATCATCAATCGTCCAAAAAGAGGTCTGATGTCCACAGCGAGAGAGTGGGGGGCGATGACCGTGCCGCGCGCCGCCTCACAGTACCGCAGCAGAGCGTGGGCGGCGGACGCGGCGTGTGGTATGTCCCTGAGCCCCGCGTCGTCGATCACGTGGCGGCCGATGTCCGGATCCCTGAACTGCTGACGCTGGAGGGTGGTGAGGGATAAATCAAGCGCCGTCAGGGAGTGGGCGAAGCTGATCTGGCGGCCGTCACGCTCGGGGGATGTCGGGATGAGGACGTCTGATGGGTGGAGGAGCTCGATAAGGGACAGTGTGTGGATGTAGGTGGGGGTGTCGGTGAACTGGTACAGCTCCAGGGCATTCCGCTCGGTGAAGAGGAAGGCAACACCAACAAAGTCGTTTGAACCGAAGCTAATGGCTGAAAGGCAGGTTTCAACCCCGCTGTCAGTGAATATTGAGCTAGATGTAATAGTGATGCTCTCTGATGGCTGTTTGGGCGTGGCAAAGGTTTCCGAATCCTGTTTTCCGCCATCTCCGTGGAAAGGATCACCCGCAGCGAAGTCTAGATCGTCCATCAAGCGAAGTCTTGTCCATGGTGATCATTTCCGGCAAGCGTTTTTGGACAATTTTTTTAAGGTCAATCATATCCAGGTCACAGACTTGCGCATGCATCAACGAGCATCCTCACCTTCAGGATAATCAGGAATGGAAATATATAAAATTTTCCGAGCATACGAAGTCAGGTGGCCAGTATGCCCTCGCAGCCGGACTTCTATGAGCTGCTGGAAGTCGGCAAAGACGCACCACTGGATATCATCAAGAAACAATACAGAAAGCTAGCAAAGCAGTATCACCCAGACCGTGCCAAAGTCGACGATGCCGGTGAGCACTTCAAGCTGATCAACAACGCCTACGAGGTTCTCAGCAGCCCTGGTGCACGAAAATTGTACGACACCAAGAAAACCCGGCCGAACCCGCATGGTTTCCGACCACAACAGCAACCCAAACCTGCACCCCCCAAGCCGACGTATCGCCCCAAGCGCCAAAAAATCTCTATATTCGTCGAGGTGACGCTAGAGGAGGGCTTCAGCGGCCTCACCATCCGCACCACGCATCACGGCACGTCCTTCGCGTTCAAGTGCCCCCGAGGCGCCGGTGTTGGGCGGGCCAAGACGACCCAGATGCGGCATGGCCAGGATCGGCTTTACATCATCAACATGACGATCAAGCCGCACCACCAGTTCACCCTCGACGGCATCGACATGTATTACACCCTGCGCGCGACCCCAGCCCGCATGTTCCGGTCCACCTGGGCGAGGAACCCCGTGTCCATCCCGATGCTGGTCCCGAAAAAGATGCGGCAGGTCGCCCTCAAGACGCACGACGGGCAGATCCTGGACGGCGGGGACACATGCCTCAGGCACAAGGGCTACATCGACGATGAGGGGAAACGCGGCGACCTCCACGTCGTGACCAAGGCCGTCCTCCCCAAGGCCCTCACAGACGCCGACCGGGTCACCCTCACGTCAGCTCTGGCCCAGCCCGTCTCCATCCGGCTCGGTATGTACCTGAACGTCCTCATCGACCTCACCACCCGCCTCCCGCGGGCCTTGGTCATCCCCCTGCTCCCCGCCATACCACACGGGGAGCTGGCATCATATACCACGATACCTCGACGTCTGGCGGCCTTCCATACCCTCTCTGTGGCCGTGCTATCCCGACTGATGGAGACCGTCCAGGGCGTGGCCGAGGATCGAGCACCCGCACGATGGCTATGTAGCAGCGTGGACAGGGCGACATCAAGGGCCAGAGAAAGAGCCAGGGCCCTCACGGTGTGCTTCAACCCGCTCATCAAGATCGTCTCGTTTGACAGGCGCCGCCACTTCATGCACGCGGCGGGGACGTCCTCACCAATGTTCAGACGATCGTACTGCGCCCCCGCGATCCCAGACGGCTCTGACAAGCCCGTAGACGTCTCGTTCTACAAGCTCAGCCTCCCCGACGAATTCCTCCACTTCTTCTGCCACTACGACGGCTACCTCTCCCTCTACGCCTCCAGTGACCGCGATTTATTCGTCTGGGGTGATAACCAGTTCGGGCAGCTCGGCGTGCCGCTCGCCTTCCCCCAGTTCTTCGCGGGTGAGATCGAGGCGAACGCGTCGCGCGTCATCAAGCCCAGGAAGGCCCTGACGGTGCCCGCGTCGGAGACCATCATCGCTGTCCACACCACGCCGGGCGGGACGGAGGTAGAGGTCAGCCGGGAGACCGCCTCGGGCCACGTTAGCGTCGTGTACTTGGCCGGGTTGATGCCGGACGGCGACGAGATGGCCATCAGGCCCAGCTTCAAGAAATGGCCACGGAAGGGAGCAGTGGACTTCCGGCCAGCACACATCGGGCCCTGGGGCATCGTCACCGCGTACACTGACGGCACCGTGGCCGTGGCGGGTGCGGGGCGCGGGTCAACCCTCAAGTTCGCCGCCGACGTCCTGACCCAACGATCCACGTACCCCCCGGTCGAGGACGGCGGGTGGGAGGCCCCCGTCACAGACTTCCACAGGTGCGGCAGGGGATGGGCGGTGGAGCGCGAGGACGACGTCATCATCGTCGAGCCGCCCCTCAAACCCCGCACGATCTCCAGTCAGCTGGAGCCCAGGGAGAAGGTTCACGTGCCCCGGTCGGGGCAGGCGGTCGTCATCGACAACGTCGCAGGCGTCGTGCAGTGCTGCTCGGTCGTCGTGATGCACCGCCTGATGGGCAGGTCTGAGTCCACCACAGTTAAGATCGCCAACACGACGTGGCAGTGTGCCTTTGACGCCGAGTTCATCATCGTCGACCAGGCATCCCGGGTGACGCGCGCCTCGACACCCGTCCCCGCCACACTCAGCAGCATGACCCTCTGCGTCATGGAGGATCGCGTCCTCGTGACGTGCGCCGTACGGTCCCCCGAAGCCGCGTCGACGGCATTCATGATCGACGTGTACATACCAAAGATGGGCGCCCAGGCCACCATCAGCACCTCCGAGAAGTACTGCGCTGGGTCCGCATACAGGGAAATCGGCGCCTCGTGCGCGGGTATGCTCGGGACGGACGGCGTTGACCAGTATTTCGCCACCCTGCCCGTGCCCTTGAAACGAAACTGGGACAACCTCTCGTGGAGGACGTGCAAGCCGGAGGAGGTGCCCAGCGAGAGGGAGATGCTTCGCGGCGGCGCACTGATCAGATTTGTTCCCCTCGCGTACGACGCGCCTGACTGATCTCAGTCGATTTATATATTTTATAAACTAGAAATTTCGTGAACATTTTCATCGGTTTTGGTGAATTCAACAAACATGGGACTTCTTGACATTATTCGTAAACTGAAGCGTAGCGACAAGGAGCTGCGCATCCTCATGCTCGGCCTGGACAACTCCGGGAAGACCACAGCGCTCAAGCAGCTCTCTGACGAGGACCCCTCGTCCGTGTGCCCGACTCAGGGCTTCATGCTCAAGTCCATCATGCAGAACGGATTCAACCTGAATGTTTGGGATATCGGAGGCCAGAAGACGATCCGGCCTTACTGGCGTAACTACTACAGTGGCACAGATGCCCTGGTTTACGTCGTAGACAGTGCGGACAGGCGCCGCATGGAGGAGTGCGGGTTGGAGCTCAGCCTGTTGCTCGAGGAGGAGAAGCTTGCCGGCGTTCCCCTGCTTGTGTTCGCCAACAAGCAAGACCTGCTCAATGCTCTGCCTGCGTCCGAAGTCGCGGACGCACTGGAACTTAACGGAATTCGCGATAGACAGTGGCAGATCCAAGCCTGCAGCGCCAAGACGGGTGAGGGGCTGCAGAAGGGCCTCGGCTGGGTCCTGAAGACCATGAAGTAGGCACTGTAAATTCCCGGATAAATAGGGGACATCACGAGTGACGCGGTATTGGGACCAGGCCGATATCCTGTTCAAATAAAATACATTACGTTCGATTTAATCTCGAGACTGATTCTCTGTCGCGAACATGGAGCAGATTGAGGCTGTGAACGAGATCATCCGCAAGAGACTTCGCTTCTACAACAAGAAGCTGAAGCGCGTTACAGAATACGAGAAGAAGAAGGATGCTCTTGACGCCGAGCAGAAGCGTCTGATTGGCGAGAAGCCCGTTCACGAGACCGCTTCCAGTGAGCTCGAACACCTCCAGCCCCACATCAACGACGTTGCTGCCGCTATTGCCAGCAAGGACGAGGAGATTGTCGCTCTTAACGATAAGGTTGAGCAGCAGCAGAAGCAGCTTGCTGCTGCGCGCCTCACGCACTTCAAGGAGCTCAACTACATCTACTCTGTCCGCCACCACGAGCGTTTCAGCACACTTGAGGGTTCCGTCAAGCGCGATGCCTTCGAGGCCTTCGTCCAGCTCGTTGCCGGCGGTGACTTTGCCGCTATCGACAAGTTCCGCGCCCGGTCGTCTGACGTCCTCTCCGAGGGCCACAGCGCCACCTTCGCTGACGCCGCCGACTTTGTCGACGAGGCCGAGGCTGCCTTTGAGGCCCACCGTCGTGAGCTCCGCCGCCAGGCTGAGGAGAAGCGCCGCAAGGAGGAGGAGGCCCGCCGCCGTGCCGAGGAGGAGCGCCTTCGTAAGGAGGAGGAGGCTCGCCGGGCCCAGTACGAGACTGTGTTCCGTGGCAAGCTGCCGTCTACTTATGCCAGCATCAACTTCCTGAGCCCCATGCCCCAGAACCAGTAAATGAACATACACCAGTTTCACACGGTCGGCCACCCAGCTGGCAACAAACTCATAATAAGAGGTGCGCTGCGTTGAGCTGTTGGACGATTGCATGGCATCATCGTGTATCAGAGGGACAAGTTAGAGGTCAGATTCGTGTCGGGCTTGCGATGGCGAAAAAAATGAGGGGTTAAAAGTTAGTGTTCTGCTAGTGGCTGCCGTCCTGCTCGCCGCTCGGAGCGTCAGCTTTTCCCTGCTCTGTTTCCAGCCTTAGGCATTCCACCGATCACGATCAACCTGGACTTCAGCGGTTACCCTCTGATTCCCATGGTGAATCCAAGCTCAACCAGGACAGCCACATCTTCACAGACACCTTCCCGGATCCAAAGTCTTCCAAAGGAATTACAGAACAAGTCCGACAAGAATCCAGAGGTAAACTGTCAATATTTTTCGACATGTTGAATGAAAATACAATATGGCGTAAATACACAAGTCTAAAAATATGCAATGCACACGGTCAGCGTTGTGGTAACCTACTCACCACCCCCATAAATTATCCAAGTATTTTTTAGTGCTCTGGCCCTCCCTCATCCGGCATCTCTAATTCCCTCCTCCTTGATGGTGACTGCTACAGGCCTCCGATCGATGGCGAATCTCGACAACACCTTGAGGGAGCGCTCCGTGCTGGTGTTGTCGCGCGTCATCATGACTGTGGCTGCCGGGACCGCGACGATGCCGTCACCAAGAGCGGGGGCGAGGTACGCGGCGCGTTGGCCGGCAGACTCGGTGTAGCGTGTGGTGGTGTGGTTAGTGATGATGATACTGACCCCGAACCGGTACGCTATTGTGGATAGTGTATCAGCTAGCTCCGTCAACACCATGAGACGATCCCTCGGGACAGATGTCATGTCGTGCCGGAAATGGGCGGCCAGGGAGTCAATAAGCACCACACGTACCCCAGGGGCGGCGTGCAGCATGCCCGGCAACACGTGCAGCACGGCGATCAGCTCCGCGAGGTCCAGGGCCCGCACCACACGCACCCCGTCGCACACGGTGTCCGGCGTCACCCGAGCCAGCGCTGCCCCCATCCTGTCGGCCAGCTGGGAGTTGGGTGTCGCCCGTTGGGTGGTGTGGGTGGTGAGTCGGGCCTGAAGGTGGGTCAACATGTGGGTGGCCATCGACCGAAGTCGGGGGGCGGAGAACGAGCCCTCGGTGTCGATGTAGACGGCAGTCCCGCCTAACCCACCCAATTCGGTGGGTATCTGCACCGTTGCGGCCAGCTGGTGACAGAGCGTCGTCTTGCCGGTGCCGGGCACCCCGCACAGCTGCACCACCTCACCAACGGGCAGACCCCGCCCAAACTTCTCGTCGAGGCCCCGAATGAAGGTAAAGAGGTGCGGTGCCTGGCTTGGGTCCATGAATCTGGAGCACGGCACCCCAAGCTCATCAATGGGAGTCGGGACAAAGGCTGGGTGAGAAACGGGGAAGGGTCACAAACAGAGGGTCTCGATGTGGACAAACACGAGGGTTGCTTCGGATAGGTTCAGCTTGGCCTGTCGAGCAAGCACAGCGGGGGTCTTAACACGCTGAATCACACCAATTGTAAGGAAATCGTTCTCCACGAGCCGTTGCTGAATTGCAGATGGTAAATTCAGGACCGAGACAGGCCTATTGTCTGCTTCCTGGTCGTTCATGCACTGAACTTTCACTAGAGGCACGTTACCGGCACAAACAGCAATGCCATACTTCGATTTATAGATATGAAAAAAAGAAAACACAAATTCTCTTTAAGGGGCGGCCTCAGCGGCCTATTTACAAAATCCGGAGAAGCCAACGAGGCTTCTCGAAGGCTGCAGCCTTCAATCGTCGCGCATCTCGGGCTCTGCGGGCTGCGGGGCGCGTCTCTGCCGCATCATCCCCAGCAGCTCGTCGAAACGCTTATCGATGTGGTCCTGGAGCTCGTGTTTGACATCGTCCATCTGTGCGTGGCTACTGGAGCCCATATCGCTGGAATCACCGACCACGCTGGCCGAGAAGCTGGACTGGTCTTCCTCCGCTCTCGAGTGGAAGAGTCGCGTCCATTTCTGGTCGGGGGCATCATCGTCCGCACCGACGAGTAGCGTGCGGAGGAACCGCCGGACCCTGCCCCGTGGTGCGTCGGGTTCGGGGCCGGGGGTGGGCCGGCTGCCCAGGAGGGGCGCGGCGCTGTCGAAGTCATCGTCATCAGACACGGGTCGGACGATCGGGCGGGAGGCGGTGGTGGGGGTGGCGGGGCGTCCCCCGAAGGACCTGGTGCTGGACGCCCTGCCGCCTGACGGTGTGGACATCTGCCGTTCATGGACCCACTGGACGGCCTGGTTCATGGTCTCTGATGGTGCTGAGGACGAGGAGGACGAGGAGGAGGCAGAGTCCTCGGCCATGCGTTGCTTCCAGGCCTTCCGCTCCTTTGAGGTGCGTGCTTTGTATCTCTGCTTCCGGCTGAACCTGTCGTGCTTCTTGAGCATCAACCCGAAGACCTTCTCCTCGAAGAGGTCGTGGTCGTTGAAGAATGCCGTCGCGTGGCCAAACACGACGTCTCTGGCGTACTCGTAGCTCTCCTCGACGATGTGAACGAACACGTTGAGCACGGCACAGATGAAGAGCGTCACGAACGTGTACATGTATGCTCTGGAGATCACCGGGGACGCCAGGTAGATGGCGTCGTACGTCTCGAGGATCACGTCGCCGTGCACCACCGCGAAGAGCGTCACGCACGCCTGGGAGAAGTTCTCGAACTTGACGGAGTACTGGCTGAAGAGCGCGACGCCGAAGAACGCGAACCCGAGGTAGATGGGCATGATGGACAGCAGGAAGCGGCCCATGATGGGTGCCCCGTTCCGCAGCGTCATCACGAGCATGTAGTAGCTCTTGTTGAACTCAAAGTACCGCA
>PPCM01001325.1_pt1 | contig 11778 bp, 7 predicted proteins | sample 1555541 | NCBI WGS metagenome assembly PPCM01 (sample SAMN05284479, study PRJNA326546) | Marine sediment metagenome, whole genome shotgun sequencing project. | isolation source: marine sediment | place: Germany: Wadden Sea | collected 2012-09-05 | reverse complement strand
AAGGCCGCGGCCAAGGAGTACGCGAGGGCAGCAGGGGGACTGTAAATAGACGGGTTACGTCACAATTCAGTCTGGTAGGGAGGCCCCCAGTCTGACGCCCAGTATGAGTACATGTGTGTGGCCCTGGTTATGCTGACAATTTGAAAAGCCCTGAAGATTGCAAATAGCAAACCAAGCTAACCAAGCAAAAACACAACGATATGGTAACTTCAAACGTTGAAAGTCAACTAGCTGGGATTTCGATAACCACGCCGACGGACAGGGCCGGTGATCAGCGACGGAACAAGGCCAGGGGTCGGAGCCAGCCCCGTAGATGGGATGGAAAGGGAAGGTCCGATGGCAAGACGCCGACGAGAGGCAAGGGCCGTGCACCTGACAGGGCTTCGGCCAGTGCCGTCCCGGACGAGAGAGTTCTGGACCAGGTGGCTTCCGGTGACCTCGTGATCGGCACGTACCACCGCCCCAACCCCCGTGCTGTGTTCGTGAACGCTCCTGGATGGGACCTGAACATCGCCATCGACCCCAAGAAGAGCCTGAACGCCTTTGACGGCGACACGGTGGCTGTGCGGCTCCTTCCGTCGTCACAGTGGACCAGGATGAGGGACATGGCATTCCAAGGGGAATGGACCGAGAAGGCACAGAGCAGCAGATACTACAGCTACTACGGCGAGACTGAGCCGGTGGGGGACGCCCCTACAAGGCGGGTGCAGGTGGAACTCAGCAAACCCGTGATCCAGCCCGAGGGCTTTATCGTCAATATCATCAAGTCGGTCAAGCCTGACTTCATCGTGGGGAAGCTGCGGCCCCGCAACAAGGACGACACGCTGGACTCGGACCAGGTCCAGCTGGTCCCCCTCAACCGCACACTGCCCATGTTCAACCTGAGGCCGTCGTCCGTCACCGCCGCCCGCCGGTCGGCCGCCCTCACCGACAACGCCCTGTACCTCGCCCGCTACGTCAGCTGGACCGGGTACCACGCTCTGGCCGACATCGTGCGGTGTCTCGGCGACGAGAGCGACAGCCAGGCCCAATCGGCGGCCATCCTGCAGGCCAGGCAGTTCGACGACTGCCCGTGGAGCAGCGACATCCTCAACGAGGTCCCGGGCGACGACTACACCATCCCCGACGACGTCATGGCGGCCCGGCGCGACCTCCGCGACCTCCCGATCCTGACGATCGACCCCATCACCGCCAAGGACCTGGACGACGCCCTGCACGTCACGCTGGTGGAGGACGCCGAGGACGCCGAGGACAGGGTGTACGAGGTGGGGGTACACATCGCCGACGTCAGCCACTTCGTGCAGTCCGGCTCAGCGATGGACGAGCGCGCCCAGAGGAACTGCACGACAGTATATCTGGTCAACAAGGCCGTCCCCATGCTGCCTGAGCGACTCAGTGAGCAGGTGTGCTCCCTCAATCCCTGTGAGGATAAGCTAGCCTTCAGTGTCATATGGCGGCAGCACGGCGACGGCACCATGGCCAGGGGGGATGTATGGTTCGGACGCACCGTGATCCACCCCAAGGCCAGGCTGTCGTACGAGGCGGCCCAGCTCATCCTGGACGGGGCCATCCAGCCCACCGCCGCCTCCACCGACATCGACGGGTGGCCCGTGATCCAGGGCTTCGGGCCCGCGGTGGCCGACAGTGTAAGGGCCCTGTACGCCATCAACGAGGCCGTGCGACGGGACCGTGCGGCCCACGGGTACCTCAGATGTGACTCGAACAAGCTGTGTTTCAAGCTCGATGACACCCGCACCACCCCGCTCGCCGCCTTCATCGCCCCCCACATGGAGAGTCACGACCTGGTGGAGGGGTTCATGGTCACCGCCAACCAGCTGGTCGCCCGCCGCATCGTCCGCAGCTTCCCGTCGTCCGTGCTGCTGCGGGCACACATCGGCATCAAGGACAAGCTTCTACTGGAGAAGAAGATGCGGTCGGCCGGCCTGAGGCTGGACACCACATCCATGAAGACCATCAGTGACGGGCTCGTCCGCATCAGATCCCGGGACAAGCAGCTCGGGGACGCGGTGGCGTACATGCTGGTGCGATTCCACCTTATCCGTGCCGAGTACGTGACGCCCACCGAGGGTGAGGAGGAAGCCCTGGTGCACCATGGGCTCAACGTGCCGATGTACACCCACTTCACCTCGCCCATCCGACGGTACGCCGACATCATCATCCACCGCATGCTGCAGGCCTCCCTTGACTACGAGGAGGAGCACGGCGCCGCGAGGAACGTGCTCAGGTTCGACCATAGGACTAGACTGTTCAGCGAGCGGCCCCCAGCCGACCACCGTCCCAGCACCGACGCCCTGCTACTCGCCCGGCAGATGGCGGACACCCGCGGCCCCGACATGCCCTCCAGCTACGGTCGGCCGCCCAAGGCCATGCAGGTCCGACGGGGGAGGGTCGTCGACGGGGACGACGGGCCAGTGTTCTCCATCATGATCGATGACATGCAGGACAGGGGTGAGGGGCCGGTGGTGGTGACGGACGAGCGGGTGGAGTACCTCAAGGAGAAGGGGCTGGACACCAAGGAGATCAACGGACTCCTCGAGCGGATCAACGACCGCACCAAGGCCCAGAAGGACGCCGGGCAGGACAGCGAGCAGGTCTTCCTCATCCAGTACCTCCTGCAGCAGCTGGGGGGCCGGACGGAAGTCGACATGTTCATCATGCGGGCGACGGATAAGTACATTATCGCTTACTCCCCGGAATACGACCTCGACGTTAAGATCTCGATCTCAGACATGCCCGCCACCAACATCACCGTCACCGGTGAGGATCCCTTTGCCCAGCTTCGGCTCGAGGACGTCGTCACCGGCCCCGACACCGTCGGATGTGCCATGGCCGGCATGCTGGACGCCGTCAGGGTCGAGCTGTGGGCCAAACACACCAACTCGGGCTGGGAGCTCGACAGCGTGATGGTCGGGCTGGCCGAGCGGACGGCGGTAGACGCGTTTGACTGTCATGCGGGCCAACCCAGTGGGAAGGCGTGGATCCGGAACATGAAGCAGCGGGAGACGCTGGCCACCGCCATCAAGAAGCACGTGGCCGCCAAGAAGGAGGAATAAACGGGTGATTTATGTGGACTTTGGCTGACCTGACCTGATATGGTGCAATCAATTCCTAGAAAAATCATATGTATTAAGTAAGTATAAGGCGATCACTATGTGTTAATCGTTAGTACTAACGCGTATAGCGTGTGAATTCTGGTATTCATGTTGCTAATCAACTATCCTATCGCTTTATAGTTTTTTTGGACAACAGCCTCGTAGAGAGTCTCCCGACAGGCCAAATAAGCTGAAACTCATTTTGTCATGAGTGGTACAGTACCTAGTGGGAAATTTCCAACAGTTCTTGCTGTTGTTGACACTCCGTCTGAGACAACTACACATGAATCTTTAGCGCCTTTTCCAAGCGTTTTTACAAACGATAGACAACCTTCTTCGATGGGGCCTTTCCCAAACGTTTTTACCAGCGACAGACAGCCTTCTCCGATTGTTTTGGACGAGGAGGACAGCATGTCAGTTCTTTCTGACCTCAAGCGGCTGACGAAGGATCGGATCGATGTTGATATGCTCCACAGCGAGCCCGACATGGGTGACACGGACCGCGCCGCCATCGCTGAGCTCAAGGTTTACATGGGGGAGCACTATCCGGAGGTGCTGCTGGACGCCGATCACATCGGGCCGGGGGGGGACTTCAAATTGACCAGGTTCCTCCGCTCTGAGCAGCACGACATCCCCAACACCGCCCGCCGCCTGGTGGAGCTGGTCCAGTTCCGGCGGGAGTACAACGTCGGTGCTATCCGGATCAGCCACGTGGCCGACTCCATCGCGCGTCACAAGGTGCACATCTATGGCAAGACCAAGGCCGGCCAGATCGCGCTGAGCTACAAGGTATCCCACATGGCCTACGACGGCCTGTCGACGCTGCTGTGCATGCTCTACTTCCTGGAGACCATCGACACTGTCTTCGCTGACTCCTTCCAACTGATGTTACCCATCATCGACGTCAGCGAGATGCATGTGGGCCTGTTCGAGTCCCACATCACTCACAAGGCGGCCAACGGGGACGTGCTGCACCGCATGTACCCCCGGCGGATGATCAACACCATCATCATCAACCCGTCCGACATGTTCAAGGCTGTCGTCACCATTGCCCGGAACACGCTCGCCGCGGCCCACGGCTCCCACCAGCTCAACGGGGCCATCATCCTCGACCGGGCCAGCAACAAGATCCTGGCCGACCTGTTCGAGCCCGCCAACGTCCCCGTTGAGCTTGGGGGGCCACACTCGATGGACTTCGATGCCGCCGTCCAGGAGTGCTACGCCAGGGAGGGCATCAAGCCCGGCACCACCGCCTCGGCCCCCATCGCCCCCCACATCCGCCTGCTGCACCGGGGCATGGCAAGGACCGCAGATAAGATGCCGGCCGTACGTCGGGGGCCCATTCGGGTGCTGTCTCTCAGGACGGGCGAGTGGCGGGCGTGCTTCGCGGTGCTGACGGCCGGGGCCTTCTTTTATTTCACCTCCGCGGACTGCACGATCCCCAACAACTCGATTCCCATCCAATGGGTGGTCGCCACCCCGCTTTCCCACCTCGCCGAGCCCCACTCCATGAAGGTCACCACCGCCAGGAGGGACTACTGCTTCGCCTTCGACACCGCCGAGGACCGTGACGGGTGGCTTGAGGCCGTGGGTGCCGAGTTAAACAAGGACGGGGTGGGGCGCAGCAGGTCGTCGACCACGACCAGCCAGGATCCGACTTTACACGACACCCTGGACAACTAGAAGCAGAATGAGCTGCTCAGGGAAGCAGTACGAAGACGGAAGTCGCGTTTTTTTGACGTCTTGGCTTTTTTACGTATTTGTTTATAAAACTCTGTTTTGCTTGTCTGCCGGCATCAGAACTCAATGTGCTCTGCTATCAACGTCCGCACCGTATTGGCGGCTCTTTCCGAATCCTTACCATCAACGGCGCCCATCACACGCGCGGCCCCACCCAGCCCCACAGTTACTGTGCAGGGCGGGGCAAGAAGCCGGATAACAACCAGAGGGGATACATCGGGATTATAGGTGGCCGTGATGCCCGCCATGCTGGCCACTCCATCTCTATCGATGGTGCATGGCCGGTCAGGGCTGACGTGGAACTCTCCGTGACTGAGTGTGAGACGGTAGGGCTTCATGACACGGAGCCGCGACCCACATCGCCGGAGCATCTCCTTGAAGGGCCGGATCACAGTCCGGCGGACGTTCAGCGGCGACTCGTTGCCCACTGCAGCGCATTTGCCGGATTGATACACCCGGACGTGACCCGAGGCGAACGGGACGTTGATCTGGAGGAAGGACTTGCCCCGATTCAGACGAGACATGCCCACCATCCCCCCCAAATGCTTGAGATCCACCGCCCGGACGGCCATGCGCGTGTCCCGGTTCTCAAGTTGGAAAGAGAGCTGAATGAGGCTAGATAAGCGGAAATAACGGCGGCATACCTGTATTGGATGTGAAGCGGTATTCGCCTCACGACAGCAGTGCTCATCCCCGAGTCACTCATGCCTCAAGTTCATTTCGCGGTTTGCGCGCTGATAAAAACTGAAACTCACTGCGGGTACTATTTCCTGCATGGAGACCAAGTGCTGCCCCGCGCTATCCTGATTGAGCGACTCAGGAGAGAGATCTGGCTTCATAGAGTATAAATCGACCATCATTTATAAATATGAAAGTCTGTGTACGGCCCATGCTACAAACAGGCTTAACGCGATATCGCCATCTCGCGCGAAGAATATGGATCTTTTATCGAGAAAAACACAACATGTCGACGGCTGAAAAGTCAGGGAAGTACGACAGACAGATCAGGGTGTGGGGAAAGCACGGGCAGGATGCACTGTTTTCAGCACGCGTGTGTGTTTTGAGTTGCCATCCCGCACTGCTGGAATGTGTTAAGAATCTTGCTCTCGCCGGCATCAAGTCGATTACGATTGTTGACAATGCGAAGATCACGGCAGACGACAAGAAGTACAACTATTTTGTCGGCAATAACCACAAAGAGACGCTCTGTGGGGCAGCTGCGGTCAGAACTCTTTCCGCGATGAACTCGGAGGTGACCGTGGACTGGCTGAATGAAGATCCAGAGGAGTACGGCCTGGCCCTAACCGGTGGGTTTGATTTGGTGCTGTATGAGGCGCTGTCTCCGCTGGAGGCGGTGCTTGGCACGGGGACCCGGTCGATGGTGTCTATTGCTGTCGAGACGGCCGGCCTATTCGGCTACATCCGGCCCTTTGCCCGGCACCACGTGGTACTCGAGCCCAACGAGGAGCGTCCGGCGTCCCTTCATCTGAGCACGGTGTGGCCCGAGCTGGAGGAGTATCTGGCATCCTTCTCACTTGACAGGGATGACGAGGCCGCCTACATCCACACACCCGCTGTGGTGTTCCTGTACCAGGTGCTGACCGAGTTCACCGCCAAGCACGGCCGGGCCCCCGGGTACGGTGACCGTAAGGAGTGCGTGTCGATGGTCGAGCGCTACTACGTCAAGTTCAACGAGATGAACATTGACGAGGCCAAGTCAATGGTCAACACCCAGCTGCTGGCCCCCGCCCCCGCCCCGCCTGCCGTTCTATCTGACCCTATTGTCGCCGGTCTTGTCCACAGTGCCCACACCTTCATCGTCCACCCCCACAACAAGCGGGAGTCCCTCTTCTGGCTGTTCGCAGCGGCCCTGCGTGTGTTCATTGAGCGTCATGGCCACCTTCCGGTCTCTTCCCGTATCCCAGATATGACGTGCAGCACGGAGGCTTTCGTCAAGTTGCAGGCCATCTACACTGCCAAGGCCAAGGCTGATTGCCACGAGCTGCGTGACACCATGCTCAAGGTTGCCACCGGGTGCCCCGAGCAGCAGACCGTCCAGACGGTGGTGGACGATGTCGACGACTCTGTGCTCGCCCTGCTCACCAGGAATGCGGCCGACATCGCGCTAGTCTCATTCCCACCAGCCATCCACACCAGACTGGACGACATGCCTACCGTGGTCTCCGATATGCCGGCGGTAGGTCAGGTAGCGGTGATGTTCTCCGCTGCCCGCCGCTTCATCGATGCCCATGGACGCGTCCCGGTGTCGGATGCCGACATCCAGCCGCTGCAGGCCATCATCGACGAGATGCTCACCCCCGCGGCGTTTGGGACGGACACCGCGTTCCGTCCGCCTCTGACCATGGTCACTTCCTTCGCCCGGAGCGGGTTCAGCGCCATGGGAGCGACGTGCGCCTTCATCGGGGGCATCGCTGCCCAGGAGGCCGTCAAGCTGCTTACTGGACAGTTCATCCCGATAAGCGGGGAGCTAATGCACTACGGAGCCCCTGGGGACGTGGTGTGTGGCGTGATTGGTAAATCTTGTGTGTAGAGCTAGTTTATGGCTGACTTGAGGGGAGCAGCAGTGTCCCTCACTGCTCATCCAGGTCCGGGCAGCGGTTGTTGAGCTCAGCTAGGTCCACGTCCTTCGCCTTGAGCCTCTCAGCAAGGAAGTCCAGCGTTGAAACGGGAGCATCAAGCGTTATGGGTGAGAAGTCAGCCCGTGTCGCGTGCTTCTCTTCCTTCTCAAACGACGGGTTGTGGTAGAGACAGGCCGATATCACGGCGTCGGTTTGGTCCTTAAAGAAGGACTGCGGCAGCACATCCATCACAATCTTCTTTTTGTCAGCCGAAAGTACATTGTTGTAAACGCAGGGTCTTGTCGTACATCTGGCCCATGCCCGTCCATTCGAAGGCATATTTCTTGAGCACATTCTGATCGTGGGCCCACTGTTTTCAAGAAAGATGATCTCTTCCCTGAGTAAAACAACTGTTGCGGCGTTCGGTGCTGGCTCCGCCGCCCCCCTTATCAACACGTTCGGACGGCGGTTCCTGTCGACGGAGGAAGTCCCGCCATCCCCCGAGCTCGAAGCGTGCGAGAAGGAACTCGCCACCGTGAAGGGAGAGCTCCTCCGCGCCATCGCTGATCAGCGCAACGCGGTTCAGCGGCACCGCGAGGCCCTTGATGCGGCCCGTGCGGACGGCGCCATCCGTGTTCTCAAGAGCGTCCTCGAGGTGGCCGACAACCTGGAGAGGGCCGCCGCTGCCGTCCCCCCGCAGGTGGCCAAGGGCAAGAAGGTGCCTGCCAAGGCTGCTCGTCAGTTTGTGGACGGTGTGACCTCCACTGATCGTCAAATGCACGCCCTGTTGGAGAAGAACGGCGTCAAGAAGATCGAGAGCCTCGGCCGCCTCCTCGATCCCCATCTCCACATGGGGCTGTCCTCGATGACTGTCCCCGGTAAGGAGGATGGTGAGATCATTGCCGTCATTGCGGACGGGTACACGATGGGCACCAAGGACGGCGACAAGCTGCTCCGGGCAGCCACCGTGGTCGTCAACAAGGCCGAGTGATCGGGACATGCCACGCAACGTGTTGTACACCAGCCTCATGGCTGTGCGGCTGGAATAAACCGGCCATCCGACCATTCAATCTTTATATGTGATTTACAGTTGCACTTGAAAAAATGTCTGATGTCAGCCTCTCGAACCTGTATGACGCCAGAAAGAAGTATGAATCATTAGTAATGTCACATCCGAAGGAGTTGAACAACTGGCTTCGTTATGCAAGCTGGGAGGAGAGCCAGGCTGAGCTTGAGAGAGCGCGCTCCATCTTTGAGCGATGCTTAACGACCCTCAGCCATGCCCAGCAGTACCGTCTGTGGATAGCGTATGCTGACCTTGAGATGCGGTGCGGGGAGCCCAACTCTGTGAAGAACGTGTTCCAGCGAGCCCTCGACCTGCTGCCCTTCGAACATCGCGTGTGGTGGCGGTACACGACGTTCCTCGAGGCACTGGGGGACTTCGGCTTCCTCCGACGCACGTTCCAGGATTGGCTGACGCGGTTTGCCCCCAAGGATCCCCGGGAGTCGGAGCGGGCCGTGTTGGGGCTGGTGTCGTTCGAGAAGAAATACGAGAAGGCCAACGCACGGCGGGCCTACGAGATGCTGGTCGGGCGACACGGCAGTGTGACCAACTGGCTATCGTACGGCACGTTCCTTGAGTCGCCTCTAGACTTTCTTGCAGCACAATCCGTGTACAGGCGTGCCATCCAGGCTACGGCCCCCACCGCTCCGATGGCAGCCAGACTGTACGAACGACTGGCAAGGCTAGAGCGAACCCACGGGACGGTTGAGGCGGCTCGGGCAGTGTATCGTGCGGCCATGGACACGCTGCCTCCAGGCGCCACAGAGCGACTGGCTAACGAATATCTGCTGTTCGAGCAGCAGCACGGGGGCCAGGACGACATCAGTGCGGTCGTCACCGAGGCTCAGACGCGACGGTACGCGGCGTGGATCGAGCAGCATCCCGAGGACTGGGCTGCCCGTCTGGAATGTGTGGCCATGCTCGAGGCCACCCGGTCGCCCAACCTCATGGATACTATACAGATGTTTATAGGTCATCCCGCCCCGCCGTCTGGAGTGGGTCGGGGCGGGTATCGGGGGTACATGGCGTTTATGGACCACGTGGCGGGGATCGCAGAGATCCGGGATGACCGTGAGACCCTGGCCCAGGTCCACGAGGCGTTGATCGACAGGGTGGACCACGGGGAGGCCGGGTCCGGGAAACCATTCAAGATCGTGGCGTATTACTACCTCCGGCGTCATGACCTTGATACAGCCCGTCGGGTGCTGGACCACGGCCTAACGGAGACGGGTGGGGCACACTCATTGTTCGAGGCCTACGTTGATATAGAGACCGCTTTACAGGCCACCCGGCCGATCGCCGCCCTTGCCCCGCCCGCCCCCAACAAGGTCCGTGACCTATACCAGCAATGGTCCACCGCCCACCCGACTGACGGGGGGGTCGCCGAGTCGTTCGCCAAGTACGAGGCCATGATTGGGCGCCCCGCCGCGGCCATGTCCGTCCTGAGGGCGGCGGCGGGGGGCGGGGCGGGTGTGGCCCGTGTCTATGGCTGCATGGTCGACTTGGTGACCGCCATCCCCTCTGCCGGCGACGTCCGGGCCATCTGTCACGAGTGGGTCGAGGCCCAGGAGACGGTCGGGGTGGCCGGGCTGGCTGTCGACCCAGCCTGTTATCTTCGTCACCTGGCCTTACCCCTTGATGATGTCGATGGGCGGTTCAGGGACGCCATCATCGACCTCAGACGAGCGAGGGACGCCGATGTCGATGAGGTCACCGACGACGAGCTAGCCCTCCGTGTGGCCCGTGGTATGCTACTGGAGGGGGCCGGGGCACGAATCACGGCCCCCCCGACGGCCGTGGAGCACGACGACCTGGAGATCGAGTTCGGCGACGTGGACAGGGACGCCGACGAGGAGCTGGCCGCCGACCTGCTGGGCGGGAGTGAGTACGACAGCGATTGATTGGTTTGAGCCGGTCTTTTCTTGAGTTCTTCGCCAGTATAAAATCACCGGATTGACTGTTTATGGATGCCTTGTAGGTCGGTGTGTTGTAACTGCACGGTTAACATGCGGCCGATGCTTACCCAGTCCTTTAAGTGTCTTTGTTGTGCGCATTTGCTTGTTGTCAGTCCCATCCGCAAATGAACCACAAAGTCACTCCCCACAAGCACAGCGTCACACGGCTTTATGCTTTGTCACAGCAGTGCCTAGGGACGCCTCGTCTCCACAATCCCCCGTCCCGTCTGGTCCAGTTCTGTGGAGCCCCATAACATTCCCCATTAGGTCTACCCCTTTGGTGCGGCACCATTGTTTACTACTGGCACCCCACATTGGGATGATCTTCGGTCGACATCTCACGTGCCAAGGTAAGGCGTGGGTGGCCATCCAAGGGCTTTGAGTTTATCATTCCTCTTCTTCATGAGTCGTATCGTCTTACCTTGCCTACCTTACCCATGTCGTCATCGGTGACAGACGCGTAGAACGAGGGAGTGGTGATGGGGATACCGACGTCCAGCGTCCACGCCCTCACACATTTGTCAACCGTGGATTCGGTCGGGCCATGTGTGTATTTTACCGGGCCTTATTGTTTTTCTGGCAGTCACATGAATTTGACTTTTTTCACCAGGTTTCAGCTTATGCCCGCGGCCCTCGCCTCCAGTACGCTGTATCAACCGAATCATCACCACCGCTTGCGTGTCCAGTCGGCGGGTTGGGTCAGGATGGTGGCCTGAACCGGAGTCAGTTATAAAGCGAATATAAAGTACCACAACACGAAACAATCCAAAGAGAATGGCTGGTTCTACAATGAAAATGGTTATGATTGGTGCGGGTGCTGTCGGGAAGTCGGCCCTGACCATCCAGTACGTGAACCACCAGTTCATCAAGGAATATGATCCTACAATTGCTGATTCTTACAAGAAGCCCGTCACTATTGACGGCAAGCAGCTCATGCTCGATATTCTCGATACTGCTGGGCAGGATGACTTCGCCTCTGTCCGTGAGTCGTATTTCGGGGCCGGTGAGGGCTTCCTGCTCGTGTACAGCGTGGCGTCCCGCTCCACACTCGAGGAGATCGAGGCTCTCCGCGAGCAGATCCTCCGTGTGAAGGATGCCGGCCAGTTCCCCATGGTCATGATTGGGAACAAGTGCGATCTGCCCCCCGACCAGCACGAGGTCTCCGAGGACGAGGGCAAGAGCCTCGCCGCCAGCTTTGGCATCCCGTTCTACCTGACGTCTGCCATGGAGAACATCAACGTCGACGACTCCTTCACTTCCCTCGTCCGTGAGGTCTGGAAGGCTAACCCCGCCCCCAAGCCCAGCGGCGGTGGCGGCTGCATGATCCT
>PPCM01001324.1_pt1 | contig 11780 bp, 5 predicted proteins | sample 1555541 | NCBI WGS metagenome assembly PPCM01 (sample SAMN05284479, study PRJNA326546) | Marine sediment metagenome, whole genome shotgun sequencing project. | isolation source: marine sediment | place: Germany: Wadden Sea | collected 2012-09-05 | reverse complement strand
GGGGGCGGGGGCGGACTGCTGGGTGGGGCATCCATGACTGGCGTCCACCGGCCACAACATGAAGGAGGTGCAAGACCTTTAGTAAACAACAGAACAACAGTCCCAGCCCGTCAGACAATGTCCAGCAGAGACGGCGACTCGGCCTCGGGGATAACTGTCAGCCTGGCGTCGACGTACAGTGTCGTCATCGCCAGGGCCGTCAACACGCGTGGGCGGTGGATCTGGGACACCTTCAGGACAGCCGAGGCGGACTCCGTGAGCTTAGCCGGCGTCGTTCGTGATACCTCAAACTCTGTGCCGTGTGTTGTCCCATACAGCTGCTCCAGAGAGCTCTGAATCCTCAACTTAAGGCCCTCATCATCAATTTCAGACGGTTTAGAGCTGTGTAAAAAGATAATGAGGGGTAAGCGAACAAGATAAGACTCAGTTTCATGTATACATCGGGTTTCTTGTCGCACACCTTCCGAATTACGCCCATACCAGCTCTTCGGAGAACTGAATATATAAATCACAAGCGAAAACGGTTTGGCGACAGTGGGTGGGATGCAAGGCGTCGATTTAGTTTCGGTCGCCTCCGCTCGGACAGTCCCCGGGGCACTCCAGGGAGCCAAGCACCTGGTTGACTAGCCTCGGAGTGCTGATAAAGTCCCCTTGTTTTTCACTCATCTTCGCGGCCCAAATCGTCGTCTATCGGACGCGATTCGACCAGATCCCGATTTCCCCCCTCTGTGCAAATGTGCCCAACCTCGGATATAAGTTCTTGGATCTATAGTCTGTGCTTTTTGAAAAATGCACAAGAACGACAGAAATTAGTCAAAAATAAGACAAACATTAAACGGGCTTGTCTGGTCGAGTTAACCCTGAAAGTGATGCAGCTAATGGCCGGATAACGCCTGCTTGTGTCACCCCCCCCCACAGCTTGGATGAGCCCTGGCAGTCTGGTGCCGAATATGTCTTTGCCCTTATCGTTAACTTGCTCATCCACAAGCCCCGATAAACAGTCGTCGATAATCAGCTCGTGAAGGGTACCGCACCTATGAAACGGGGAGATACGCCACGACGCTTCCCCGACTCCGTGAAGCCAGCCACCGCATCAGCATCGGGGCGGAGTACCCCATTCCACAGTCTTCTCCCCTCTGTCATGCGATCGGAGGGGACTATTGGCCGCAGCTCCCGCTTGCAATACGCGTTAAAGGATGAAGCAGCGATAACGCCCCATCATGAGGACATTTCGGTCATTCGAGAGGCTTGCACGTTGTCCGGCGAACCAACCCTTTTTATTAATATTTATAGAGACAAAACGGCGAAAGAACGAAGGGGTTGGCTGCGGGAGGGAGCAGAGAGCCCTCCGTGTTGCACACCACTGACCATCATAACGATTGTAGAGGGGTTTATTGGCCCTTTAGCCTTGCGGTAATGTAGCGTAATGTAGAGTCGTCGGACATCACGTAATATCGAGGCAGGTCCCGGCCGCCGGGCCCACAGCCCATCTACTTCATACGGAGGTTGTGGACGTGTTTGGCGAATGTGGCCGCCATGATCAGTGGCCAGACCAATGTGACCTCGGAAACGACCTTCACACACTCAGCATCGGCCCTTATCTTACCCCAAGATTTCGCCTCTGCGGTAGACGCCCCGGCGTCACTACCGTCGAACTCACCCGAGGTGTTGATCACTACGGCATAGTCGGCGCCGTTGCGCATCAGGTTGGCGTTGAAGATGTGGTGCTTGACGAGCCCGCCACCAAGGATGACCATGCCCGTGCGGGCAGAGTTGACGGCCAGCATGTTGATGCGGCGGATGTCATCGATGATGTCGAGCTGGAGCTCGGGGTGCTTGAAGGTGTGGAAGAACAGCATATCTCCGATCGAGCCGTCAGTCAGGGCGGGGGAGAACACGGGGATGTCGTTCTTGTAGGCCCAGTAGTAGATGGAGCGCTCGTCGTTGATCTCCTTGCCGAAGCGGTGGATCATCTTGCTGGGGGTCCAGCGGACACCATCCCGCTCCTGCTCGACGGCCATCTCGTTGAGGATGGGGACGATCCAGTCCTCGAACTTGCAGTAGTTGTCGTTCGGGACAAGCAGGTTGCCGATCCGGTTGATGCCCTCGTCGCGCAGCTTGTCGTCGTCGACGCGGAACGACCCCATGTACGTGGGAGCCAGGCATTTGATGAAGTCCTCTTCGATGCCGCCGCCGGTGGACACAACGGCGTCGACTAGCTTGTGCTCGACCAGGTAGCGGAGGGACTCGCGCATGCCGCACGAAACAAGGTTGGAGGTGTAGCCAAGGAAGATCGTCGTCTTGGTCTGGTCGACACCGTTCTTCATGGGCTCCTCAGGGGCCGTCTCGGGCTTCCAGGAGAGCATGTTGTTGATGATCTCCATCGCACGGCCAAGGTTCGTGGCCTGGAAGCCAGTCGTGATGTACGACTGGAGCATCTTCTCAAAGTCGATACCATCGTTGTACTCGTAGCCGGATACCTCCTTGGTACCCTCAGGCATAGTGACAGACTTCACCAGAACAGCGTCAGCAGCAGCAGATGGAATACTCATGTATTTCCTTTCTCTTCACTCCTTAAATCCAAAATTTAATTTGACTCGACTGACTTGAGCTGATTTGAGTTGATTCGGTGTCAATCAAGCCATGTTTATGATGAGGGCTTCCGTTTCAAGGTGCCCCCACTGGCCGTCCAATTAACAACATATCCCGCAGTATTTACAGCACGTGACCCGCATCTCACGCGGCCTGGCTCTTGTCGAGCAGGTTCATCTTGATGTTCATGCCCGCAAGCTCATGGGCAAGGTAAACGAAGACGTACGGCAGGCTGATCCACGTCACGGCCCTGGACCTGCACGTCAGACACACGTCGCCCTCGTCGTCACGCCCGATGGCCACGACGTTGCCGCACTTCTCACAGATCTTGTGCTCACTGTAGTCGCTGCTGATGAACGTCCTGTCCTGCAGCATGAAGGCCACACCGTGACTGATGAGGGAGTCCCGCTCCATCTCCCCGAACCGGATGCCGCCGCCCACCTTCCGCCCCTTGATGGGCTGCCGGGTGATCTGGTTGACGGGCCCGGTGGCACGCACCTGGTACTTGTCGGTGACCATGTGTCGCAGACGCTGGTAATAGACGACACCGATGAAGATGTCGGCGACCAGCTCCGTGCCGTACACGCCGCTGTACAGCGTCTCGGACCCGAAGTGGCTGTACCCCGCGCTCCGCAGCTCCTCGCCGATGACGTCCGCCGCACGGTGCTCCTCGTCGTACTTGAAGGGCGTGGCGTCGTGTTTGTGGCCGTGCAGCATGCCAGCCTTGCCCGCCATGGACTCCATGAGCATCCCAATGGTCATCCGGGACGGGAAGGCGCAGTTGTGGGCCACCGCGCCGTGGGCCAAGAAGCAGGAGTTACGAGGCACAGTGATGTCGAACACCGGGGCAGAATCGGCAGGGGTACAGGCCAACACACCGAGATGGAAGGTCGGCATAGTGGTGGAGGTCTGGTCGACAATGTACTTCGTGTCCGGATCATGGTCAATGTTGAACCAGTCGCGGACACCGATGCTCTCGAAGAACTCCAGGGGGCGGGAGATCTTCGAGAAGTCCAGGCGTTTCACATCAAAGGTTCCAAGGGCGGTCTCCACGTAGCGCGTGTAGGCGAGGGCAGCAGTGAGCCGGAGCTGCTTCTGGGCGCAGAAGCGGAAGCCGACGGCCGAGAAGGCGCTGATGCTGTCCACGCACAGCCAGCAGGCATGCCTCTCTTCGTCCGTGCCCTTGTACTTCGCAACCAATGGTGAGTGGCAGATGCGAGTGGTGGCAGGGTGACACGTCACCCCAAGGCGCCCAAGCATGGCAGAGAGTTTCTCCACGCGGGCCACGAGAGAGGGGAGTGTCTTCACGCTGGCAACGAACTCAATCTGAGGGGGTTTGAGGGCGTGGGTCTCGACATTCTTCTGGCCCTCATTAACGCGGCAAACGTACGGTGCCGTGCCGTCGCCGCCGAAGTACCCTGCGATGAACTCGCGCACAAAGGCGAGGGGCGCGGCGTCGAGACACGCGGGGAGGTCGTAGTCCTGGCTGACACGACGACCGGACACCTGCACCGCATCACCGATGGCGTTAGCGATGGGCGCAGGGAGGCTGAGAACGAACAAGTCGCCGGATTCAGGGCGGTCGTCATAATGTGCCGGAACCGAGGTGTCACCGAGGATGGTGAAGATGTCGGCCTTCACAGCGTCTACGTCCAGCCGAGATCCCAGGTAAAGGCGTGTGAAGAACGAATGCGTGCAACCCTTGTTCTGGGCGACAGTACCGTCAGTGCAGGCGTACCCGAGGATGCGGGCGAAGGCGAGCGCACGGTCCCGGCCTTCAGCGTCCATGGTGAACGTCATGGGGTTACGAGACGCGCCGAGAGAGAGGGACCAGTCGGCCTCGTCAGCGCCGACAACGTCCAGAGCGCCTTCCATCCCGACAACGACCCGGTGTGCCTCAGTGAGATCGCCCGCAGCCACCCACTGGGTCTCCTGGCCTTGCACGGTGAGGAACTTGTGGTCGGGGGTTGCCTTGATGACCCTGCCGTCCTGAAGGGTCAGGGCGACGACGTCCTTCTCACCGCGGGGAATGAGGCCAGTCTGGACAGCGCTTTCGATCCGGCGGGTGCTGGGGTCGCAGGAGAACACACCCTCGTCCGCTGTGAGCGCCTCAATCGGGCGAGACATGCCGTTATGCATGGTGATAGGAGTCTCGCCAACAACGCAGGGGTTGATGATGCAGTCGGGCGTGATGCCCTCCTCCGTGAAGGGCATGTCCGCCTGGGGCCAGAGCACCGACAGCACACCCTTCTGACCGTGTCGGGACGAGAACTTGTCGCCGATGGTGGGCTTCCGGATGTGCCTCAGCTTGAACCGTGCCATCTGCAGTCCGTTGTCGCCGTGTCCGATGATGCGGACGGTGTCAACGATGGCGTCCTCACCGCCCTTGTACTTCTGGACCCGGAACTCGCCCGTCACGGTGTCCAGGATGCAGGCCATGGGGGTGCCGCGCGTCAGGGCCATGCCGACCGGGGCCAGCCCGTCGACGTCGAGCTCGGCGACGTGCCGCTCGCCGGTCTCGGGGTGGATGTTGGCGAACATCTTGGTGCTGCCCTTCCCGCGTCCGTCATCGAGTGAGATGTCCTTGGTAACGTACACTGTGCCGTGGAACATGCCGCGGTCGTAGCTGCCCTTGTTGATGATCATAGCATCCTCCATATCGTACCCGGTGTACGATATGACGGCGACCACAGCGTTGGTGCCGTGGGGGTACTCGTTCATGTCGTAGCGGCCCTGGGTGTCGGTCTCGACGATGGGCAGCTGGGGCGACTGGATGCGGTACATCTTGTTGTCCGTGCGGTACGGGAAGGAGTGGACCGGCGTCGCCATGGTCTGCTTGGACATGACGACCTGGTACATGCATCGGGGCGACTGGTTGAAGTCGCTGAAGGGCGTCATGGCGGCGATGACGTCCAGCATCTCGTTGGGGTTGAGCTCGAGGTGCGTGGTGTCCTCGGTCAGCTCCTCGGGGGTCACAGCGATGTCGAGGAAGACCTGCTCGAAGGACCCGACCCACTCGATGGCGTCGAGGGCCAGGTTATGGACGGGGCGGCAGTAGCGGGACCGGGTCGCCCACATGGCGAGGACCGGCTGCTGCTTGGGGATGGCGGGGTCGACCACGCCGATCTCGAGGCGGGCGGGGACCCCTGCCTCACCCCGCACCTTGAGGACCCGGATCGTGTCGGCCACACGGTGCAGCAGGGCGTGGGCCAGGTGACCGAGGACGCGGCCGTCGAGCAGGACGGGGCAGTGTGAGGCGGCGGGGGCGGGGCCGTGCTCTCCGGCCGGGACCATGCCCAGGGAGGCCAGGAGGTCGGGCAGGGTGGCGGTGGGGTCCGATGTGAGGGTGGGGTGACACCCCTGGGCCAGATGGCACGCCAGACCGCAGGCGGGGCCATCGGGTGTGTGGATGGGGCACAGGAAGCCCCAGGACTCAGGCAGGAGGCGACGGACGGTGGTGTCCTTGGAGTCGACGAAGAATGACCCTCGATGGACGCCCCGGAAATGGGACAGGTAACGCGTGTAGTTGAGCTTCTCGGCGATGATGGACAGCCCCGCCACCTGCATCAGGTCCAGGCCAGACCGGGACACCAGGTTACCGGTGGCCAACAGGAACGCGACCTTGTGGCCGATGTCGAAGCCGTGCCGCGCCCCGATGGCTCTGAAGGCGTCGGCACTGGAGTAGTCGACTGTGTGGACCTTGGCGGCCTGTGTGGCGTACCCCCGGCCGACCGCGGTGAGCCAGTCCTGGAGCTGCTCTCTGACGAACATGGCGATGAGGGGGCCGGGCAGCAGGAGCTCGTGGTGCATGGAGGTGTCCATGTTGTCGGCGACAATGCGGCCGTCGACGAGGGCGAACAGCTTCTGAGTCATGAGGCACAGGAGGTTGAACTTGTCACGGGAGGAGGGGAGGTGAACGAGGACGTGGTCTGTGATGACGCGGCGCCCGATGTCGAGGTCTGTGGCGGACGACGGCATGTTCATGGCGACCCTGAACCTGGCCCCGATGAACTGGACGGCCTCATCCCGCTCGAAGATTTTGGAGGCGTGGGAGTCGGTCAGCATCTTCTGGACACGCTCGGACACGAGGGAGTCGCCCGTGTAGGTGCCGTCGGCCCCGGGATCGACGATCATGTTGAATATCTCGCGGTCGGTGACGGGTGTGAGGGCGCGGAGGAGCAGGACGAGAGGGATGAAGAACTCCTGCTTGTTGAGGAGGATACGGAGGCGCGCCGACCCGTCGTCGAGGTAGTGCAGGACGTTGGTGACGGACGTCTCGTCGGGCATGACGCACCGGATCATGATGCCGTAGGGCGTGTAGTTCTTGCCTCGCTTGCAGAAGGCCGAACGGTGCACAGCGAACGGGTAGTGCCGCCGGTTCAGGACGAACATCCGAAGCACCTTCTCGTTACCGTTGACGATGAAGAACCCGCCCTGTTCGCGGCGCTCCTCATGTCTGGCCACCAGCTGATCGGGGGACAGCCCGGAGAGGTGACAGTGGTCGCTGAGGGTCATCACGGGCAGCTCACCGCACGTGAAATCAAGCTCGTCGACACGCGTAGCGCCCTCGAGGACGTCGCGCTGCACCTTGATGCGGAGCGGCGCGCCGTACGTCAGACGGGCCTCGCGACACTCAGAAGGATACAGGGGATCCTTGTCGGCATGCCACGTGCGTGTGGGATATCCCAACGAGATGTCGGTGATCTTAACTGTGTCATCGAAGTCAAATGGGTACTTACGTCTCATCCGAGGAACATTCTCGTCGTCAATCTCGACAGGATGCAGAGTATCGGGAAACTTGGGCATGATGTGGTTGACAAAGTGGTTGTAGCTCTCCACATGGTTACGGAACAGGACCTTCAGTGGGTCCTCACTCGTTTCGGCCATCTCCTTTCCTTGACTGACTCAACTTCGACTCTGTTCGATTTAGTAACTGTGAAGATCGCGCACGGTCACAAGCGGCGACCGACCGCATACCCGGTCTATTTACACGTTACTTCTTGCCCTTGCCCTTCCCCTTGCCAAGGTTGGCCTCGATCGCCTTCTCGGCGTCCGTCAGCTCGCCGGCCTTCTTCCGGACCACCAGATGCTTCTTCAGAGCCGCGGAGTACTTCTTGTACATCGACGCGCCCTTGCCCTTGGCGGGCCCGGTAGCGACGTTGACCTCCTCGGGCCCGGCCTTCCCCATGCGGGTGGCCGGCAGCCCGAACGCCTCCGTCTCGGGACCGTGGACACTGAGCACGTCACAGTGGGTCTTGGCGACGTTCCCTGCGTCCCGGTGCCCCGCGGCCTCGTACACCTCCCGCAGCCCCATGAAGTACTCGTCCACGGGGATCCCGGGGATCGCGGCCTTCACGGCGGCGTCGGCTGCCTTTGCGGCGGCCTTTGCGGCGTCTCTGGCGTTCTTTGTCTCGAGGTCGGTGATCTCCTGGTCCCTGGCGTGCCCGTCAAGGAGCACGGCCGTGCAGCCCTCGGTGCCGGGGAGGTCCGACACGAGGACGCCACGACCCGTCAGGAGGGCGTTACGGAGCGTGTCGCACGCCCCCAGCACCGCCTTCCGCAGCTCCCCGACGGAGCCCGCGTCAGCCTTTATAGCGGCTATAAACTGCATGGTGTCGGGGTGGGTGTCGTTTCCGGCGTCGGCAGCGATGGTGGTCATGGCGTCACGGGCCTCCTCGAGGGTGGCCTGGCCGTGGGTGAACAGCCAGTTACGGACGGCGACCCGGAGCTGGACGGCGGCGGCGGGCTCGGCGGGGACGGGGGCGCCGGCCACAGTCAGGTTGAGGAGGTCGAGGACGGCCTCGATGTGGTCCATGACGGCGGATAGCCCAGCCCGACTGAGGGGGGCGTTGTCGGTCCTGTGTTGCTGGGCGGCCTTGGTCCACTCGTCCATCAGACCCGCCACATCAGACAGCACGGCGTGGTACCCGAAGTTATCCCTAAGGTGGGCGTCCATGCGGGACACGGCAGCCTCCGTGGCCTCGACGAGGCCGCACGGCTCACCCTCGGGCAGGTTGGCGTGGACGTGTCTCAGCTCCAGGAGGGTCTGCCGGATCCGCCGGAGCCCCGCTCTAGCGACCTCGAGATGGCCCGCACTGTAGCGGAACTTCTCGTGCCACGGGGCGGACAGCAGCATGAACCTGACCTGGGCGGGGGTGACGGTCTCGAGGGCGTCGGCGATGGTCACGAAGTTATGGAGGGACTTGGACATCTTGACGTCCTCGGAGGCACCGTCGGGGCGCCGGGTCTGGACTGTCAGGCTGCCGCAGTGCATAAAGTAATTGCACCATTGGTGGTTGCCGTGGTAGGCCTCGCTCTGGGCCAACTCGTTGTCGTGGTGAGGGAAACGGAGGTCGATGCCGCCACAGTGGACGTCGAAGGTCGCCGTGTCGTGGGGGGCGCACAGCACGGAGCTCGCCATCACCGAGCACTCGATGTGCCACCCGGGCCTGCCCTGCTTCATGGACACCCCCGCCTTATCCCGCACCACCCGCCCGACCTCGGCCTCTGGGTCCCAGGAGCAGCCATCGGGCTCACCCTCCTTCACCTTCCACAGCGCGAAGTCCTCGGGCCGCTGCCGTCCGTCGGGCTGGGGGGTGGCCTCGTCGGTCACGGTGACCGAGAGAGGCTCGAGCTTGCCGTAGCGGTGGCCGGCCGCGACAAAGTTGTGCACGTTGAAGTACACGGCGCCGTCCGGGGCGCAGTACGCCATGTCGCGATCGAGGAGCTGGGCGATGAACTCGACGATCTGGGGCACGTAGTTCGACACGTGGGTCACCTGGGTGGGGGGCTCGACGCCGAGCGTCGCCATGTCGTCGTTGAACATGCCCTCAAACTTGCGGGCGATGCTGAGGAAGGTATCGTACTCCTTGGGGCCCTCCTGGTCGGCAGCGAACTTGTTGATGATTTTGTCATCGATATCGGTCACATTCTGGACAAGGTTCACCTTGTAGCCGAAGTGACGGGTCAGAATGCGCCGGATGCAGTCCAGAGCAAGGTATGTGCGGGCGTGCCCCAGGTGAGACACGTCATAGACCGTGGGACCGCACTGGTACCAGCGGATCTCGGTCTCCTTATCCGGCAGAAGGAAGGTGTCCTTCTCATTCGTTAGCGAGTTCATCACTGTAATCCCTGAGTCCTCAAGACCCTCAGGACGCGTCCACCGTGGCCCGTCGTTCGCCATTTCTTTCTCAATCGACTCTCACAGTCAAGGTCAATAAACCGTATCTGATCACATCAACAGAAGGGAAGCCGGCAACGTTGACCGCGAATTTACATTTCATTAGAACAGCCCGTCGAGCAGGCCACGAAGCTTCTCCATCTCATTTCCCAGCGCCATCGCCGCCTTTGCCTTGAACATGAGGTTCTGCAGCAGCTCATCGACACGGCCCGCGTCCCCGGCGCTCGAGGCGTACAGGTCCACCAGGACGTGCGCCACAGTGACCAGCGGCCCGGTGTAGGCGGGGACGTCGATGTTCTTGGCGACGAAGTGCAGCAGCCCAGTGAGCATGGCCTCATTGAGGGAAGCGAGTGCCGTCTCCAGGACATCGCGCTGAAGGAGCTCGTACAGCACACTGACGGTGACGTCGGGCCGTCCCTCCCGCACCGCGACGTCGATCGCCCTCTTGTAATCGAAGGCTTTGAGCATGGTGTCGTATGTCCGGAGCTTCTGCTTCCGGACGTTGGGCACGAAGATCGACTCGCCCTTCTCCTCCGGCCCGCCGTCCTTCCGCTCCCAATACCGGCGGGTACCCGCACGGGGCCCGGTCTTGAACTGGGGGACGGGGAAGGGCAGGGCGTCGACGGGCTTGACGGCGGCGGGGGCCTCTTCCGACACGCGACCACGGTGCATAAAGGTGATCGTCCCGGAGGACGTGCCCGCAGCCACGTGCCGCAGGTCGGGGGACACCGCCAGCTCCGTCAGAGGGCCGAGATCGGTCCTGTTCCACACCATGCGGTAATCCTCTTCACGGGAATGAACGTTGACCACACCGTCCAGCCCAGCAGTGACCAGGTACCCGTCGATCGCGGCCGTGGCCATCACCTCACCGCTGTGGCACTCGAGCGTCCGGAGCAGCGGGTCCTTGCCGGCCACGTCGATGATCTTCACGGCCTTACCGGCGGCGACGGCGATCACGTGATCCCCGAGCGCTGTCATGGAGAAGACTGAGTCAGACACAGTGGTCTCGAACAGCGGGGTCGATGTCTCGGGGGCGCGCGGGTCCCACAGCTGGACCACCCCCCCGAGGTCGCCCGTCATGATGCCGAGGGGCGTCACCACACCCGCACGGACCGCGTCCTCGTGATTGGTGCTCTCCCCAACACACTCACCACGCGTGATGTCCCACCAGCGGACAGTATGGTCGTTGGAGCCGGACGCGACCTTGGTCATGTCGGGCATGAACGACACCCATCGTGCAGCCGATGTGTGGCCCGTCATCTTCCGGAGGAGCGAACGATCCCGCATAGCGAACACAGACACCGCGCCGGCCTCATCACCGGCCCCCATCACCTGTCCATCACGCCGGTACGCGCACCCGTACGTCAGCGCCGTGAACTTGGACACAGCACGGGATGGAGTCGACGTTCCGGGCGGGAAAAGATCCACACGCGTGCCACATGCCACCGCACATTCGTAAGGCGCGGTTGGGCTGAATGTAAGACCTGTACAAGCGCCATCTAATGAGATTGTGGTAGGTTTCTTTGTAAATGTAGCATTGGAGAGCGCTTACCTTAAATTGACGCCACAATTTGGCCGTCTCTGAGATTTCTTTCCGCTTATTCGCCGGCTTAGGCTGAATTCGAACAAATGAGTCCATCAGTCCTTTCGTTCGCTGGCGCTTATAAAAACAAGTCGCCGCTCAGAGCGTTAAGTCAAGGAATGTGGTGTGGACAGCACACACTGGTGGCGGGAACGGGCAAATTCCGGATTTATCGAAAACTTAGTTGCTGGCCTGCTGCTGCTGCTGGCGGCGGGCACGGGCACGGGGGTTCTCGCGGATCTTGCGGTTCTCGGAAGAACGGACACGAACGATGCGGAGGTGAATGGCACAGGCAACGCAGTACTCCATCTTGGCGTAGAACTTGGGAAGGGGGTACTCTAGGTAAGAGGGCGATTAGTGTGAAAAAACATACTCTCGTACATGGAAGCCTCGCTGACATCACGGACGGCAGCAGCCTCGATCATG
>PPCM01001323.1_pt1 | contig 11782 bp, 5 predicted proteins | sample 1555541 | NCBI WGS metagenome assembly PPCM01 (sample SAMN05284479, study PRJNA326546) | Marine sediment metagenome, whole genome shotgun sequencing project. | isolation source: marine sediment | place: Germany: Wadden Sea | collected 2012-09-05 | reverse complement strand
GATGCATTCCGGCCGTTAACCACTCAAACCCGCGAAATATTCAGAACGAAAAACACAACTTGAAAAGTGTAGGTATTAATACTTGTATTGAACAGTGCCGGTATGTGCTATTATACGTTATTTGTAATGGATCACATCGGTCTGCAAGGGATGAACCTCTTACAGACGGGACATACCAATCCATCCCATGAAAAAGCGAGGTGTCCGTATGACCCGCGAAAAGCAAGCGAAAGATAGAGTGCCGGCGGAGGATACGGAACCCGGGGACTTGATTCGTATCATGGCGGTGGATGACGATCACGCCGTGCTGGACACTTACCGGCAAGTTCTTTGCAGGAACGGGGATAATGAGAACGGTGTGTTGTCGGAGCTTGCCGGCCTTGCGGATGCGCTGTTCGACACGCGGGAAGAGGAAACGGCGCCCGCGCCTTCCGATCCGTTGTTCCATGAGCTGGTACGGTGCAGTCAGGGGGATGAGGCAGTGGAGACGGTGGCGAAGGCCGTGGGGGAGGGGCGCCCCTTTGCAGTTGCGTTCATTGACGTCAGGATGCCGCCCGGCCCCGACGGGATATGGACGGCGGAGAGAATCCGGGAGATCGATCCCAATGTGGAGATCGTCATGGTCACCGGTTATTCGGATACAAGCCCGGAGGTCATGCGCCGGAGGATAATGCCCGCCCACAAGATGCTTTATCTGCAAAAACCCTTTCACCCAAGGGAAATATCCCATTTTGCCATGTCCCTCGGGGCAAAGTGGAAAAAAGAAACCGAACTCAGAACGGCATATGCCCGGCTCGATGCAACGAACCGGGAACTCAGGGAGCAGATCGAGGAGCGGAGGAAGACGGCGGCCGCGCTGGAAAAATACAGGTACATCATCGCCTCTTCCACCGACCGTATTTGCCTGATCGATCGGGAGTACAAGTGCTTGATCATCAACGACAGCCTTGGGCGGGCACTGGAGATCTCCGGGGAGGCGGCGGTGGGGCGCCACATGGAGGATCTGCTTGGAAAACCCTTTTTCGAGGGGGAGCTTGCCCGGAGGTTGAAGAGCTGTTTTTTGGGGGAAACGGTCCGCTTCAGGGCATGGTTTGAATACCCGGCACTCGGGCGCAGGTATCTGGATACCACATGTTCCCCTTTCGTGGAAAAGGGCGTTGTCCATGGGGCGGTGATCAGCGCCCGTGACGTTACCGAGCTGAAGAGGGTGGAAGGGCATCTGCTGAAGAAACAGAAGATGGAGGCCGTGGGAACACTGGCCGGCGGTATTGCCCACTCCTTCAACAATATTCTCATGGGGATCATGGGAAGAATATCCCTCATGACGATCGACGGGGAGGATTCCGCCGTACGGCGCATGCATCTCAAGGAGATGGGAAAGGCCGTGGACTGTGCCGCCGATCTGACGGGGCGGCTTCTCGGGTATGCCGGGGGAGGCAAATACCATGTTGCCGTGACCGACCTGAACCTGTTGATAAAAGGCAGTGCCGATCTTTTCGCAAGGTCGAGAAAGACGATGCGCATTACAATCCGCCTCGACGGCAGGCTCCCGTCTGCGGCGGTGGACCGCTCCCAGTTCGAACATGTTCTAATGACGCTCTTTATGAATGCCTCGGATGCGATGCCCGAGGGGGGAACGCTCCTTATCGAGACGCGGCGGGTTATTCTCCAGGAGGCGTTTGTGGAACCACACTCCTTGCCCCCCGGGGAATACGTGATGATCTCGGTGAGCGACAACGGGGTGGGCATGGACCCGGCCGTCATGGATCGGGTCTTCGAGCCTTTTTTTACCACCAAGAGCCCCAGCGGTATCAAGGGCACGGGCCTGGGGCTGGCCTCATCCTTCGGTATCGTGCGAAACCACGACGGTATTATCGAAGTGAGCAGTAAAAAGGGAGATGGATCAACCTTCCGTATTTATCTTCCCGCATGGGGAGGGGGAGATTCCGAAACCGCGTTGTAAAGACAACTTCCGATTTGATGGATCATCGCTTCGTTTGTCATACCGCCGAAAATTCCCACATCCGCAAATACAGGATTGCAATCCCGAACCGCCCCCGTAAACATAATCTGCACCGAATAGGTTAAATAACGCTATAATTACAGATGGATTAGTCTGGATTCCGGCCCGGCTCCTGCGATTGATAGAGGACAGAGGATGAAACGGTTTGAACAACGCTTAATGGATGGTGGACGGTTTTAAAATATCAGGAACGGCACGGTTCCGGTGATGTGCAAAAGGGCGGGGATGGGCCGGCGGGCCAAACATCACCCGCCCTTTTCATTTAAAGGCCCGATGTTCCGGGGGATCCCCCGGAACATCGGGCAGAGGTGGTCGATACTGGAGTATCGGCACCCATGCGCTTTCAATTTCTCCGAAAAAGCGAGAAAGGGGTAAGCGGCGCCATCAGCGCAGGGGAATCACGGCAAGCCCCTGGGGGCCGCTGCCGATGAGGGATGCCCCGCTGCCGGAGATCAGGTACTTTTCGGCCGAGGTGGCCGGAAGGTCAAAAATGGTCGAGATCACGGGGGTGCCCGTCCGGGTGTCCACCACGCGCAGGGCCGGCCTGGGAAACCCGTTCCTGTCGATCTGCCCGCCCACGAGCACGACGCCCTCGATCGCATTCACGTAATCCACCTCCCGCCACATGCCGAGGTCGATCTCCAGGGCCGTTGCCTCGGGCATGGCCGGATCCAGGGTGACGAGGCTTACCTTCCGGGCGTCCAGGAAGTTGTACGATTCCCGCAGCACGAAGCCAAGCTTGTCATGGAGCACGAAGCCCACCGTGCGAACCGGGGTCAAATTGCTGTACGTTCCCACATCAAAGGAGACGGTCACCGGCTCGAAAGTGGAGAACCTGGACTCGAAGCTTCCCACCAGTTCCCGGAACACGCTCTGCACCACCAGGGAGACGGCCGCGTCGATGGAGTAGTTGAGCCCGGCGTAATATGCTTCCTTCAGGGCAAGCTTCGCCGTGTTCAAGGCGTTCGCCGTTGCGGAGCCGTCGAACGCGGTGGCGGACAGGGCGGCGAGGGCCGCCGCATCGAGATAAATTTCATATGCGGCGATGCAATCACCGTCCGCGACCCGCTCAGCCAGATCGAAGAGGTCCAGGAACGGAAGCTTCGAGGTCATGCTGCCGGCGCCAAAATGGTCCCCCGTGATCCCGCCGATGGTGGCATTGACAAAGGCGCCCACGGTCCCCGCCAGATCCACCCGGCGCAGGAGAAAGCTTCGCAAGGCCCCTTCGAGGGTCATATTGATGTTGGATATGCCGAAACGGGTCCTGACCTCGTTCACCAGCATGTCGGCAAGGGCGTTACGGAGCGGTTTGAACCGGTGGGACGCCTGGAGAAGGACATACCCCAGGGGCAGATCCAGCACGGGCAGTTCGGTTCCCGTGCTTACCACGCGAAGGCGCTCGTCCATGACCGCGATGAAGCCGCCCACGGTGGTGCCGTGATCCCTGATACCGATGGAGACGCTGTCGGCGTAATCGCCAACGGTCATGTCCGGGTCGATACCCGCCTCCGTCATATAGGAGACCAGTTCGGAAACCACCGCCCGGGCCACCACCGCCGTGCCGGGAAAGCGCTTTGTATAGGATTCGAGTGCCAGGTTCGCGTCCCCGACGCTCCGGGCCAGGTCAAAGACCGGCGACAGGGCGTCCAGGAGGGATTCGGACAGCTCCCCGTGAAGATCGTCGATTATTACGTCCAGCTCGCTGCCGTAGGTCAGGTACCCGTCGTTGCCCCTGAAATACTGGTACAGCTTCACCAGCTCGAACAGGACCAGCCCCTCGGGCCTCAAGTCGAGATGATCGTACATGACCAGCTCCAGGAGCCCCCGGGATGTGGTGGGCAGATCGCAGAGGGGCAACTCCTCGTCCAGTCCCGCTGCCCGAAGCAGCAACAGCGTTGGATCGGAGATGGAGGAGAGGGTACGTGCCGTAAGGAGCAGAGCGTCGATGACATCCCCCACGCTGTTGTCCGTTACCTCCCGGACCGCCTGGCCCAGGGTCAGGGAGAAGGCATCGCTGTTGTCGAAGAGCGGAGCTATGAGCGTCTTGACAAAATAGCGCTCCACGCCGGCGACGGAGAGGTCGCTCTCCAGAAGGGATTTGATTCTCAGGGCGAGCTCCGCCGCATTCTCGATATTCCCCTGGGCGGAGAGGATGTTGTCGTACCAGCCGAGCATGGTCGACGGAAAGAGGATGCGGCCCGCGGATGTGGCGAATGTTTCGTCCACGGCCGAGGAGACGATCTTCTCCAGGGCGAACCTCAGGGTGTCCTTGTCGGTGATGCCGTAAGCCTCGAGGACAACCGACAGGGTTACCTCCGCACCGTGCACGGCAAGGATCCGTTCCCTCAGGGTAATGTCCGGCAGATCCGGGGAGAGCACCTCGCCTTCGTAAAGGGACATGGCCCGGCGCATGAGCGCGGCCGGATCGGCCTGTTGCACCGTGTGCGCGATAAGGGCGGCAAGGGTGTCGTCCAGGTAATTCACATCGAAGATCCGTTCCACCAGGGGCTTCCAGAAAACATCCAGGTAGGTGTCCATGTTGCGATTGTAGCTCGTGAATGTCACCCGGGTGCCGTTGAGGGACATGGACACCGGGTCGTCCTTGATGCTGCCGCTTATTTCGGCCGAGGGCCCCTGGAAACCGTCGTATGAACCGAAGCTTCCCTTGACAATGAAGGGTGCGCCCGGGTTTGCCAGGTTGATGAAGGATGCTGTCCCTCCGGGCATCCTGGCTTCCATTACGCTGCCGGCCATGCGGGTGCTCGACGGTCCCGAGGTCTCCACGGGGCTGTCCTGCTCCGCCAGTTGTCCGTCCGTTCCGGCAATGAAAAACCGGGTGGATTCGGTGCTGACCGCATAGAGGGAGGGGCCCGCCATAAAGACGGTGGGCATGTACAGGTAATCCGTGTTTCCGCCGGGGTTCGCGGGAAAGGCGATCCGCTGGATGCGCACCGGCGCGCCCGGCCGAGCGATATCCCATGCTTCGATATACTGTTCGCCGGTGACGTACCGAACCGAGGCGTAGAGATAATGGTCGTAAGTCGCAGCGCTTTCGATATCCACCCCGACGTTGTCAAGGCGTCCGGCCGGGTAGAGGGTCGCCAGGAGGCCGTCGGCTTTTCTGCCGCCGCCCACGATGCTTTCGTCCACGTCAAGGGGGCGCCAGGTGCCGTCGGCCTCGATGGCGACCATGACGTCGAAGAGGTTCCCGTCCAGGGGCAGGTCGCGAACCCGGATGCTGTTCCACCCGGCAGGGGCGAGCATTGCCAGGGCCAGGTTCACCGGTCCCTCCTCCTGGCCCTCTTCGGCCAGCTCCCAGGTTCCGTCGGCGTTCAGGCGGATGATCACATTGTGAAGTGTTGTCCCCACGCTCAACCCCTCGATGCTGAACTTCAAGCCTCCAAGGGGGGTAACGGTGCCGCTGGAAAAATCAAAGGGATGTCCAAAGGGATTGTAAGGTTCGTTTCCCGGCTGTTCCGTGTCACGGGGCACGGAGCATCCGATGCCGTCCTCCCAGAATCCGCCGACGCCCTCGCAGGCTTCCCGGGTGAGGCAAGCGCCGTAATCTCCGGTAGAGCAAAGATCTTCAGTGTCCCGGGGCACGGAGCATCCGATGCCGTCCTCCCAGAATCCGCCGACGCCCTCGCAGGCTTCCCGGGTGAGGCAAGCGCCGTAATCTCCGGTAGAGCAAAGATCTTCAGTGTCCCGGGGCACGGAGCATCCGATGCCGTCCTCCCAGAATCCGCCGACGCCCTCGCAGGCTTCCCGGGTGAGGCAAGCGCCGTAATCTCCGGTAGAGCAAAGATCTTCAGTGTCCCGGGGCACGGAGCATCCGATGCCGTCCTCCCAGAATCCGCCGACGCCCTCGCAGGCTTCCCGGGTGAGGCAAGCGCCGTAATCTCCGGTAGAGCAAAGATCTTCAGTGTCCCGGGGCACGGAGCATCCGATGCCGTCCTCCCAGAATCCGCCGACGCCCTCGCAGGCTTCCCGGGTGAGGCAAGCGCCGTAATCGCCGGTGGAGCATTGATCTTCGGTGTCCCGGGGCACGGAACACCCGATGCCGTCCTCCCAGAATCCGCCGACGCCCTCGCAGGCTTCGCGGGTGAGGCATGCGCCGTAATCGCCGGTGGAACATTGGCTCTGTTCCGCCAGGCAGGCGGTGCCGTTCCAGTATCCGTTTACCATATTGCACCCGGTTGAGTCGGTGCAGTCGCTCACATTGTTCGGAGCGCACGCGCCGTGGGAAAGCGCGGGCGCTCCCGAAATCCATAAGACCAGCGTTAACATGAAAAGGAATAACGACAAATTCTGTTTTACTCTTTTTAGAAAAACAACGCGACGATGCATCCTGCTCTCCTTGGGGGGTTGGGGTGAACAATCATGTTGATCCGTCGACAATAAACGAGCACCGGGGCAGTACGCGGACAGTCCGGGGGGACGGAGTCCGCGTGATTGCTCTGTTGTGTCGAAGGGTAAATCTCATTTTGAATCGCGTGAAATAATAGCACAACGTCGGGGGGAAAGTAAACGGGTGGAATCGCCCGGAGGGCGGGCGAAACCAAATCATTCGAAGCACCGAGAAAGAGTAACGGGTGCGATAAAAAACAGCGATTGATCATATCATCGGCCGGCCAGGTTTCGGCAGGGTGCCGCCCGTTCAATATGATCCAATAATTAAGGGCTCCGATGCCGACGCGCGGACGGCATGCCGGGTTGGACGGCCGGTCTTGTGATCAAACCCACAAAACATCTTTAATTGCGTCTCGGTGGGCGTGTTGCCGGGGCCGCAAAGCCGGCATAGCAGCCGTCCGGCTCGCCTGCAAACACAGGTTTGCACCCAGTCAAGTTAATTATCTTGTAATTTCAGGTTGATACAAAGTGCCGAAGGGTTGGCCCGACTCTTGCGAAAACATAGGGGCATATGACGACGCGGTTTAATCAAGTTTATGACATTAATAGCGGTTTAATCAAGTTTATGACATTAATAATGGAGGATTGATAAAAATGACTGAAAATATCGCTCAACAGCACACCGAAGTGGTCGTGGACAAGGCGTCGAGCTCCTGGTCCGATTTGTGGAAAAAAGAGGATTACTGGGCCATCTGGCTTGGATTCGTGATTCTGATCATCGGCTCGGTGATCTTTTTCAACAACAAACCGGCGGATATGGAAGCCAAGTTCGCAAAGGCCAACGCCGTGATGACCGCCGAAGCCGAGAGGGCTCCATTTAAGACGGTGGCATGGTACGAGGCCCAGACCGCAAAGGAAAAGATCAAGGCCAAGAACCAGCCCATCGGTAAGGCCATCAAGGGATTCATGGCAAAGCCCAAGAAGTGGACCACCAACCCCCTTGACGCCTTTATACAGACCCAGGCTCAGGCCGACGCCAAGAACGCCGCCGCCATGCCAAAGTATGAAAAGGTCAAGGCCGCGGCCGTCGCCGCCAAGGGGGCTGCTCTTGCGGCACAGACCAGGGCCGACGATGCGGGCTTCAAGAATGCCGAGCTCAATACCGCCGCCTCGGGAAAGATCGAGTCCTGGCTGAAACTCCGCTCCAAGGAGGCTTCCGCCAAGAAAAAAATCAAGAACAAGCCCTTCAACCTGATTCCCAGCCTGCTGGCACTCATGGTGGGCCTTGGCCTCCTCTTTTCCGTGGGGATGCGTTTCATGGACGGTGACCCAAAGCTGTTCCTCAAGGGCTTTGCCCTTGTTTTCACCGTTGCCGTTGTCTCCTACCTTATGTCAAACCAGGCGACCATGAAGCAGTACGGTATCGGTTACGCCGCATGGGCCATTGCCATCGGCCTCGTGATCTCCAACACCATCGGCACCCCCGGCTGGGCCAAGGAAGCCCTCCAGGTTGAGTTCTTCATCAAAACGGGCCTGGTGCTGCTCGGCGCGGAGGTTCTTTTCAACAAGGTTGTCGCCATCGGCATCCCCGGCATCTTCGTTGCCTGGATCGTCACCCCCTGCGTTCTGATCACCACCTTTATCTTCGGCCAGAAGGTGATCAAGATGCCCTCGAAGACACTGAACATGGTCATCTCCGCCGATATGTCCGTGTGCGGTACATCCGCCGCCATCGCCGCCGCGGCCGCATGCCGCGCAAAAAAAGAGGAACTGACCCTGGCCATCGGCCTCTCCCTCGTCTTTACCTCGATCATGATGATCGTCATGCCCGCCATCATCAAGGCCACCGGCATGCCCTTCATCCTGGGCGGCGCCTGGATGGGCGGTACCATCGATGCCACCGGCGCCGTTGCGGCGGCGGGTGCTTTCCTCTCGGAAAAGGCCCTCTACGTTGCGGCCACCATCAAGATGATCCAGAACGTCCTTATCGGCGTGACCGCATTCGGTATCGCCATTTACTGGTGTACCAAGGTTGATCGCGAGGAGGGCAAGAAGGTTCACGCCATGGAGATCTGGCACCGTTTCCCCAAGTTCGTCCTGGGCTTTTTGACCGCCTCCGTGATCTTCTCCATCGTGTACACCTCCCTGGGTTCCGACGCCGGTTTCACCATGATCGACCAGGGCGTGCTCCGAGGTTTCTCCCGCATCTTCAGGGGCTGGTTCTTCTGCCTCTCCTTTGCGGCCATCGGCCTTGCCACCAACTTCCGCGAGCTCAAGCCCTACTTCAAGGGCGGTAAGCCGTTCATCCTTTACGTCTGCGGCCAGTCCCTGAACCTCGTGCTGACCCTCTGCATGGCGTACCTCATGTTCTACGTGGTCTTCCCCGAAATCACCTCCAAGATCTAACGGCATAAACCCCGAATGGAGGGGAGCCCAGGCGGCTCCCCTCCCAAAAGGAGATCGCAATGGAAAACAGGAAAAGCTTAGGCCGCAGACTGGGTTCGTTTATCGCTACCTGCGGCGTGATCTGGGCCATGGTCTTCGTGGCCGGCCCCTGGCTCATCACCAAGAGTTCCAGCTTCAAGACCCTGGCCGATTTCGTGGTGGAGTCCGAGATCGAGACCGGGGAGTTCTATTACACCGATGTGGAGATCGTGGGACATGCGGATCACAATGCCCGCAGCTCCATGGAGTATCTTCCCCACGGCCCCGGGCCGGAAACCAATTGAAGATTCCGTCGAATAATCGGGCCCGATGGTTTTTGGATTTGAAGGGATTGGCGTGTCGAGCGGGTGATTGCTCGTACGAGGCCCCTTGGAATGACGAACGAAGTTTCGCTACGGGCATCTACTTTGATGCAGCGGGAATAAGGGATCCGAGTTTTCAAACTACGGGCAGCCAAGTCGGGAAGGCTGGAATCCCGCCGAGCTGAGCCGCATCCGTAGGATGGACTGAATGACAGTGGTCTATAATATTCCGGCCGATCATTTCAGGGTTTCAACAGGTTGTCGATTATGCGACCGGCATTGATCAGGAAAAAACCGGTACGGGGCACGGCGCCAATAAAATAGCCGAGCTGTTCGAGTTCACTGTGCCCCAGGCCCAGAATCGAGAAATAGATTTTAAAACAGAAAACAACCGTCAACCCGCAAATTATGGCTTGGGGAACGACACTGTTTAGACGAAGGATCAGTTTTTTCAATGTGATCTTTTTGCGGAAAAAAAGCACGAGACAGGCTGCAAAGGCCAGAACTCCGGTCCAGGAGCGGACAAACATGTCCGCGGTGAGCAGGCCGACACCAAGGGCGGCGAAAAATTCAAAGGCGCTGTGCATTAACCCTCCACTCTGCGAAGAAGCCGGAAAAAGGCCGATCCATATAAACCGACATTTTTCCACCAAAGTCAAGATCGATGGGCTCTAAGAAAAGGCGTATTGGATTTTTGAGCCAACATTCTGATTTTCAAAAACCGACTTGATGTGGAACCGGAAAAGGGAAAAATGACTGAGTGCCTTTTCGGGTATGTGACCACTCGTGGGTTATCATGCTTTTTTTACGGGACCCTCTGGATTCACTCAAACATGGTCGTTCAATGCCCCCAACCTTGACAGCCCCGGCACCCGGTGTTAAGTCCGATCAGGCGGTAAAAATATGAAACTTCCCAGACCCTATTCCATTCAAAGCAAATTTCTCCTGAGCCTGATCCTCACCTCGCTCGTTATCGGGGGCGCCCTTTTCGGGGGATTTTCCATCCACATGAGCAAGGTGCTGAAAAACGTGGTCCGGGAAAAGGCGCGCATGGTTTTCAGCCAGGTGGACGCGGCCCAGAGCTATGTCCGCCAGGTGCTCCGTCCCCAGCTCTACGAAGAACTTCCCGATAAATTCGTGATCGAGGCCATGTCCTCCTCTTACATCACCCGAAATATCATGGACCGCACCGCCTCGTCCAATCACGTCTACCGCAGGGTGGCGGAGGGCGCCCGCAACCCCGATTTCGAAGCCCGGGGCATCGAGCTGGACCTCCTGGACAATTTCCGAAAAAACCCGGATCTCACCTTCTGGGAAGGTTATAAGCACTTGGACGGGGAAAAATATTTCGTCATGGCCCGCCCGGTGGTCTTTAAGGAGAGCTGCCTGCGCTGCCACGGCAAAGCAGGCGACGCCCCGGTGGAGCTGGTGCGGATGTACGGCAACCGGGGGTTCGGCCATGTGCCGGACACCATCGGTGGGGTTGATTTCGTGGGGCTTCCCGTCACCGCGTCCGTGGCCCGCATTCAGCGTACCATCATGACCTATATCGCGCTCTTTGTCCTGGGCGTGTTTATCTACCTGGGCGCCACCAACATTCTCTTCAACCGGCTCGTGGCCAACAACATCCGCACCCTGACCACCAATTTCAGGCGCAATTTCAGCGATGAAAAAGGTGTGGCCCTGTTTCGCAAGGTGGAACAGGGGGATGAAATAGGGGAGATGATCCAGGGAATCGAAAAGCTCAGCGATTATATGTTCGATACCAGGGAGAGGCTGCAGGATTACGCGACCAACCTCGAACAAATGGTGGAGGAGCGCACCGGGGAGCTGGAACAGGAGGCTTCGGCCCGCCGTTCGGACGTGGAACTTTTCGTGCAGCTTCTGGCCGGCTCCAGCCGCAGCCAGTCCAGGAACGAACTCTGGAAGGCCGCCCTGCCGCTCCTTGCGGAACGGTTCGATCTGAAACGGGCGGTGTATGTGTGCACCTTCTCGAGCAAGAACTTCCACTCCTTTCCCGAAAACGGCGGGCGACCGGAACTGCCGAGGGACTGGGTCAGGATTCTCACCGAATCGGCCCCCTTTATAAAGGAACGGGAGGCCTATATCCCGGTGGAGTCCTCCACGGGAAGCGCCGAGGGCCTGCTCTGCCTTTTCAGAAAGGAGGGAGCGGTCTTTCGCGAGGAGGACCAGGTCGTACTGAAAGCCATGGGAAGGCAGCTGGGCATCGCCGCCGACAACATCAGTGCCCTGGACAGCATCGTGCGCAACAACACCAACCTGAAATCCATTTTCGAGGGGATCAGCGACCCGCTCCTCCTGGCCGACGGAACGGGCAACCCCATCGTGGCCAACGAATCCGCCCGCAGGCTCGGCATGGAGCTTTCCGGCGGCGCCATCACCGACGGGGACGTGGTGGGGCTGTTCTGCAACGGACCCGGGGATTCCGAGACCTGCGGCATCTCAAAGTCCCTGCTGATGAACGAACCCCTCTCCAGGGAAATCTCCCTGCCCCTTGGGCGATCCTTTGCCATCAACATCTACCCCGTCCACGAGGTGGACAACGAGCGGGAACGGCAGGTGGTGGTCTACGTGCAGGAGACAACCAGCCGGAAAAAGATGCTGGCCCAGATGACCCAGGCCGAGAAGATGGCCACCGTGG
>PPCM01001322.1_pt1 | contig 11784 bp, 9 predicted proteins | sample 1555541 | NCBI WGS metagenome assembly PPCM01 (sample SAMN05284479, study PRJNA326546) | Marine sediment metagenome, whole genome shotgun sequencing project. | isolation source: marine sediment | place: Germany: Wadden Sea | collected 2012-09-05 | reverse complement strand
TTTAACCGAAGAGGTCGAAGCCCATGTCGGAGTCGGACTCCTCCTCCTCCTCCTCCTCCTCCTCAGCGGCAGCCTCCTCGGCGGCGGCACCAGCAGCACCAGCGGCGGGAGCGGCACCAGCTTGGTAAGATGAATAAATGAAGACTACAAACCACCGGAGCCAACGTTAGCGAGCATGTCAAGGACGTTCTTGCCCTCGAGGAACTTAGCGAAGAGCTGAGCCCAGATCTAGATAAGAAAGTAGCGAAAAAAGATACGTACCGGCGTAACCTCAACACCAGCAGCCTCGGTCATGCTGAGAAGCTTATCGGCGGTGATATCGTGACCCTCATCAGCGAGGGCGAGCGCGGCGTAAACACAGGCAAGCTCCATTTGGTTCCACAGAAAAGAAGTCGACTAAAACTGACAGCGGGTGTCAGCGATTATAAAGTCTGTTTTTGATTTGGCGCTGGCGGGTGATGTGGCGGTGCCTGGGTGGAATAAGCCGCTTCTGGCAACAGCACACCAGCCAGGCTACGACTAACATTCGGTGCAAATTCCGGGGTTGGTGTGTTCAGAGATGGCTGTGCGTGTGTGTCCAATGAGCTATCCGGCGAGTCTATTCAAGCTCCAGCTATTCCTGGCACCGCTCACATTGGGTGTACTGGACGCTGTCTCACCAAGCCCACGTGGTCACGATTTATTCGTTTAGAGGACCAGGGCGACGATGGCCATAAGGCCGACGAGGCCGACCATGACGGTGCGGGCGGAGGACAGGTACACGTTCTTCGTGTCGAAGTAGATGGTGTCGCTGTTGCAGGGCGTCATGTACACGGTGGCGTTGCGCTCGTTAAGGGGGATGAGGTCGATCGCGTCAACCATGGCCTCGACGACCGCGTCGACGTTGATGTTCCACGGGAAGTCGAACCACTCGACGAACTTGTCGGCGACCTTCTGGAGCGTGTCGACGGGAATGGTGAGGTCGACCTCGTAGAAGCCGGTGTTGGGGATGCACGTGAAGTTCATGACGCCCTGGCCGCAGTTCTGCATCTGCTCCTGCACATCGGGGTTGGTGACGTTGTAAAAGATGGACACAGAGTCGTGGGTGCCGAAATGCGTCTTGTCCCAAGTGACGTTGTTCACAGCGTTGAGCCGGACGTAGTCACCGGTTGCGGGGTAGGTGAGCTCCTGAACGACAACGGCGTTGACGCAGAGCACGAGAGCGAGGAATGCAAAAACTTGGAAAGCTTCCATTTTTTCTTTCTGTGGCAAAATCTCACCGTGAAATCTGAAGCGAGGTAAGATTGAGTGATTTGATCTCGGTTCATCCACTCAAAATCTCGTCATAAACACGCGTCATAGGGGTGGCACAGCTGGTCCAAGCCACCAGTGACGAGATTCCGAAGGTATGAATGTCACATCGCGTCGCAAGCCAGTCGGCAGCGACAGCGGTCGGGGATGTTGACCATGACGTGGGGGGACAGGTGACTGGCACATCGTCTGAGTTTACTCTATAATGTTACTGACGTCCTAGCTCACAATATGAACTGGGGTGCAATGAAGGACTTCCTCGTGACGCTGAACCGCAACAACAGCGTGTACACGTACTGAAGCGCCCCCCATCCAACCACAGTAACGATCGCCGCCACGTACGGGCCCAGCAACGCATCAATAAACGAAAACGCCACCGCATGCAGAACAGCGACCATCAACCAGTTCCCCGCCGGGACCGCCCTGTTCAGCGAGAAGCCCCAGTCCGGCGTGACCACGGGCCTCGGGTTGGCCGCGCGGTCCGTCATGTTCGGTCCGATGTTAAGGTACCGCAGCAGGGGCGACGACGGCCGGATCTCGGCCCCCCGCCCCGACCCCGCCCCGACCTTGGCCTTGTCGATGAGCTTCGTGAAGAGCGCGTTGACTGTGGTCCACCGGTCGAGCACCCCGGCTGACGGGAGCGGGCCCGACCCGGTGAAGATCTGCCAGAGGGTCGCCAGCGGGTTGATGGCCACCACGGGCGCCAGGGGAGCGGACGGCGCCTCGTCCCCGTCGACGTCGGACTCCTCGCTCGTCATGCCGTCGCTGGCATCGCTCGATTCCTCGTCATCGGTGGCGTCCTCGTCCTCATCCCCTGCCTTGGGCTCGGTCGGGGGTGGTGCACGGGGTGCCGCAGCGTCTTGCTTGGCTGCACCGTACGCCTCGGCGACGCTGCCGAACACCTCCTCGGTCAAGAACAGTCTGTACGTCGCCACGCCCTCCGTTTCCTTGCTGGACAGGCCCCGGGGCTCCGTCATGCCGCTCGATTCCCGCTCCAGTTGGCCACATAGCTCGCCCATAGGCTGATCGGTGGAAGAATGGACTGACCGCCCGTGAATATAGTAGCCTGACGATGTGTCCGTGAGAATGACACACGACAGGTTGGACGCGCCGAGCAGGTCAATGAACGTCCTGATCGGATCGTTGACGATGAATCGGTGCAGAATGTAGTGCGTTACGACCACCTGAACCACCGCCACGACGAACACCGTCGTGCCCGTCACGGCGACCCTCATGATTCCGTTCTCAGGCAGCCCGAACGAGCTGTATGAATTGTACAACTTGGGCTGGAGGTCGGACGCCTGGGCTAACTTGAGGCCATAGAGCAGGAGGAGGACGATCACAGAATTCAGGGGCACACCGAAGGGGGCGCGGGACGCCACACGGATGAACTGGTTCGTGGCCTGGACGCGACGCCAAGCTGAGGCAGATTTCCCGGCGCCTTCCCAATCCATTATAAAAAGATCAACCGTGGCGAGGTGGAAGTACGTTAGAGCAACGTGAACGATCTTCAAGAAGGCTATGATCCCTATGATAATATGTATGGGGAATGAGTACACGGGTGGAAGAATAAGGACCACAACCTGGAGCCGGTAGATGAGGAGCACGAAAACGGTGACCACCATGGTGCCTGCAAAGAGGGCGTCGGCCACGGACCCGCAGAGTGTGGCGACGAGCCGGAGGATGAGGTGGACATTGATGATCTGGGCGCCCGAGAGCCGGATGAGGATGAAGGCTGGGACGACGGTCCAGGCGAGGCCGACAAGGAAGACGACGGCGAGCCAGCAGCCCACGATGGCCCAGAACGCGATGTCTGACGATTGATAGGTGACCTTGAACGAGACGGCCGGTGTTGCGGTGGACGACAGGAGCTCGCTGAAGGGCAGGGGCTCGGATGTCAGCTGGACAGGCCCGGTGCTGCCCACGTCAGTCTGGAGCACGTCAATGGCGGACACGACGACGTACGGGATGTACATGGACTGAGATAGGGGCGCCGGCCGCATGACGAGCTGTACGGCGCTCGACACACTGACGGCGACGGGGTCGGTCGACCCGCCCGACGCCTCGACGCCGAGGACGTTGTCATACATCGTAAAGCGCTTGGAGAGGGTCCACGACGACATCGCCGAGCCGTCGTTGACGAGCTTCCCGCTGACAGTCTGGCGCGTGTCGAGGACGGGCACGTCGTGCAGCGTGCCCGCGTCGTCCCGGACACTCAGCTTGTACACCATGGGTGCGGCGAGCCCGACGATGTTGGCGGACGGCAGCTCGCAGTACTCCTCATGATACCGGGCGAGCTGGGTCCACACCGGGTCGCCCACGGTACCGGCCCCCGAACATAGCTGGAGCTCGGTCGACAGGGGGGCGGTGCGGGCCACGGTGCCGTCCACGTTGTACGCGGTGAGCACGAAGTCTAGCGTGCCGCTGTCCCCCACGATCTGTGCGGACCTGTCGAACGACGACGAGTCGGTCAGCATTGATGTCCCAGAGTAGAAGAGCTGGTCGAAAGTCGACGGCGGGGACTGGTCAGAGGGGATGGCGTTGTAGGCGGCACACGCAGGGACAGCCGTGTCGTAGTGCTGCAGAACACAGAGGTTGTACAGCATGGAGCACGCTGCCTCGGTGAATTTGTCTGTGCACGCGATCGCTGCCCAGCGGAAATTCGTAGAAAGAAGCTTGGATTCGGTGAGTGTGCGGGTTGAAAGTGTCGCCGAGTTATCGCTGATAACGTTGCGGAACGTCACAACGTTCGGAGAGGAGTACGTGCTGTCAATCATGCTAATTATCGCGTCAGTGTAGCAATCGGACGTGCCGTTGGGATGTGACACTGCGCTTTCGCCAGGGCCACATACTTGTAATGAGAATACGACGAGTAGAGCTGCTACCAATAGCTGTAGCCCCCTCATCACCTCGTTTTTTGAACGAAATTTATAAATCGATCTGCGCTTGACAAGAACATGGCGCGCTACGTGCTAAAAACCACGCATTAAGGCAACAATACAGTACCTACATTTACAACATCGAACCTAGAAGCACTTCCTGCTGATGATGTCCTGGATCGGGCCCAGCAGCCTGTAGAAGCTGGACCGATCGAGCGCCACACACTTGACGTCCGTCTCGGCGGTAACGGTGGCGTTGCGGGGCTGGCGGGAGATCAGAGCGGCCTCACCGAAGAAGTTGTTGTCAGTGAGCTGGGCGAGGTCGACCTCGACGCCGTCCTCCCCCGTGCGGCTCACCCGGACGGTCCCCTTCTCAATGAAGAAGAACTGGTCGCCCTCCTCATTCTGGCGCAGGATCACGTCGCCCTGGGAGTACGACACAGGCACCAGGGCGTCGGCGATCGTCATCCGCTCTGTGTGCGTCAGGTTGGACAGCACGGGCACCTTGGCCAAGAAGCCCTCGTACTTGTCACGCCGGTCCCGGACGGACTGCTGGACCGTGTCTTGGTACATGTCGCCGTCGATGGCCCAGAGGGTGGCGGGGGACGTGGCAATGATCGTGGCGGCCCGGGCAGCAGCGTACATCAGGGCCAGTTCACCGAACGAGTCGCCGGGTTTGGCCTGGTAGACCATGTTGCTGACGGTCTCGCCATTGACCTCCTTGGCTACAAAGATGTCGCACGAGCCCTCCGCGAGCACGTAGAACGTGTCTCCGGGCTCGCCCTGCTTGATGACGACCTCATCGGCGGCGGCCTCCACCTTGAACATGTACTGCGCAATCTCCATACGCTGGTCCGCGTCGAGAGACGACGACAGGCAGTTACGGCGGAGCGCAGCATCGATGAGGGCCAGCTGGTCCTCCGACTTCTTCACCTTCTCGCGAGGGGCGGCCCCATCGGGTGAATCGGACCGGGCGGGCGCGGAGATAGCACCACGGCGCTTACGGACGACGGGCTTGGCCGCTGGGGCCTCCACATCTGACTCCTCCTCGCTCTTATCATCCTCTTCGATCAACTCAGTCATATACATCTCGTTCAGCTGATCTAAAAGGAATTGGACTGCATTGGAAGGCCGTTTCTGACACACCTTCACAAGAAGACCGTGGAAAAGCTCCTCTATGTTGTTTTCTCTGATGTATGCTTCTATTTCAGCTCTCGACGCGTCGTCAAACACCATGACGCGAGGTTAAACGTGTTTAGGACGTGACTCAAATTTCGTACTGTTTAGTATATAAATGGGTGCCCCAAACGCGATCCACGTGTTCGCTCTCTCTTTGGTCATTGTGATAGTAACTGGTGCATGATCAGTTTGTTGACTTTGCTGGAAAATGAGAATAATATTTCAACGCCAGGCTCCCGATGGCTATATGGGGTTTGTAACGATAGGACCACTGACACAGGTAAGAAGAAGAAGAACAAGAAACAGTCTGGGGATGAAATTCCCACTCCCGCTGAAGTCGAGCAAGAAATTCAATCCAGCGACCACGATGCCGAAGCCGAAGACGCTACGGCTGCGAACGACACTGAAACCGTAGATAGCGTTCCGGTAGAGCCCGAATCCCCTGCTTCCCCCGACGCAGCGCCTCTTCCTGCCCCGTCTCCGCCCCAGGAAGACGCGACTTCCTCCGACCAAGACACAGACATCGAGATGATCATCGAAGCCATCCCCACCGAGCCCGGGTCACTCGATGACCTCGCGGCCCCGGAGCCACAGAGCCGACCCACCCCGCACGGCGACGTGATGGCCGACCCCGCCGAGGAGCCGGGCGACGCCGTGCACCTCAGGGCTGGGGTGTCGGACGGCGACCTGACTCAAAATTTAAAGGAGCTGGGGGAGGCGCTGCAGCCTGCCCCCCGTCCCCGTGCTGCCCCGACCCCCGCGCCTGTGACGGTCTCGGTTGGGGTCCAAACCATGCGTGTTGCCGCCCCCACATTCACGACAGAGGTCCAGACGCTGCGGCAAAGAATCATGCAGGCGGACGCTGACCTCAAGTCCATGCGGGAGGCGGCCGACGCGGCGGCCACCGCTCAGTCGAGGGCGGAGGAAGAACTCGCGGCGGCAAGGATCAAACACAAGCAGGAGCTGGCCGCCCGGGCTGCCGAGTACAACCAGCAGCTCAAGGCGCGCCTTGGTCGACCCGCCGAGGCCCCCGCGCCGCCCCGCCCCGCCCCCCGGCCGACCGTCCCTGCGGTGTCGCGTGCTGTCGGTGAGATCACCAAGATGATCACCGACATCAACGACATTGAGGCCAACCTGCCCCCCAACCACGCCGTCAAGCTGCTCGACACCCTCAAGACGGACTTCGACGGCCTCCGCGCCGGGCTCTCGTCGGCGAACGTGACGCTGCACCGATCCATCGACGGCATGCTGTCCGTGCGACAGGAGCTCCCCGCCGTCACCACACAGCTCGAGGCCTGCCAGATGGACGCCACGGACGCCCTCGCGGCCCTCGACGGCGCCACCCGGGCCCTGTCGGTCGAGCTCACCGACCGTCTCACGGCCGTCGACGACATCGTCGGGTGGTACCAGGACGTGTCCGCCGAGTGGGGGGCCCGGTACAAGGGCGACGACTCCCGACCCCGGGTGGTCGGGCGGGTGGCGGACGAGCTCGACCGGCTCGGGGTCGACCTGGTGGCCATGATCGCTGACCAGACTCTGCCGGACGTGGAAGACGCCAACATGACGACGTTACAGGACGGGCAGGCGCTGCTAGACGGACTGGGGGCGACGGTCGAGATGGTCGCCCAATCATTGGGTGACCTGGGCAGGCACCCCGAGCTCGCCAAGACGTTGATGGGCGTTCATGACACCATGATATCGTTCAGTCGTAACTTACCCGCCGCTTTAGACGAGGGGGTCACGGCGATACGGTTGATCGAGGAATTCGTCGGCCGGCGGTGCGCGGAGGGCAGCGCCAAGGTGAACGGCCTGCCGCCCATCCCGCCGATGACGATGGCCCAGATCAACAGGCTCAACACCGCTCCGATCGATAGGATCCTATCCGACATGAAGGGGATCCGGTCGAGGATCGGGTCGACTCTGGAGTCGGCGAAGAAGACCATCGACGGGTCGGGGCTCAAGTCGGTCGAGGTGTGCGACCTCAAGGGCAGCTCGGCGGACCTCGACGAGTCGATATCGCTGGTCCGACGTCACCTCGGGTCGCTCAGGCACACCCTCGACGCCACCGGGCAGCAGGTGCGGGGGGCGGTGCTCGGGAAGCTGATACCGTTGGGCGGGGTGATGGCCGGCGTCGACGACGCGGTGGCTCGGCTCCAGGCCCGGCAGACCGAGCTAGGAGCCATGATGGCGGCCGACCGGACCGGCCGGGTAGCGGAGGTGGCCCGGTTGACCCCCACCCAGCCGCACGTTGGGGAGGGTGCCGAGGATGTGGCGGCCCGGCTCAAGCTGCGGGGGGACGAGCTCGTTGGTGCGCTGAAGGAGTTGAGGAAGGCGTACGTTGAGATGAAGGACGACAGGGATAGGCTGCAGGTGCTGGTCAACAGGCACAAGCGGCAGGCGCAGCCCAGGAGAAGGTGAAGTGTTCATACAATAAACCCAAGATCTTACGGATCGGGTGTGTTACCTTTCCTTACCTTGCCATCAAGATAGGAATCATCCGTGGTGGTAACCGGAATCTAACTGGATTTAGATGTGTGTCTGGGCTGGGGCGAGTGTGTCTATCTATATCTATATCGCTGGTTGCACCCGAAATGATGCTAATAAAAACACTAATCTGCGAATTATTATAATTTATAGATATCTATATTTTATAGTGAATAACTGAGACTTTTGAACGGGCACCACCATCCAGCAACCCATAGCCCTGGCACTCGACACAAACGGTAACATGTGGCCATGCCAGCCCCCCTACTTGCCCGTCCACGGCCGGCCGACCGTGTAAGTGATGATGGCGGCAGGCCGGGCGGCGGCGTTGTCGTACACCGCCTGCTCATCGGCACTCAGCTTCGCCCCGTCGCCCGTATCGGTGTGCCCTGCCACGCCTCTGTACGAGTCGCAGGTCGGGTCGGGGCGGGGGCCAGTGAACGCTACATCGGCGATGCATTGCTTACCGACGGCCACATCCGATAGCAAGGTGTCGTAGCACTCCAAGGTGGGGTCGTGCGGACACTTGAACCCCACCGAGTACAGGTGGCACTCGGAGGTCGACGGGGTGAAGTAAATGGCCGGGCCGAGGAAGTTGTAGTCCAGGTCGGCGAATGAGAGGTCAAAGCCGACCTCCTCGATGGACGCGAGGGCCTCCCGGGACGTGCAGTGGAAGAGACGGTGGGTGCTGGGGCCGGCATCTGGGGTGGGGAGGCGCGCGAGGTGAGTTGAGAAGGCCAGCGTGAGTTGGTGGTTCGAAAGAAGGCGGTGAGAGATGAGAACGGCCTCGCCGACGGGGGTACCGCCGGGATGGACCGTCGTGGTATCCCATGATGTGTAAAACAGGTCGGATACGTCAGAACCATTGCCCTTGAGGAGATCTTCGAGGCTACTACGAAGATTGTTGAGCACGAACTCCACAAACGGTGACTGGCCAATCAAGCCAGCAATCTCGCTCCTCCAGAACGGTGTCGCGATAATGGCGATGACTATGACCACGAGTAGCAGGCGAAGCTTCATTTCCACAATTTCTCTGAGGGAAAAAAAGTTGCCAAAAAGCTGGGTGCTTCCGACAACTTGCCGCAATTAGAGCCATTTGACCCCTTGTTTTCTTTCTTTCAAACGATAACTCTGGCCAAACGAGACACGTCATCGTGCGCCACAACACAAACACTAACCCGGTAGATAGAATGCCATCCTGCCAGAAACTACTAGTTATCGCATTGGTGGGCGTGTGGATATCCCTCGTCTTCCCCACGATGCGCCACTTCTCAACCCACGAGTTCATCTCGAATGCCCGGTACTTCTACCGCTCAGACGTCCCCGATATGATCCGACACACCATCGAGCGCTACAACATGACCCATGCGCCTGTTGTCAGCACCCTGTACGAGCGGCTCCCCGTTGCCTTCGACCGTCTTGACACTTCCGTCTTTGACCAGGCCAACGCCAAGCTCCACACCCTCATCCTCGGGACTGACCTGTACAGCGCCATCGAGCGCGCCAAGGAGATCAATACCGATGGGTACCACGTTCTGATCAACCTGGGTGGCGAGCACTATGATGGTGCCCACATCCGCGAGTGTCTGATGCAGGTCGCGGACTACATTGAACTGGTGGAGCTGATCGCTCACGAGCGGATCAATGCCTCAGTGTCCATTAAGCCGTCCGGCATCGGGATGGACGTCAACCCGGAGGTCTTCGAGCGGAACCTCCTCACCATCGCCGAGTTCGCGGCCCCGCTGGGAGTGCGCATCGAGGTGGATGTCGAAGAGAAGGCTTTCCGCGACGCCACCGTAGACGGCGTCCTCCGCGTCCTTGCGGCGGTCAAGAACTACCGCGTCCGGATCCGCGTGGCCCATCAAGCTGAGTTCACCGACTCTGTCCACGTCGCAGAGAAGATCGCCGCCGCGGGGGGCTCCCTGCGTCTCGTCCGGGGGAAGGCGTATGCCGGCGACTCGGCGTCGGAGTCCACCTGGTCCACCGAGGATGAGCTGCAGGCCGCCTTCATCGCCTGCGCTAAAGCCTGCCCTCACGATCTCGCCCTGGCCACCGGCATATCGTCGCTGATCGATCAGGTGGTCGAGGCTATCGATCACCCGGTGGAGACCCAGTTCCTGCTCGGTCTCCCCTGGCACGTCGCGGTGATGGAGGCTCAGCGGGACCTGGGCCGGGCGGCGACCGTATATGCCCCGATCGGCCCGTGGAAGTCGGTGGAGGGCTACGTGAGGCGGCGGAACGTGATGACAGAGGAAGAGATCGAGGCGCTGGAAGGGCACGCCGCGATGCCGATCGATGTGGACGCCATGCCGAGCGACATCTTCTTCAAGTAAGAGGAATGTGGGATAAATGATATGAAATGGGACGTTGTTCATGGGATCGCCAGTCTGTCAACGGGCAGGGATTGGGGTTCACCCCCCCTCCTCCCGGCATCAATCCTACATGTTTACCTGACCTACTCCCCCTTCTTCTCCTCCTCGAACGGCGCGTGCCTTCCCCCGACCAGCCTCCACGCCGCCCGTCTCAGATCTACTTTAACGCGTGTCTCCCCGAGCGTGTGCATAACGTTGCCCCAGAACCCGCGCCCGGCGTAGTAGTTGAAGAGGAACGCGACCTTGGCCTCAGCCTGGTCGATCACGTAGTACCTGGCCGCGTTTTTCGCCTCTATGGCCGACTTGGGCTCGCTGTACTGCTCCGGTATGATCTCCCACAGCGGCTTGGGTCTGATCCGGTCCCTCTTGATACGGGGGACGGAAGCGACAGCCTTGGAGCGGGACCACAGCACGAAGGCGTCCCCGTCCTTGACGTCGTACCCGGCGTCCTGGCGCTTGGCCATCTCGTTCGTGGTTAAGTTTCGTCCGAGGAGATAGATGTGGAGGCCCGAGAACGCGAGTAGAGCCAGCCCCATCACACCGTTGAACAACGCGCCCATCATGAACGCCGGGCAGTACGCTGAGATGAACCGAACGAGAGCCCAGGGTCGAGTGACGGCCATCGTGCGTTTGAGGTCGAAAAAGATGAACAGCTGGATGGCGGCCATGAATGACATCCCGAGGCCGTGGAGGACAAGAAAGAGGAGGAACCAGCCGTGGTTGAAGAGCCCCACGTCGTTGTTCAGCCATATGCCTGGGTAAGTTTCGGTTGAGAAAAACAACAATGGTGGTCAAAGCGGAGAACACAGGTATTGCAGACCTTGCAGTGCTTGGACCGCGCTGGCTTGAGCTTGCCGCACGTGTGGCAGTACACGGCGTGGTAGAACTGGTGATCGTGCGGGTACAGGTCGATCAGCCCCGCCTGGCCAGAGGATAATCGATCAGTGTATCCTGGGTCACTGAGGCAGAGATAGACGAAGAGGGCCAGAGACGCGCCGTACCCCGCGATGCAGACGATGTTGTACACTGGTGGGTACCTCGCAGCGCCTATAGCGTGTGGAAACGATTCCTCGCTAAACAAGGGCTTGACATGCGGTGGTTGGGACGCGATGAAGACGTCACCGGCATGCTGTACGGGCGCTAACCATGAGCTAAAGAAGACCATGAAGGCGATAATGGCAGAAACGCACCAGAGGGCAAGATAGAAGAAAATAACGAGGAAGTTGGGCCGGTGAACGACGAATGTGTAGATAAAGGACACGACAAGGCGAATGGGGCGCGGAACTAACGTGTTGATCACGCGCCGGATGATGCCGGGCCTTTCTTCTCCCGGGCCCATCACTTTTTCAAAGTCCTTTGTCTGATGCCCCGAGAGATTTATGATTTCGGATTTCGTCTTCAGGGCGGCCATCGCCCCCCAGGAGTCAGTGGCCTCGGCATCAGTGGGGACATAGCCGTACGTACCCCCCCTGGTGCTGTGCATCGGCCCCATCATCCCCATCTTCGCGAATTTATGCATTACATGTCCTTGTAGAACGACTGGGTGTACTTGTCGCTCTCGAGCAGCTCAAACTGGTGGG
>PPCM01001320.1_pt1 | contig 11807 bp, 5 predicted proteins | sample 1555541 | NCBI WGS metagenome assembly PPCM01 (sample SAMN05284479, study PRJNA326546) | Marine sediment metagenome, whole genome shotgun sequencing project. | isolation source: marine sediment | place: Germany: Wadden Sea | collected 2012-09-05 | reverse complement strand
GAATTTATCTTCGGTATCGCCAATAATATCTCCAAGGTTATACACATCGGCACGGTTCAGCAACATATCTGGCACCTGAAAACGCTCACCACTCTCGGTGTACGGATTACCGGCCATGATTACACAAACCTTCTTGCCGCGGAAATCGTAGGTTTTTGCCTGTCCTTTATAAACGCCCTCAATCTTACGTTGTGCATCACATAAGGAAATAAACTTCTGCAGAAATTCAGGATTACAATGTTGGATATCGTCCAGATAAATCATGACATTATCGCCCATTTCGAAGGCCAGAGCCAGCTTTTTAAGTTCTTCGCGTGCCGCTGCATTTTTCACTTCAGCCGGATCGAGCGAGACTACCGTGTGCCCAATCGCTGGTCCGTTTATCTTCATAAAAATAATACCAAGCCTGCTGGCTATGTATTCCATCAGGGTAGTTTTACCATAACCCGGTGGCGATATCAGTAATAATAAGCCCATAAGATCGGTACGTTTGCCCTCACCTGCCACACCAATTTGTTTGGCAAGGTTGGCACCAATTATTGGCAAATAAACATCGTTAATGAGTTTGTTCCTTACAAAGGAAGACAACACTCGCGGCTTGAATTCATCTAAACGCAAATGTTGCTCAAAGTCAACTATCAATTCTTTTTTCAAATGCTCATACTTTCTGAACTGGGCGACATTAATAAGTGTGAAATTCTTTAAGCGATGCATAAAGGCATTAAAGTTTAACAAGTATTCACCGTTCTTCAGAACTGCATGCGAGCCCTTCATTCCCTTCACATTGATCGATAACTCTATATCAATTACCGAAATTGGGGTGAATGTTTCCGACAGAATCAAGAAAGCACATTCTTCCAATGCATCGCCAAAATTAATAGCAGACACATGACTATTAAATGCCTTTAGCCAATTAAGGATGAGCGAGAATTTTCGGTGTTCTTCGTGCACCGCCGCAAGCGATTCTTTAAACACGCGGCTAACTTTCTCTTTTGTTAGATAGGCATTAAAGTCGCGGTAACAAACCGATGCTTCTTTACTAATTACAACATGCTCATCGGCTATAATTTCGTGGAACAAATAGTTACCAGCCTCATGGGCAAATAGGAGCGAGAACAAATTGCTTTGCTCACAAAATGCGGCAATCTTTGTCTGTATTTCGGCAATGATATAATTAAACTCAGAGCTTTCAGGAAAAATCTTTAGCAATGCTCCTACACCATTCAGCTCGTTGGTAATGGTTTCTTTCCACGCTGCACTGGCAATGTATTTCCAGAAATAATTTGCCAGAACGCGGGCTTTAATCGGATAACGGAGTAAGCCAATGTTCTTATAAAAATAAATTAGCTGTTGCAGCATACGCAGTGCATCAGCATCGTGCACGCCCTTTGCATAGGCCTCGTTTACATGTGCCGACATGTAGCCATGAATAATGGCCATTAGTTGCTCCTCTTCCATTTTTACCAATTGGAAAATTGGCGGTATCAACTCATCGTTATTATGCTGCTCCATGGCCTGCTGCAAAATGCTGTATGCCATAAACTCGGCACGATAAACAGCCGTATTTTCGGAGATTAAGCTTTGTCGCCATATGTCTTTAGTAGCATTAAAATCAGGGTCACTTACCTTCTCAAAGAAATTTGTCCCACTTAGATGATAGAACATTTGGTCGCTTTTAAACACCATGGTAAGCGCCAGCTTTTGCGTATTCACCGAAAATTTATAATCGCCAAATGCTAAAATCTCCTGACCATCAACATACAGTTCCTGCTTGTCTTTGAGCAAGCGGATTGCCTCTTCTTTAAGTGTCTTCAGCTGCGATTGCAGGTCGTCAGCTTTAACCGTGTCTTTATATGCTGTTAATTCGGCAACAATGCTGCGGATTTTAGCAATCATCACATCGGCTGCAAAAAAGGCATTTATCTCGCTTACCGAAGTGTAGCTAAATAGCTTGTTTCGCACCGACTTTAATACACGTTCAGCTGAGCCAAACAATGCATTTATCTTTCTGTCCAGTTCTTCCTTCAGGTTAATTTTCTTTGTTTCGAAGGAATTATATAAATCTTCGCGTCGCTCAGCAATTTCATCAAGGTAGGCCGGAAAGTCGGCAAACTTCCCTTCCAGGTCTTCCAACTGAATCATCAACCGCGCCATGTAATCATCACACTTTGCAACGGTATCACACAAATCCAGGTAATTAACCATGCCTTGCTTTATAAGCTTTATCTTGGAATTAAACTCTGCCTTTCCTTCGCGCTGGAGCAACTCTTTTTTCTTATTCTTTAACGCTGCAGCTATTTGATTAAACTCGGCATAAAGCGCCGATATGTTTTCAATAATGCGGGTGGTTTCGGTGGCATCATGAATTTTAAGGCTGCCCACAATTTCGATTAACATCTCCAGGTTTCCCGAAAATTCAGTTAAATCATCGGCCGTTTTCTCGGCAACTATTACTTTGCCAATACTGGAGATATTCTCGTGAAACTCCTGTATTTTTTCCTTGTACGGCAGCAGAGCTTCTTCTTTTAATAAAAACTCCACACAATCAATCGAGGTTTTATCAAGCTGATCAACCAGCTTTTCTTCAACGGGTAGTAAGAGCTGAAGATCTACGTAGCGCAAGTCCTTTGTTGAGATTACCTCGCCACGCAAACCACGCAACTGGCTTAGATAATCCACAAAGTTTAGAACCGTTTTATTCGCATTACCGGCAATTGTATTCAGCAATACATTTACCTTTTCTACAACTACCTGCGTTTGTTCATCGGTGCTTTTGCGAATGGCAATTACCTTTTCATACTCATCAATGGCATGCGAAGCTGTTTCCTGAATCGATTTAATGGGCAGGTTCAGCTCAAAGCAATCCTTCTCGTGTAACCAATAATGAGAATCAAGAATGTCCGTGGCCAGCTTAAGAATATCAAAGTACAAATTAGAATAGGAGTCTTCCTTGCGCAGCAAAACTAAGATCTCGTGACACTCAGCCATTCCTCGCACCAGGTCGTGATTACCAATTTTATAAAGCATGGAATCGCTCTCTACAGCAATTTCAAAATTTGGACTGATGTAAGGTGTTTGCCAGATTTGAATGGCATGATGCTTTTTCGCTTCTTCATCCGATCGGAAGAAACACAATTCGCCATTATCAAAAATTGAAAAACCGTTGCAGTATAATGGCTTCTCAACCTTCTGCTCAATGAGGTTATAAGATAGTAAGACATACACCCCGGTGTTGCTATTGAAAAATACATATTGAAAGTCTTCGCCGTTGGGCGATGCAATTTTCTGCTCAAAGAGCATGTCTTTTGCCTCGAGCTCAAAAATTTTGTGTTCACCGGTTTGCAGGTAATATCCGTTCGAGAAAATTATTCCATGGCTATCGGGCAACAGCACACACGACTCTTCCATGGAATCAATGCGCACGACTTCCTGTACTTTTTGGTTGTACACAAAATAGCGATACAAATCTTCCTGGAAAGGGCGAATCTTTAATACGATAATCTGGTCGATTATGGCATAATAAATCTCGGCATCATCAAGGGTTTGGGTTTTGTGATTCACCTCTTCGGTATAAATCCCCATGCCGGAGTCGGTGTTGTTCTCCACCTTTATGGTTAAATCGCCTTCTGTGGTTTCAACAAATACCTTGTCTTCTATTGATATATGTGGATGCTTGCCTTTGATATGCTGATCGCGGGTGGTGCGTTTCCAATTAAACTCATGCTGGTCGGGGAACACATATTCATGATCGCTGCGATTATCAATGTACTCCAGTGTGTTTTCGCTGATTAGCCACTTGAAGGTTTTAAAATCGTGCTTGCCCTTGCCTACCCTAAAAACCAAATAAAGATAAGGTCCAATTTGGGCAAACTTCTCGAACACCGTATGCTTGTAATACTTATATAGATTCTTGAAATCTTTCTCGAATGCAGCTGCACTCAGGAAGCCTAAGTCCTGCTTAAAAAACTTATGATCCGCATATTGATAAACACTAAAAACATCCGAGACATCCACCTCCGATTTTAGACCAATAGTAACATTATACCCAAATACGAAGAGTTCGCCCAGTGGAAACATATCCACCGGAATGCAATTGTTATCCGTTGAAATACGCTCCGTTGAAATTAGCTTTGTTGAGATGGACCCAAATACTTTTTTGCGATCGGTATTTAGTTGCTGAAGTTTGTGCTCCAGCCCTTTCCCATCCTTAAGTAAACGGTTTCGTAAAATTTCGTAGGTACCTTGTTCCAGGCTTATATTTTGTCCTAAGTCGTCCTGCGCCTTAGCTAATTCTTGTTCGGTCATTCTTCATATCCTTGAAAATGAAACAAATTGGTTGAAGTGTTTAATGCAGCACCTGGCATGTAAACCAGAATAGCATCATCGTTGTGCCAGCCTTAAGCTGAAGTCTACAGAGCATGTTGCTCCATAGACTTTAATATTTTACAATCCTATTTCGGAGGCAGTTTTACCGTCGAGTCCAAGTTTGTAAACAGCACTAAGCAAGCCGCTCAACTTTCCTTTGTCTTCTTCACCTTCCATGCCCTGACTCACTTTCATAAGCAAACCAGACAAGGTTAAACTCTGCAATTCGTCGGCTGATATTCCAAACTGATCTACAAAATGACGGAAGTTTTGCTTAAAGCTATTTCCTTCCGATGAATTAAAAAACTGGTCTTTCAGATCTCTCAATACCTCAGAGTTATTCAATACACGATCAACTTTTTTGCCTTGTGTAATGGCGTCGGTAATTTGCTCGAAGAACTTATTCTCACCACCAACAATATCAATATTTGCAGACTTAAGCGCCTCTGCAATAACTAAGGCCTGTGAGCTTGCAATATCCTTTTGAATATTGATTTCAGCCAATTCAATCTCTTTCTCCTTATTAATTCTGATTTTGAATTCCTCGTGCTCTTTTCCTACGCCGTCTAATTTCTTCATGGCATTGGCTTTTTCTTCCAATCCCTCGGCTTCAGCAACAAACTTCTCTTTCAGCACACGACTTTCCGCCAATCCTTTTTCTTCGTTTGATTTTGCTTTGGCAGTAATTACCTCAGCTTCAGCTTCGCCTTGCTTACGCGTAGCATCTGCCTCTACGTTTGCCTTGGCCTCAATACCTTTTGCTTCGGCAACAGCCTTTAATTCAAGTATGTTTGCGTCGGTTTGTCCCTGTTTTAAGTTCGCCTCTGCTTTGGCCTCAATCACTTGCGCTTCTGATAATCCAATGGCAGCCTCTTCGGCAGCCTTTGCTTCGGCAAGTACCTTTATTGCAGTGGCCTGCTTAGTTGATGCTTCTTTCTCAGCTTCCGCTTCAATTTGTATTTGATCCGCCTTAAATATGGAAGCTTGTTTCTGTGCCTCGGCAGCTTTAATCTCTTTCACTAAGCCTTCTTCAGCATCTTTCTCGGCTTGCTTAATGGCAACATGTTTCTCACGTTCTACCTCCGCAAATGCTCGTGTATCTTTAATTTTCTCCTCTTCATCAACAACTAGTTTTTCAACCATTACGCGTTGCTTGATCACATCCTGAATGTTTTTCTTTTCTTCCTCAACGGCTTTCTCTTTTTCGATTTGTGCCAGCGCAACAATCTTTTCCCTTTCGGTAATTTCAAGCTGCTGATCTTTAAGCACAGCTTCAGTTTCAATGGCTTCCGTGCGTTCTTTGTTTTTGGTAGCTATAATTACCTGACGAAGTTTATTTTCTTCAGCAATTTGCAATTCTTCTTCAACGGCAATGCGCGCCTGCTGTGCAATTAAACGCTGTTCTTCTTTCACCTTATCAATTGATGCCTGCTCGCGTGTTTGTGCTGTTTCAATCTCGCGCTGCTGCTGCGCCTCTTTTTCTGCCAGTTGCTTCTCCAGTTCGAGAATAACCTCACGAGCCTCAACATCCTGCTTGGTAATAACCTTTTCTTTTTCGCGCTTAATATTGTTTGCCAGTATCATCTGGTTAGCAGTTAACTCAGTAATTTTCTTAATACCTTCTGCATCCAGAATATTATTTGCACTTAATGCCTCAATTGGTGTTTGCTCCAAATAGTCAATGGCACAATCATCAAGTACATATCCGTTTAAATCGGTGCCAATTGCCTGAAGAATTTCCAGTTTAAATTTCTCACGAGAATTGTACAATTCCACAAAATCGAATTGCTTACCCACTGTTTTCAAGGCCTCTGAAAATTTAGCATCAAACAAGTTGATAAGCATCTCCTGATCGGAAGCACGATAACAACCGATGGATTGTGCAACCTGAATAACATCTTCGGTTGTTTTGTTAACACGAACAAAGAATGCCACTTTTATATCGGCACGCATATTATCCTTACAAATCAAACCTTCTGATGATGATCTGTCGATTACAATTGTTTTCAAAGTAATGTCCATGATCTCCATTTTGTGCAATACCGGAATTACAAAAATGCCACTAAATGAAACTTTCGTTCCACCGGATCCGGTTCGCACAAGCGACTGTCCTTGCTTTGCTTTCTTATAAGTTTTAATTACCAGAATAATTATTCCGAGAAGAATAACTATGAGGAAAAATCCTGCTGTTATTGAAATGTTACCACCCATGTTAATTGATTTTATATGGTTCTATTAAATAAATTTTCTTGTCTGCGTAATACTCTATCACAAGTCCCTGTTCTCCCTTTTGCATCTCCACTCCTTCGGGCGTTATCACATTTATAGTAAACTGTGCATTATCAACAGTTAAACTTGCCTGCCCGAAAACAGTGTGTGTTGTGCTTAAAAGAACAGTGCAAATCTTCCCGCTCAGGCTCTCGTTCCTATCTACCTGTTTGCCTTTTTTAAAGATTTTAACGAAAGGCATACTTAACACCTTTGACAGAAGCAATGATGCGATCATGGCCGGAATCATGATTAAAAGAGCAAGAAAAAAGTTTTCTATGCCCAGCAGGTCATTTGTCCATAAGGTGATCATCCAAAACGGAAGTGCAAAAAAGCTTATGATGATCATCACAGGTACTTTGCCCAAATTGAAGAAGGATAATACAGAGTTGAGCCACATAACCGATCCGCTTGCTCCTAAGCTTGCGTCGGCATCTGCATCCAAATCAACATCTGCGTCCAAGTCCACATCAATATCGGCGTCAATATCCACGTCGGCATCAAAAGCATCCAAATCGAAAACGCCAATAATAACAATGATCCAATACAGAAACACCAAGATCAATAGCACACTTGGGATAATGTTGGCTGGTGAGAAACAAAATTGAATAAACTCGCTCATATCTATTAGTTAAAAAGTCAGTTCTAAAACACCTCTAATCGAATATTGCTAAGATAGCATCTTACACTTAAGAATGATCCCTATTTTTTCTGATTAAATCGAGTTTTACAACATATTATGATCTTTAAACATCACATTCTACTATGTCAGATCGAAAACATTACATTAACTTTACTCGCAATTACAAATTATCGTACAAAATCGAAAATCAACTATCATGAGCAATCTGATTAAACCACTTATATTTCAATCCGTTTCAAAGCTTGGTTATACCAAACAAGAAACTCAGCAGATCAGAAAACATTTGCTCCAATCGAAACATCTTCATCGGGACCAATCTGTTTTACGCGCTTACATTTTCGATCTTGCAAGAACACACATGGAGTCTGACAACAATGATCGCCTCATGAATTGGATGGAGACCTCCATTAAGATCATCATGCTAAAGGAAAAGGATTTTGAGGAACTTAACGAAGTATATTTCTCGCCTGGCAACACCTGCCGAGATGCCATCATCGGCCAAATTGAAAATGCCCGACACAGCATTAAGGTATGTGTTTTCACCATTTCGGATAACAACATTGCCAAGGCACTGAAATCGGCACATCACCGTGGAATTTCAATTAAAATTATTAGCGATAACGACAAGTGTAACGATAGGGGCAGCGACGTGTACGAATTAGCAGATAACAAGATTCCGGTGAAGATTGATCACTCACATCACCACATGCATCACAAGTTTGCCATTTTCGACGATGAGGCATTATTAACCGGAAGTTACAACTGGACCATGAGCGCGGCACAGTACAATCAGGAGAACATACTACTTACCCGAAATGAGCATAGCATAAAAGCTTACCGAAAAGAATTTGATCGCTTGTGGGAAGAAATGGATCAAGTGCGTTCCTATAAGTTATAAAGCGAGTATTTATGAGTCATGCGCCAATTATTGTTTTGTTTGCTTAAGCTGGATTAGCAAAAGCTTAACACTTTACGTTAAGATTAAAAACAGGAACAGCTATGGCTTCTCAATAACACATCAATAGGCTCAAGGCCTTTAGCGCAAATAAATAGTAAATCATCTGTAAATACCTATTTTATTTGTTAAAGAAAACCTGCACGAAACATAGGCAAAACCTTGCTAATTGGGTAAGATTAACGGATATTATATATACTTTTGCCAGTCATAGGTTATCACTTGCAAGACATACATTATTTCAGACTTAATGGCAATTTTATCCATCAATAGAAAATCTATCACAATAGCATTATTTATATTCCTGTTAGGAACTTTATTTATCAGCTGCGACTCTACTGATTCAAAATCAATTGAGACAACTAACAGCGAGCCTACCTTAACATCGGAAGAATACTTAAACGTAATTAAATCAACATCAGATATTGATAGCATCATCGCCTATAGTGAGCACTTTAATCCGCTTATTGATGAAACATCACATGAAGAACAAGCCTATTATTACTCTAATCTGGGTGTAGTTTACTACCAGCATTCGCTCTACGATGAAGCGGGTACATTCTTTAAGCAGGCACAGGAAAGCTATGCTCAATTAAAAGACAGCGCCCGAGCCAACCACATGCGCATGAACATGGCAGCCATGAAAGAGCTAAATGGCAATTACAATGATGCTGTAGAAGTCTATCTTGATGTAATTGAATATTTCTATAACCACAAAGACAGCCTACAGTTAGCCAATGCCTACTCCAATTTGGGTGTGGCCTATGAGCAAATGGAGCTGGCTCAAAAATCGATTGAATATCACAAGAAAGCCCTAACAATTCGCAGGGCAATTAAGGACACCATAAACATTGCCTATTCATATAATAACATTGGAGTTGTGTTTACCGAAGTAGTAGAGAACAATGACTCCGCATTGGTTTACTATCAAAAGGCTTATGCGATTTTCACGCCCCAAACAACGCCATGGGAAACTGCTACAACGGCAACCAACATCGGACATATTCATTTAAATAATTCTGAATATGAAAACGCAAAATTACATTTTGATGTGGCTTATCATATTTTCGATTCGCTAAACATTGAGCAGGGACTAGCTGAAACGATGCGTAGTTTTGGTCAACTGTACTTTGCACAGGGCAAAGATGATGATGCAATTGATGCACTAACAACATCATTAAATCAGAACCAAATTTCGGGAAATATCAAAGAGGTACTTGAGATAAATAAGATTCTATCAAAAATATACATTGCCAAAGGAAACTATAGCAAGGCTATTGAAACCATGCAGATTGCCAATCATCTGGATGATTCATTACTCAACATAGAAAAGCAGAAAGCTATTGCTGAAATGGAAACCAAACATCAGGTAAAGCAAAAGAATAAAACCATTGAGGTGCTTAGACTGGAAGATGAGTTGGACAAAAAAAGGATAAGAAATCAGACCACACTCATCATTCTGCTAAGTGTAATTTTTGGACTCATTATCATGCTCCTGGTTTTTCGCTCCCGACAAAACAGATTAAAGCAAAAGCAGCTGCGCATTGAATTGCACAACTACATTCTTCGCATTGACGAAATGAAATCCGAATTGCAGAAGAAAGATGAAAAACCGGAATCAAGCGATGATGTATTTGCTAAATATGATTTATCAAGCCGAGAGATAGAGGTGCTGAAACTTATTAGCAAAGGTTATAAAAACTTGCAAATTGCTGATCAATTATTCATTTCGCAAAACACGGTTAAAACCCATATTAAAAATATTTATTTAAAGCTCGACGTAAAAAACCGAGTGGAAGCCTTAACCAGGATAAGCACTAACTAATAAAAAACAGCTACCGATTAGGTTTAGTAGACCTAACGCAACACCAGACAAAGAACAAAAAGTAAAAAACACAGAACAAAAAACTAACTGTCTTATTTAAAGACATCAACAACTTTTAAAGGAAACAGCTCACCCTTAAAAATCGCTAAAATCACCCAAAGGGGTGAAAAATATTCGACGAAAATAACGGTGATTTGTACTACTTAATTCAAACGAAGAACAAGCGCAATGTTTAAAATTCTAACGATACTGTTACTTGCTATAACGCCATTTCAAGGTGTGGACAATCAAAGCCAAAAATCGTATCCGGTTAAATCAGGAATGATAAAGTACAAGCTTGAAGGAAGGACGAATGGTTCGAGACTAATTTATTTCGACAACTACGGCGCCTTAATTTATTTGGAAGATATTTTTACGAAGCCAAACGTTAGCGCAAACTCCGAAGTAAAAATTCTATGCTGTGATACTTTAATCACCATTAACGACCAGACACACACCGCACAAGTTCAAATTATCAATCAAGCCGATATGCAGTTTAAGGATAACATTATCAGTCCTGAAATTCTTCATAGTCTGGGATACTGCAAAACAGGCTCCGAAGAAGTTTCAGGAATGAATTGCGACAAATATGAAGGAGATAATGGGAAAATCTGGATTTGGAAAAACCTGATCTTCAAAACAGAAATGCACATCCTCAACTCTCTGGTAAAAAAAGAAGTTGTTGAATTTAATCCCAAACAGATTATTTCTGCCAGCAGATTTAAAATACCTAAAAACTACAAGATTGTAAACACCAGGAATTAAGCCCCTGCGACCTACTCGAAAAATAAAAAATCACAAAATATACCCTATGAAAACAAAACACTACCTTAAAATTTTTGCCATTCTAATGGCCTTACCAATGCTGTCTTTTTCACAAGCAGACTTTATTCAAACATCGACGGAGGACTTTCGCTTTGGTGTACAAGAGAATGTTATCACAAGCACCGATCAGGTACAATTAGCTACAAAAGCTGTTGGCGTAGGAGTTTGGAGTTCAACTGGCAATTTACCAATCAACCTGTCTGGTCATAAAATGACAACCTGGAACGATGATATCTTTCTCGTTGGCGGACATACTGGTAGTTCGTATAGCGACCAGGTTTATCGTGCCCTAACTCCAACACAGGGATTAATCTCATGGGATGCAATGGGAACATTGCCTGTTGCAGTGAAAAATCATGAACTAGTAGCCACAGGAAAACACCTGTATGTAATTGGAGGTGATGTAAACGGTACTGCAACAGCAGAAATATATTCAGCTGAAATAAATGAACTTGGGAACATTTTTAGCTGGCATCAATGCAATACAAGCTTACCCGCTGGTTTAGCATCGCATACTGCAACCTATGTAAACGGATATATGTACATAGCTGGCGGAAGTAGCTTAACAAGTGGTAATACAGCTACCAGCGCAGTTTACGTTGCCCAAGTGCTTGGCGGCGGCGACTTATCAAGTTTTACAGCTACAACATCCTTACCTGCTGCACTTAGTGCGCATACTGCTTTTGCATACGATGGTAAATTGTTTATCGTAGGCGGAAAAAACAACTCAGGAGTTTTACAAAGCCAGGTGTACTATTCTACAGTTGGTGCCGATGGTTCATGCGGTCCATGGGCAAGTGCCGGTAACTTTCCTACAGGTATTAGCAACCACGCAACAGTATGCAGCAATGGAATGGCAACTGTAATTAGCGGTGATATAGGTGGAT
>PPCM01001319.1_pt1 | contig 11812 bp, 12 predicted proteins | sample 1555541 | NCBI WGS metagenome assembly PPCM01 (sample SAMN05284479, study PRJNA326546) | Marine sediment metagenome, whole genome shotgun sequencing project. | isolation source: marine sediment | place: Germany: Wadden Sea | collected 2012-09-05 | reverse complement strand
CAACCAACAGGCCATACCCACATTTCGAGGGGGTTGGGAGTAGTAACATCACCGAGTTTATGGTGGTCAACTACTGCAACTACTTCACCTTTATCAAGGTTGTCCATGGACTGAGCGAGGTCAGAGTGGTCAACGAGGATAACTTTCTGATCAGTAGCGTCGGTCATGATTTCGGGAGCAGCGCAACCGAATTTTTCGAGAACAAAAGCGGTCTCAGGAGCGAGTTCGCCCTGTGCAACAGCTTTGGTTTCTTCTTTTGCTTTAGACCACAGGTCTGCAATTGCGATTGCGGATGCAATGGTATCGGTATCGGGGTTTTTGTGTCCTACTGCGATAATAGCCATAATAAAATTCCTCCTAAGAAATATAGTAGCTTAGTTGAGCTTGTGTCTTCTATCACAATCTTTTTTCTCTGCCAAGGGCTACATGATCCCGGCAAGGATAATAAAGCCGAATAAGACCACTCCGAAGACAAAAGTGGCGTAAGCTTTGCGCAGCCTCAGTGCTAAAAGACCTCCAAGACTAGCGGCTATCCATAAAAAAGACCATTTCATATCCACTCCGGCGACCAGAGGTCCCCATTTGTGAAAAAATATACAAAAGATATAATGAAGGATTATGGTACTTGTCCAGAAAAAAAGCCAAGAAGTGACAAAAGTTCTTAAAATAGATTGAAAAACAAGCTTTTGCGGGAGCTGATTGCCTGCTTTTCCCTTGCGTGCCCAGCCGATTAGCTTGTTGTGTCCACGATTATGCCATTGCCTTAACGAATAATCCAGCCAAGAACCGAACCGGGCCAGCGGCAGACAGGCCAATAAAACGACCATGACTTGCCGTGGATCAGTAAAGGCAAAGGAAGTAGTTAATGCCAGGGCGGCAAATGTTGGAGCAAGAATATGTGGGGGAATGTAGGTTCCTGCCGGGATATTATCCAGCCAGAACAACTCAAAGAATACCGCAATTTTTAAACTTGTGGCAACATCACCCGTGACAGCACCCCAGAGAGCACCTACGACAAGAGGACGCTCAAGAAGGCCGGGATTTATCGTGAAGCGGAAAAGCGAAAAAATCGCAAAAAAAAACCAATCACCGCCACCCATACTGGAAACGACAGAGCTAATCCTTGGAACAGACTCATGAGAACCTCACCTGAACAGGATCATTGGGGACACAGCGAAAATCAAGTTCTATGCCCTGCCCTTTAAAATAATGAAGACAGGACTCATCATCCGAGCTAAGAGCCACACTGGGGGAAATTTGCTTCTTACCGGGACCGTAATGAATATTACCGATATTCACGGAATTAAACCTGAACCCGGAATCAAGTGCCCGACGAACATCGGCGCATGATGAAAAAAGAATGATCGTGCTGCCGTTTCCATTAGCAAGTGCAATAATCTTATCGTTCAATTCTTCGACAAGACAGAAAGCACAGCTAACCGACTGCGGAATAGCCAACGACATAATCTGCTGTTGCAAATCATCCCCGGCTACAGCATCGTTAGCCACGATGATATTCTTTGCGTGGGTGTACGGTAGCCAAGTTTCAATGATCTGCCCATGAACAAGACGGTTATCAATTCTCACCCACATCATGGCTACCCTTTCGTAGTTCGTTTTCGCAGCATTTCACCTGCAATTACAATCCCTTTAGCCGCAGCCTTGCTGACTTCCCCAGCCATTTTCTGCAAGGATTCATTGCGCATCTGAAATGCCTTGAGAAGCATGGGCAGGCTCACTCCGGTGACAACCTCAATATCATCTCCCTGAAGAAGGGAAAGACTAAGATTGGTAGGTGTTCCGCCGAACATGTCGGTAAGAATCAGGACTCCGTTTCCATTCTTAACTTCGGAGATATGACCTTTAAGCGATTCCACAGCGGCATCAATGCCCTGCGAAACATCCACGCTTAAGGAGAGAACTCCCTCCTGCGGACCAACAATTAATTCACCCGCTTCAATCAGCGCCTGCCCGAAGTTACCATGGGTAACGAGAACTATACCGTTTTTACTTGATTCTATGCCCATCAATCTTCCTAATAAATTCAAATATATTAACTATTTCAAATGAATATGTTTATGTTCAAGAGAAACAGAATAACCATTATCCTTAAGAGTTGCAAATACCCTTTCAGCGGTGGCAACGGAACGGTGTCTTCCACCGGTACATCCAACAGCAATAGTCAGCCTGTATCTTCCTTCCGCTTCGTAAAGCGGAAGCACATATTGAAGGAAATCGAGATATTTCTCAATAAAAATTGAACCCGGTTCCGTACCGAGAACATAATCTGAAATAGCTTTATCCTGACCAGAGAGAGGACGAAGTTCCTCTTCAAAGTACGGGTTAGGCAGGAAGCGGAGATCCATAACCATGTCCGCAGCAGTAGGAACATCGTGCTTAAAGCCAAAAGACATCACATGGACTCGGAGACCTCTCGTCTTTTCACTTAACTCAGCCCACTTTTCCTGAATCCTGCGGCGAAGATCATGAATAGAATAGGTGGTGGTATCAATAACGAGATCAGCCTGCTGCCGGACTTCACCGAGAATCTCCTTTTCCCGTTCCAAAGCCTGTTCCAATCCAATATCTCTGGACTCAAGAGGATGCAGACGTCGGGTGGTTGCATAGCGGCGCACCAGCTCTGGAAGACGCGCTTCAAGGAAAAGAATGCTGGGCGTGTAGCCTTTGCGGGTCAATTCTTCACGAGTGCTTTCCCAGTCGGAGCTGAACTCCAGCTGTCGCAGGTCCATCCCCAGCACCAGCCCACGGTATGCATTGTCTCGGGTGTTGAACAAATCTACCAGACGGGAAAGCATCCCTGCAGGCAGACCGTCGACGCAGAAAAAGCGTAGATCCTCAAACACCTTTAGCACTGTGGATTTCCCGGCGCCGGAAAGACCGGTAACAACAATCACAGGAAAAGAGTCATCCGTAACCACCTTGAAGCCCTCCTTTAACTCTAGCCCACAAATAAAATTAGCAATGACCTAGGTTCATTGCTAATCTAATTATTTATATCTTTTAAACAACTTTAATCTTATGCGATACCGAGAAGGCGAAGCAATTCATCCTTGTCCGCAGTATCGATAAAAGCCTGCCGGAACGGCTCATCCTTGAGTTGCCGCGAAATCTGGGCCAGCACCTTCAAATGAGCACCGGCCCCCTGCTCGGGGGCCAGTACCATAAAGAATATTTTACAGGGCTGCATATCCAAAGATTCAAAGTCTACGCCCTCACTGGAGCGACCAACGACAACAACTATATCTTCAAGACATTCCAGTTTTCCATGGGGGATGGCAATGCCATCCCCTATTCCTGTTGTTCCAAGTTTCTCACGATCATTAAGGACCTTCAGGGCATTTTCCACGTCTACATCAAGACCTGCGTCTTTCAGGGTGGAAACCATTTCTTTCAGAACTTCGCCCTTATCAGAGGCGTTCAGTTCATATATAACAAGATCCTTCGCCAGATTGTCAGTTATGTTCATTAGTTAGTATCCCGGGTCAATTAAACCGAAATCGCCATTGTTGCGGCGGTATATTACATTTATGGCTTCGTTGTCCGCGTTGCGGAATACGAGGAATTCATGGTCAAGGGTCTGCAACTGCTCTGCTGCTTCATCAATACTCATGGGCTTGGGAACGAAGGAGTCAGACTCCACAATCACTGGTTCCCGGTACTCTTCCTCACCGTAACTGAGAATATCCATTCGCGCAGGAGCAGACTCCTTACGCCTGTGGCTTCTCATCTTTTCATTTGCGCGACGAAGCTGGGCTTCAAGCTTATCCAGAACCATATCCACGGTAGAATACATGTCCTCGGACACTTCGTAAGCTGAGACATGCAGATGGTCGGAAGTAAAAACAACTTCCGCAACGTGTCTGAACTTATCAACTGACAAATTCACCTGCATATCAGTATTGTCAGGATTGCTGACGTACTTTGCCAACTTGGAGAAACGGCTGTTTGCATATTCCTTAAGATGTTCGGATGCGTCGAAGTTCTTAAAAGTAAATGCTACGTTCATAAAGAGCCTCCTTAGTAAGGGGTGAATATGCGTTGATTTCTCCGAACTACATTAGAAGACCTTTTTCCTTTTCGAGGAGGAGAGTATCCCCATTGCAGTTCTATACTTGGCTACGGTCCTTCTGGCGATATTGACTTCCAGCTTCTCTTTGAGAATCTCAGCGATCTTCTCGTCACTGAGGGGCTTCTTTCCGTCTTCTTCACCGATCAATTTCTTGATCGTCGCCTTGACGGATTCGGAACCGACCTGAGATCCGTCGTCCAGACCGAGAGCACTATTAAAAAAGAACTTTAGCTCATAGATTCCATGCGGAGTCGATACATACTTATTCGTTGTAATTCGGCTCACAGTGGATTCATGCATTTCGATGTCTTCCGCCACCTCCTTAAGAATAAGCGGCTTAAGCTTGGTGACACCTTCGGCGAAAAAATCGCGCTGGAATCTCACTATGGATTCAAGAACTTTATATAAGGTACGCTGCCGCTGATACAGGCTCTTCATCAGCCATTGAGCGGAGCGCATCTTGTCTTGAAAATATTCTTTGTCATCCCCTTTTGTGGATGCCAATGTCTCCACATAAAATGCATTCATCTGCAGTTTGGGAAGACCGTCTTCGTTTAGAACTATGACAAAATCTCCGTCATATTCATAAACATAAGCATCCGGGCTGACATAGAAAGAGTCTCCACCTGAAAAACTTGCTCCCGGAAGAGGATCAAGTGTCTGCATCAAGTCCAGATAACTCTTCAAATCCTCCATGCTAAGCTTGAATTTCCTTGCAAGCGGTTTGTAACGCTTTTTTTCAAGGTCATCCAAATGATCACGTACCAACGAGACCAGAATCGGATCATCGTCGAGCTTTAAAGCCTCAAGCTGAATCAGTAGACATTCCTGCGGCGTTCTTGCTCCTACCCCTACAGGGTCGAACCGCTGGATGCGGTAGAGCACACTTTCTACATCTTCGATTTCAGCATAGCACGTTTCACAAACTTCTTCCAAGTCAATCCGTAAAAAACCTCCGGAACTTAAATTACCGATAAGACACTCACCTATGGTGATTTCTGCCTCAGTAAAATCGGAAAGACTCATCTGCCAATGCAAATGCCCTTCGAGCGAGGTTGTCTTGGTCAAACGGGCTTCAAACGAAGTACCCTCTTCATAAGACTCGGATTCACGGGAAGCGGACTGCTTTGACGTACTGGAAAATTCACCGAGATAATTTTCCCACTCCGCTTCCTTGGAAATTTGTGCTTCCTCTGCAGTAGCGGTACCTGCATCAGCATCAGCAGCATCAGTCCTTTCCTGCGCTTCAGCTTCTTCAAGGATAGGATTTTCCATCAGCTCCTGATGAACGGAATCCACCAGTTCCAAGCGGGAAAGCTGCAACAACTTGATAGCCTGCTGCAACTGAGGAGTCATCACCAGCTGCTGAGTAAGCTTTAATTGTTGTCTAAGTTCCAACCCCATATTATCAGGCCACCTTCTATTTATATCTAATTCAATTTATTTCAATCAGTTATCAGCCGAGAACAGAAAAAACACTTTCTAGGTTCCCTCAACCTTGATTCAACTATGCCACATCCATTTTCAAGATGCAACAAAGACCTCTGAATCATCTGAAATTTATGGATTTTTTATATACAGAAAATGTATATGAAAAAAGTGTACCAATGTTCTGGCAGACTGTAAATCAACAATGACAAATTTAATTAAACTTTACACAAAAAAGGCCGGGATTACTGAATAAATCCCGGCCTGAATATTTAATGCTTAATGCACAGACTGCTAAAGACTAAAACTGTCCCCCAAATAAAGCCTGCGCGCCTTGGTATTTTTAACAATACTTTCCGGTGAACCATTAAGTATTACCCGGCCTTCGTACACAAGATATGCCCTGTCGCAGATGGAAAGGGTCTCGCGCACATTGTGGTCGGAAATAAGAATACCCAGCCCCATATCCTTCAACGAAGAAATAATGTCCTGAATATCAATAACCGCAATGGGGTCAATCCCTGCAAACGGCTCATCAAGCAAAATGAACTTGGGATTGTTAATCATGGCACGGGCAATTTCCAAACGGCGTCGTTCACCACCTGAAAGGTACATAGCCTTCTGGTCGGCAAGACGCAGGATGCCCAGTTGGTCCAGAAGTTCATCCGCTCTCTTGGGAATATCCTTACCGGAAAGACCGGTATGCTCAATGATGATTTCAAGATTTTTACGTACAGACAACTTTTTGAAAATGGAGCTTTCCTGCGGCAGATAGCTGAGCCCCATACGAGCCCGCTCATGCAGAGGCAGACGGGTTATCTGTTTCTTATTGAAATAGACATCCCCGGAAGTAGGCTTAACCACTCCCACCAGCATATAAAAAGTGGTTGTTTTACCGGCTCCGTTCGGACCCAGCAACCCTACAACCTCTCCCTCGCGCACAGTAAGCCCGATTCCGCGGACAACCTCTTTAGGTCCGTAGTTCTTGACCAATTTCTTGGCGATAATCGAAGACATAATTTTTCCTACTGCGACACATTTTTCGGGGTATAGAAAATAGCCTCGATAGGCTTCTTGCCGCCGACAACCTCAGCACGGTTATCTTTAATGTAAAATTTGATTTCATCACCCTGAATATTGTTGGGGCCATCCAGCAATTCAGCATTACCTTTCATGTATATGATGGAATCACCAACCACATAAGTCAGCTTATCGCACTGACCTTTGCGCTTTTTCATCACCACCTTAACATTACCGCCGGCAACGATTTTCTTAATCTTGTCCTGAGTATCGGAAAGAGAATCGCCGTCTGGGCGTAAATAGGCAGTCAGGGTGTCAGAAGTGAGAGTTACATCCAGACGTATAACCTTTACATTACCTGAAAAAGTAATCTGGTTGCGGTTTTCGCTGAATGTCATTTTGGTAGAAGTAATCTTAATGGGAACTTCATCCGGGCCGCCGGGGACACGCTTCTTGCGCGGTTTCTCTTTCTCAACGACCGGGGCATCAGCTGAAAGATAAGTGCCATACACATAACCGATGAGCTTGGCTTCTTTATTCTGATCAGCCTTGAAAACAGGATACCACTTTCCTTCGAGTTGACCAACGACGACCGGCTGTCCTTTTTCCAGCTTATTTACAATAAGGGCTTTAACATCAGGCTCGGAACGGACATTCAGAACTGCTGTCGCATAGAGAGTTTTAGTCTCGACCGGAGCGATCAGCATTTCATCCATTGCCTTTTCCATGGCGGCAAGTTCATTGCCACGCTTCAGCTCTTCCTTAATCTTTTCATTCTTTTCAGCCTTGATCTCTGCTTTACGGGCATCAATTCCAGCCATCTGAGTCTTTTCAAGATTTGCAGGATAAGGAGCAAGGAAAGGCCCCCAAGCATAACCCCAGACCGGAGTATCATTTTTAACAATGGTATCAATACGGTAAAGGGCATACATTCCACCCTTCACTTTATTAACCTGAGCACGATGTCCGGGGCTAAGCACACCCACGGCTCTGGAAGTAGCCACAGGCTTTTCAATTACATTGATCCGACGCACCGCATACCGAATACGTGCATCGTCATTGACCATATCAACTTCAGATTGCTTGACATAGCCAAGAGCATCAGCCTCGGAAACGACCTTTGCATCCGGCTTGAAAAAGGCATACCAGCCATTCCTGAGGAAACCTACTTTGATCTTGTCTCCGGACTTGAGCATTCCACCTGTAGAAGACTTTACAGTGCGTTCCAGATGGTATTTCATGTCCTTTCCAACATAGCGGATATCCCCCCAATCCGCGAGCGGGCTATCCGCAGCAGCGGGGATGACCACTTTACGGGAAACATATCCGACCGGCTTAACATCCTTTTCATCGGAAGCCGGATAGATATGGAGCCAGCCATCTTTCTCCGGGCCGACAAGAAAGCTTTCCGCCGGGGAAAGAATCCAGACAACATTCGCCTTGAGAGAAGGCTCTGAACGGACGTTGGCGATAGTCCTTGCAATCTTCAGTTGAGATTTATCATAAGCATGTACGCTGGAGCTGGCCGTAAGAAAGGCCAGAACAAACAACACAATAAAAACAGCAGAAGAAAAAAATACTGGTACAGACCTGCCGCGCAAAAATGAACTATTTCCAAATATATTTATCAAATGAATGCTCGCTTCTATTGAGGCATTACCACCATGTCCGGTGAAATTAGGGCTTCCATTCCATCTTCAATCATTATTTCACGGGTTACAAGGTCGACCTTGACCCGGTTGGAAGTAATATAAACTGCCGGACTCTGAACTTTCACATTCCCTTCAAGGAAAAGTAAGTTCTCCTTGGGTTTAAAATCGAGACGATCAGCAATAAGCCCCATATCGCCATAATTACCTTTTACATTGTCCCAGAGCTTTAATCCCTTGCCCTTCTGGCTGACTTCGCCATGTAAGGCGCTAACAAAAACTTCTTTACGATCCCGGCCAAGGTAATATGTGACCCGGGGTTTGTCGGCCTTTACCAGACCTTCTTCCTGATCGTAATCAGCGCTTCCTGCCCGCAAAATCCATTCAATGTCACCACCAGTCCCCTGAATCAGTTCAATTTCCTCAGCAGAAATATCAGACTGGTTCTCATCGGCCACCAGCGGACTTCTTACAACGCCACGGGCCATGTGCGGAAAAACTCCGTACTTTTTACTAAGCAGAGTTCCGGAAGCAAGCCCCAGAAACAAGGCAAGAATCAAAGATAAAACCAAGCCGATACGGCCCATCTAACCTGCCCACTCTTTCCAGATTGCGTCCAACTTGCCCTGCGCATCAAGAATAAATGAAATTGCTTCACGCACAGCACCTCTCCCGCCCTTACGGCTGGAGATCCATTTTGAAATGCCGAAGATTTCAGGCTGGGCATTTCTTACGGCCATGGGCAACCCCACGCGCAGCATAACAGGGACATCAATCCAGTCATCACCCATGTAAGCGACTTCTTCGTCTTTAAGACCCTTATCTTTGAGCAGCTTCTCATAAAAAGGAAGCTTTTCACGCTGTCCGGGATAATAATCCGTAATTCCCAGTTCAGTCACCCTTTTTTCAACGGCACCATGATTCAATCCGGTAATTACCGCCAGATCAATCCCTGCCTGTTGGGCAAACTTGATGCCGAGACCGTCCTGTACGTTAAAACGCTTAGTTACGTTACCTTCATGATCATAATAAAGACCGCCGTCAGTGAGAACACCGTCAACGTCAAGAATAAGCAGCTTAATTTTTTCAGCGCGCTGTTTAGCAGACATAATTCACACTCCAGGCGGCAAGAAGGTCTCTGATCAGGTCTTCAGCACGATCCAAAGGCCAGCTGTTAGGGCCGTCACAAAGCGCGCAGTCCGGGTCAGGGTGGGTTTCCATAAAAACACCGGACGCACCAGCAGCCACAGCAGCACGGGAAAGGACAGGGACAAACTCACGCTGTCCACCGGATTTACCGTCAAGACCGCCGGGAAGCTGTACAGAATGGGTAGCATCAAAAACTACCGGACAACCCAACTCTTTCATAATTGCCATGGAACGCATGTCCACGACGAGATTGTTGTAGCCAAAGGAAGCACCACGCTCGGTGAGCCAGATACGGTCGTTTCCGGCTTCGCGCAGTTTGCCCACTACATGGCGCATATCGTGGGGGGCAAGAAACTGCCCTTTTTTAACATTCACAACCCGGCCGGTATTTGCGGCAGCAACCAGAAGATCTGTCTGGCGACAGAGAAATGCGGGAATCTGGATCACATCAGCCACCTCACCAACAGGAGAAGCCTGATCCGGGGTATGAATATCGGTAACAACAGGCAGTCCGGTTTCGTCCTTAACCCGCTGTAACCATTTAAGCCCTTCCTCCATGCCCGGTCCTCTGAAAGAAGTAACAGAGGTCCGATTAGCCTTGTCGAAAGAGCTTTTGAAAATTACCGTCACATCAAGACGGGATGCAATGTCCGCCAGAACTTCTGCAGCACGCAGGGCGACATCTATGGTTTCCAGTGCGCAAGGCCCCGCCAGAATAAACGGTCCCTGCTTACTTTTTTGATATAATTCATCGGGGGTCAAAAGAAACTGCCCTCCAATTATAAGATTGCCCGGAAACACTGCATACAGTGCTCCCGGGCAACCGATAGTTAATTTTATTTATTATCGCGGGCAGCCTTGATAAAATCCCTGAACAGCGGGTGTGCATGCATGGGATTAGACTTGAATTCCGGGTGGAACTGGCAACCCAGGAACCAGGGATGGTCGGCAACTTCAACGATCTCAACCAGAGATTCATCCGGGGAAAGACCGCTGAGCACCAGACCCGCTTCAACGAGCTGATCTGCGAATTTTTCTTTGTTGAACTCGTAACGGTGGCGGTGGCGTTCCTGTATTTCAGTCTCGCCATATGCAGCCATAGCGTTGGTTCCCTCAACAATCTTACAGGGGTAAGCGCCAAGACGCATAGTTCCGCCCTTATCGCTTTCTTCGCAACGGCTTTCTGTTTTCTCAGTGCGATAATCGAACCACTCTTTCATCAGGTAGATGACATTGTCAGTACCTGTAGGATTAAATTCTTCAGAGTTAGCACCGGTGAGGCCCATTACGTTACGTGCGTATTCAATAACTGCGCACTGCATACCGAGACAGATACCAAAGAAAGGTACTTTGTTTTCACGGGCATACTGGATAGCCGCGATCTTACCTTCAACACCACGATGACCGAAACCGCCGGGAACCAGCACGCCATCAATTCCGGCCAACTTTTCCTTAACGTTTTCGGGAGTAATCTCTTCCGAGTTCACATAACGCAAATTAACTTTGACTTCATTTGCGACACCGCCGTGGATAAGGGCTTCATGCAGGGATTTGTATGCTTCCTTGAGATCCACATATTTACCGACAATGCCGATAGTGGTTTCACCCTTGGGGTTCTCAAGAATATAGTTAAGCCTTTTCCAAGGCTCAAGATTACAATTCTTAGCCGGAAGCTTAAGGAGTATAGCAATCTTCTGGTCCAGTCCTTCATTATAAAAACTGAGCGGAAGCTGGTAAATAGATTTTACATCAACAGCGGTAAAAACAGCATCACGATCAACGTCACAGAAAAGAGCAATCTTGCGCTTGATATCTTCATCAAGATCAACTTCACTGCGGCAGAGGATGATATCCGGATGAATACCGATGCTGCGGAGTTCCTTGACGGAGTGCTGGGTAGGCTTGGTCTTAACTTCGCCTGCAGCTGCAAGGTAGGGAACAAGGGTCAGGTGAATATAAAGCACATTCTCGCTGCCCAGCTCGGAGCGAAGCTGGCGAATAGCTTCCAAAAAGGGAAGACCTTCGATATCACCGACAGTACCGCCGATCTCGATGAGGGCCACGTCCTCACCATTGGGAACATTTTTCACCGCATTTTTAATCTCGTCGGTAATGTGCGGGATAACCTGCACTGTACCGCCGAGGTAGTCGCCGCGACGTTCTTTAGTGATTACGTTGTGATAAACACGGCCGGAAGTCATGTTGTTTTTCTGGCTGAGCGGAACATCAAGGTAACGCTCGTAGTGACCGAGGTCGAGGTCAGTTTCGGCGCCGTCATCAGTTACGTAAACTTCCCCGTGCTGAAAGGGGTTCATGGTTCCGGGGTCAACATTGATATAAGGATCAAGCTTCTGAATAGTTGCGGTCATCCCTCTTGCTTTAAGAAGTGCGCCGATGGATGCTGCGGCCAGCCCTTTACCAAGTGAGGACAACACGCCCCCGGTGATGAATATAAATTTGGTTTTCATAACGCTCC
>PPCM01001317.1_pt1 | contig 11830 bp, 5 predicted proteins | sample 1555541 | NCBI WGS metagenome assembly PPCM01 (sample SAMN05284479, study PRJNA326546) | Marine sediment metagenome, whole genome shotgun sequencing project. | isolation source: marine sediment | place: Germany: Wadden Sea | collected 2012-09-05 | reverse complement strand
CCAGTGGTGAGTGTCTGGCCAATGAAGGAGATCCCGATGCCCACGAGCAGGTTCATGACGGGTGCGGCGAAAATCGCCGCGACGGCCATCTCTGGGAAGCCGTTCCTAGCGACCGAGACGTCTGAGACCATATCACCGACGCTGTTGCCCCAAGCGAGGATGGTGAGGCCGAGAACGGACTCGGGGATGTTGAGGATGACTCCGAACGACTGCAGGATGGCGACGAGCTCGTTAGCGACGACTTGCATCCATAGCACGGCGATGAGGAAGCCACCGAGGGAGAAGAGGCCAAGGGCCATCTCCCCAGGCTGGTAGCGTGAGGCGGGGTACATTAACAGCGGTGTTAGGGGCATGAGGAGGATGATGGGGATCAGGAGGATGGGGAAGTGGAAGGGGATGAAGGGGATGGGAATGGAGAGCCAGCCCTGGCCCCACACAAGGAGCAGGGGGGCCGCCCAGGGCACGCACGACACCAGCAGGGGGTGGTACATGTCAACGGTGGCGGGAGGGACCGACATGTTGCGGGCGAGGGTCAGGGGCGCCTCGATGATGTACACGACCTTCTCCAGGAGCGACTTCTCCTTCCATGCGAACGATCCCAAGCAGTACCGGACCCAGCGGATCACCGCGCGCCCCTCCTTGTTCCTGGCGTGGTGGGGGGGCAGACGGCGCGCCTCCCTGTACTGGGCGAGGACGGCGTCGTCCTCCTCCTGGATGGCGTCGAGGTCGAGATCGGGGGTGTCCAGCAGGCCTGCCTGATACTGTGTGACCAGTGTGTCACCGAGGGCGACGGGCATGTTGACGGCGGCCTCCATCAGCCGTTTGTGGCGCTTATCGCCTGTCCCGGGCCTCCCGCGGGCCGTAACCCACCTGAGGACCGTCCCTGCGATGACGACCGTGACGTACACGAGGTAGATCCCGCACATCACGAACCCCGTCCACCAGTACGCCTCGCCCCACCAGAGGAGGCCAGCGAAAACGGTGGAGCAGATGGCGAAGGTGCCGGCATCGCGGAGGAAGGGGATGGCCTGGAGCTTGGGCTTGGTGACGATGGACACCACGCCAAATATGAAGAGTACAATAAAATTGCCGGATCCCAGGACCTCCCCAAACGCGATGGACGACGCGGACCCGACGGAGGCGAGAATGGAGAAGATGTCGGGGGCTCCGTTACCGAACGACAGGAACGTCACGCCGGCCACCGCTGGAGGAAGCCGGAGAAGGTCCGACACTCGCTCGAGGGCCGGGCAGAACCACTTGTCGGCCGTGGACCCCAGAAGCACGAAGATGTAGATCAGGAGGAGGGCCATGACCAGCATCACAGCATACTTGAACGAGCCCATGCAGTAATATAGCCGGAGATAGTCGATCTGGGCAGCTACGTCGCCGCAGTAGTCGACAGCGAACTGACACTGGTCTCCCTTCCACGTGTCGATGTCTGAGCACGACAGATCGTCATCCCCAGCATCTGTTAGGGCCAGTACACTGCTCATGCCTAGAGCAGAAAGCTCCTTCCGCTCGCTGATCGCAGTCCGAACGTGGAAAAACGCACCCAGAAGAACCAGGGTGCTCAAATACACACCCGCGCGGTATAACGCGTGCCTTGAATGCCGAGTCCTCAGGGGAGGGACCCGGGAAAAGCCCATTGGTCGTTGTTCGTCAAAACGTTGTTGGGACTATAAAAATCTATAAATCGTACGGAATACCAGATTTGATCCTCTTACATGAGTCATGTCAGACGACAGAGGGTGTCGGTGGGGCGGAAATGACTCTTCGGAAGGAGGTCAAGACATATCTGACACTCGCGTGTTGTCTGCCTTGCTCTGACCTGGATGGGGGGACCAGGCCTGGCAGGGAGGGGGATATCAACAGAAACTGCCAAGTGACACATCGGCTATTGGACGCCGTTCCAGGTTAACATGCCATGCTACATGTGCCGAGTGCAGCGGTATGAGGCCCCAATCGGGCGGGGTGTCTGTTTCATCGGGGTGATCCCTAGGCCCGACGCCTGCCAGTCATTCATCACTGTGCCTGGCTATGGTGCTATTTATCTCTCCCTCACACGACCCTCTCTGCTGTATCGACGAACTGCATGATCTCGTCCATGTCCATGCCCCCGCCCCTCCCCGCCTCCCCCAGACCCTGCCCGGCCCGCACCATGCCGCCGTCAAGCGTCAGGCCGTGGGCCGCACAGTAGTCGGGGATCTGGGTGAGGTCCAGCATGAGAGTGGCCGCCACAACGTCGGCCGTGAGACTCGATACGGACTTGAGAAGGTTCTGGACGGTGCGATCACGGACCTTAGCGAGCGCTGCATCGATATGAGGCTGTAGGTGGGGAAAATTATGGCCGACAGAGCGGTTAGCGAGAGTTGTGGTGAAACCGCGCTCAATATCATCAGCTAGCGCCTTGAGGAACACGACCTCAGCCGAGTCACCGGCGCCGTGTGCCAATAGTTGGAAGGTTTGCATATCAAGGGCTGCAAGAGCAGTAGCGAGTTGTTCAAGACGATTCATTTGATATCCACCGCGTTATCGCTTGTTTTTGTGAAGTGGACAATGACATTTATAAATGACATGCGTCGACAGGGCAGCCGTTGGGCGCCACACCTTGCCCCGGTACTGATCCCCTGTCTGACGCCTTGGTTGTAGCGATACCGACGATGTTGCCAGTCTGTTAATTCTCTTTTTTCTGAACGAGGCGATCAGACCTCGTTCTCGTGCACCGACCCGTCCGTCGTTTCCCCTAGGCCCCGCATGGACATCATGTTCTCGCCCCTCGCCGGACTGCGGGACTGAGTGAATTTGAACATCCGTTGTAGAAGCGGCCGCTTGAACCGTGACGCGCGGTCCTTGACGTAGACCTGGTGGATGCGGGCCGACTGTCGGTTGGATAGCCCCGCGATACCCAGTGCAGCGATGTACAGCCGTGGATCAACAGGTAGAATGCGGGCGGCGATGGCAACGCGAAGCTCCAAGGAGTGGGCTACAAATACAGACATGCCGACGACGTACACGGACGGAAACGTGAGCATGAGGAGGCCACGGACAGGCCCGACGAACGATGCAGGCAGCAGGAGCCTCGAGAGCAGCGTCCAGATGCCGAAACGCGTGAGAATGTCCCAGAAGAGGAGAGCGGAGCCCCAAAAGAGGAGGGCGCGCACCTCCGCCCGGAATCGGCCAGGGAGGGTGGACCAGTGGAGCCGGATGGCCGCGATGAGGTTGATGCCGAGAACGACCGACTCGATGCCAGTTTCCAGCCAGACGGCGGCAGACACGCCGAGAACGGATGCCGAGGACGTGAGGGTACATACACCGTTCATCGCGACCCCGAGGCGCCCTACGGCCATCACAGCGACGAAGATGAGCCCCGGGGCAACGAGGGCAACAAAAATGACTAGGGGAATGAGAACGCGTTTGGCGCGGGACATCCGCGTGGGCTGCAGCTGCATCTGACGTGTCAGAAGTGGTATGAGTGCGATGGAGAGGTAGGCTCCGGTGGACGCGTAGATGCAGTTCCGAATGAAATATGCGATTGGGATCCAAACGACGCACAAGTTGTTGAGATAGTGGTTGATGGATCGGATCATGAGAAGAATGGCGAATGACGCGGGGAAGCTGGAAATTACAACCTTGAAGAAGAATCCGCCGCGCTCTCGCTTGAAATGGTGACGAAGCGCGAACAAAACAATAACGCGGTACACAACGTACAAGACGCCAAGCAAGAGTAACACATTGAACACGAGCGGCAGTAGGATTTGGTCCTCAAAGTTGAAGGTGTTCTCCACTGGCATTGTACCAGCCTTGGAACTCTATCAAATCGGAAACAGAACACACAATATGATGGACCGATATTTTCGGCACACGGGCTGGAGATGGGTGGCGGGGCGGTTGACGGCGTTGGGCGACCATTGATTTTTCATATTCCGTTCTGATTGATTCATGACGACTTGGGAAGGGCAGCTGCCGGCAGTACGGTCTAGTGGCTCTGGATCTACCTGCACGTGTCTATATGCAATAGTACGACAATCGAAGATTCCGCCCAAGAAGATGGTGTGCAGTAGAGGGACATCGGCCGGCCCCTCCAAAGAGATCCGTGTTCGGTATTCACTTGGCACGGGGAATGCACTGCGGGGGACGCTTCACGCGGCCGTCGGGCCATACCCTGTTGGTCTGACGGGCGGGAGAACCCCTGGGGCCATTGGTCACGCGCGTGGCATGTCAATCCACCATCTGATCCAAAGTTTATCATTCCTCGATCCACTCGTCGTCGGTCTGCCTCGGCCGCAGTGCCCGCAACTCCTTCCTCGTGGCGTTGGGCAGCTTCCGGGCTTGGCTATAATACACGAAGTCCAGGGACAGCAAGAGCTGTTGATGTTGATGCAGCACGGCCGTAGCGTCAGCCCTAATGATGAACCAATAAGCGGCGGCGAGCTCAGCGACCATGACCCCCACCGCCAGCAGTGCCAAGTTCCCCACCAACGTAATGGAACTCAGGAAGCGATCCCTAATGAGGTTCACGATGGACAGGGAGTACGGGACGATGGACTGCAGCAGCATGTCGCTGATGACCATGATGTACAGCGGCAGGACGTCCCCGGTGACCGTGCCCCGGGGATGCGTCATGACCATCCTCATCAGCACCGTGTAGTAGCTCAACGCCCCCACCAACCCGCTGGACATGACCCCCTCCGTCTCGGGGTCCATGCTGCCCGACAGCGTGTCCCCCGAGCATTGGTTCGGGATCAGTGTCTTCAGCGGGCACGATTTGTCGAAGAGCAGCGAGATGATCTGATCCTGGCTCGTACCGGCCGACCACTCCCCTGGCAGCACGTCGCGCGTGACCTGTCTCAGCCACACACCCAGCTCGTTGCTCGGGGCGGGCAGCCACTTGTCCTCGATCTCCAGGCTGCCGGATTCCAGCCACGTCAGCCCCTCGTCGATTCGGTCCAGCACCTTCACGCACTGCGCCGTGATCTCCGTCGAGTCGGCCGCGGGGTCCAGCTCCGTGGCCCATTTGTCGCTCATCTTCGCCATCCACGACATGCTAAAAACCATTGTGTTATAAATCATGTAGCCGCTGGTCACGTCTCTGCCGATGTTCAGGACCTGGTACATGATGACGAGCATGAGGCCCACGACGGTGGCGATGATGACGCACGTCGCCATGGCCGTCTTGGGGGCGAGGGTCGCCATCCTCGCCAATACGAGCCGGAATTGGGTCTGGCGCCAGTATCGCGTGGCCTTGACGTCTGCGGCGGGGCATGCCTCGTCCTCGTCCGAGCTGTCCCATTCGAGTGTCGTGGCGCGGGCCATGGACGCGGCGTCGACGAGTTCATCGTCCGGGCCAGTGTCGACGGGTATGAGGGAGGCGCGCCGTTCGGATGATTGTGATGCACGCCGGGGCCGACGACCAGCAAGTACACCGAGGACGTCCGGGGGCAGGGTGAAGCACATCCTGAACAAGGCGATGGACTTGGTGGCGTCACGGAGGACGGGGATCATGAAGACGCCGAACATGAGCACGAAGAGCCCCGCCCCGTACACCAGCATGCCCGCCAGCGTGGCCGAGACCGTCTGCTGCGGGAAGTCTGTATTCGCGAGGAACGCCTTCTTGAACGCCTTTGTGATGTACTCCTCGACAATGCCGGCTAACATGCGGATCTCCTGGATCTCCCGCATGTTGGCCGTGGGGTCCGGGCCCAGCACGAAGAACTCGCTCGGGTCGGGGTCGTTGGCGATGGCGTGGATGTTCTCGCGGGCGAGGGCGTTGGTGGTGGCGAAGAAGTGCTCGACGACTGTGGTGTATGGCAGGCCGTGGCCGTCCCCTGTGTCGAGTTTGTTCTCCTCGAGATACTCCATGTGGGACGTGATGAACATGATCACCGTGTGCATGACGGTATCCGTGCTCGGGTAGCCCATGTCGATGTTGACGTCGGCCGCGAGGCCCGTAGGCTGGGTGGCCAGGAAGTCCTGGATCTTCTTGTTCGTGTCGAGGTTGGTGGCGCTGAGAAGCGGGTAGGTGGACCCGAAGCTGTCGAGGGCGGCCCGGATGGACTCGTCCGACCCACTGTACATCGCCAACGGCATGATGGGGGTCATCATCAACGGCAGTGACATCAACAGGCGAGGGTCTCGGACGAGGAGCACCTGCATGGCGCCGAGGTGAGCGATGAAGGCGGAGAGCCGCATAGCACCAAAGGCATAGAAGATCCAGTGGAGCCGGCCGAGGAGGAAGGTCGTCAGGAGGTAGACAATGCCGACCAGACCGACGAACAGGAGCAGCATGACGGCGATGCCCACCAGGCACTGGAGCTCGGTCCGGGTCTTGATGAGGCCGAGCATGAACCCCTTCCCCTCGTCGGCAGCGGGGACGGGGGCGGACTGCACGGCGCCGTGACCCCTGCCCGACGTCTCCATGTCGTCCGCCAGGGCCAGGTAGGGCTGTGCGTCGGCCTCCTTGCCCAGCACCCCGCTAACGAACGCGCTGTACTCCCTGAGGACCTTTGGGGTGGCCTTGGGGAGCAGGACCGAGAAGTTCTTCCGGGCCGTGTTGGATAGGCGCGCCTCCTCTGATATCAACCCCACGAGCCGCCCGAGACGCGCCGTGCTGAGGGACCGGCATTGGTCGTCGAGGACGGACCCCCAGAATGTCCGGCGGGACTCGACCAGCTCGCGTGTCGCCCTCCGGATGACGTTGAGGCGGCGGTTCCTCTCGTAGCGCTCCTTGGCCTCCGCCCCGCCCGCCAGGACGTCGAGCCGGCGGCGGTAGACGGCGTACACGGCGTAGCTGACGTCGACACGCCAGCCCATGTCGCCGTCCTTGATGACGCGGTCACACTGCTTGAGAGCGAAGTTGATGTTGGCGGGCTTGAGCTTGAGGACACACAGGGCGTACGTGACGTGCAGCTCCACCGACCGCGGATGGGACGCGAGCAGGTAGCGGAAGAGGTGGAACAGGGTCTGGGTGAAGACACAGTCGTCGGGCGTCGCTAACTCGTGGTAGTCCTCGGCGAACTGGTCCACACCGGCGAACCCGGGCAGTGCGACGGGGATGTGCCTGGTGCGTCGCTCGAACTTGTTCTTGTTTCTTCTGATCCGCCGTACGATCCCTCTGACGGACACGGCTGCTAGACGGTCCGCTATGGGGGGTGCTGAGAGGGCTGGGCCGGGGGTGCCGTCGACGTGGGTCCGCTGGACGTCCCGCACGAAGGGCTTCATGACCGGAGTGATGAGCACCGGCCAGAACGACGACGCGAAGGCCCCGATGCACACGAGGGAGTTGACACCGAGCATGACGGCGGGATTGATGGAGTGGAGCCGGGACGCGAGGCAGATGCCAGCCATGTGACACGTGGCGAAGGCGAGGATCGCGTTGGAGGTCTTCTTGATGAATTGCTGGCCAACGATGACGACGACGGTGGCCGCGCCCATGAGGAGGACGCCTATGGCGTTGGCCATGTCTTGTAGGAGCACCGAGTCGCCGCCCAGGCTGCTGGGGAGGTTGTGTATGACGATGGTGGTTACGAGACACCCCGTGACTATTGTCATGGGCCCAGCGTTAGTGGCGGAGAGCCATGTCGGTCGTAGCACGTCGACATCAAAGAAACACATGATGAGGGAGCCCGACATGACCAACGTGATGACCATGGTGGGGATGATGAAGCCCACGACGGGTATGAGCCCGACGTAGTCCGACGTAGTGAGGGCTGTGAAGGTGATATACACGGCCTGGCTGGAAAGAATGGAGACGATGGGCAGGGTCGCCGTGAGACACACTAGAGGGAGGACGACGCGGATGTGGGTGTGGAAGACGATGTTCAGCTTGTGGCCGTTGGCAAGCTTGAGGCCGGAAATAAGTGTGAAGCCGAAAAGAGAGAAAACGAGCGCAGAGACGATCAGAATGAAAACTAGCTCCTGTGTGGCTGACATGCTGGATGTGGACGCCAGTAGAACGTTGTCCCGCTGATCAGAGATGCGAAACACACTCTCCTTTTCGATGAGGACGAACCCGAGGGGTGAAAGAAAGATAGTGATGGGTAGCAAAGCGTAAAATAAGTTCATCATCCATCGGGGTTGGTCATCCAGCATGTAGAACGTCACCAAGTATAGTATACGGCGTATCCTTTTCAGTCTTGAGGCGTTACCACCCGAAAACTCAACATTCCAGGTCCCGGAGGACAAGCCGGACATTGCTGTGTGCTGCGATGAGCCAGCACGGGATGAGCCATCGAAGCTCGCGCCGTCTGTGTCCGACGTTCCTTGGGACATCAACTGCCCTGGGAAATCACCGAAAATAAAAAAGACGACCGATGCCTTTTTTGTTAAACTCACACACAGTTCACATATTTGGCGCCCGATGATTCGGCCTGGCAATGTGTGCCTTCAAACACCCCCGTTAGATTTTTATAAAGAGCTCGAAAAACGAGATTTTGAGGGGGGAAGATGATTCTTTATTGAGTCGAGAGTGCAACACGCCAAAATATAGGACACGTAAGAGACACTGACGCGTTGTGGCGGGCGCTTGCAGGTCCTGTATTGCTTCCAGGAAGTCTTCTGCAGATCTGGTTTTTCAGAACACAAAGCATCGTTGTTCAAGGTTATAAAAAAAGACTTGCAGTATTACCTGACATTTGCGCCGGGTGGTCGACTAGACACTGCCTTTACCGCCATCCATCCGGCCACTTCACCGCCAATCGCTTATTTACAGTTACACATCACACGACCGTCGGGGGCCACCGCAGGATGGGCTTCCGGGCAGCACCGACCTCATCGCAGCGCCTTGCGGGTGTCCGTGCCCTTGAGATGGGCGTCGGACATGACGCACTCGTGGAGACAATGATGGTCACCGAAGGGAGCGGTGTAGGTGTCCTTGAGGCGGGCCTGGAGGTAGTTGGCGTTCATGATGGCGTCCTTGCTGGACTGGGCGATGCCGTCGGGGCCGAGAGCCATGATGTAGGCCAGCGCACGGACCAGGACACCAATCTGACCGACGAAGCCCTTCACACGGCCCAGGGTCGCGGGTCTCTCGGTCTCATCGACCAGACGGAAGGTGTTGCCCTCACGGACGACCTGGGGGACGGGGGCGTGGTCGATAAGACGCTCCGAGAAGACCACGGGGCCGGCACCGGGGCCACCGCCACCGTGGGGGGTGCTGAATGTTTTATGGACATTAATGTGCATGGCGTCCACGTCGAACGACGAAACAAGCGCAGAGCCCATCAGAGCATTGAAATTTGCGCCGTCACAATAAAAATAGCCTCCTGCAGCGTGTATGGAGTCAGCCATGGCCTTGATATCTCGCTCGAAAATGCCCAAAGTGTTGGGGTTGGTCAACATCATGCCAGCGACCTTACCTTGGTGCTTCTCGAGGAGCGCGTTGAAAGCGTCAAGGTCGACGGTGCCCTCCTTGTTCGCACGGACTGAAACGACCTTAAAGCCGCACATCACGGCGGATGCGGGGTTGGTGCCATGGGCGGACTCGGGGACGATCATGATGTTGCGGCCATGCTCGTCACGCTCCGACAGCGCCTGCTTCATGGCCATCAAGCCGGTCAGCTCGCCGTGGGAGCCTGCGGCGGGGGCGATAGTGATGCCCGGCATGCCCGTGATGGTCTTCAGAGCCTCCTGAAGGTTCCAGAGGACGGCCAGCATGCCCTGGACGGTGGACTCGGGCTGGTTGGGGTGGATGTCAGCCAGACCGGGCAGACGGCACACCTTCTCGTTGATACGGGGATTATATTTCATGGTGCAGTTACAGACGACGACAGGGATGCTGGCGCATGTAACAACGCCGGCGTCATTGAAGCGGACTCTGCGGGCGACAATGAAGCCCTTGGGCATCGAGGCGCACCAGGTGCGGCCCTCGTATTCGACTTCACGGACATCCGTCTCGAGGGCGAGGGCAAGGTCGGTCCTGGCGGTAGCAACGGTGCTGCGGCTGGCGTCATCCCCCGGCTGGGTGCTGGTGACCGTAACGAAGCCAATCACGGCCTCAGTTGCGGCACCGGGCGCTGTACGGTGAGCGTCGGCATACTTGCCAGTGCTGAGGAAGTCGCCGGCCTGCACCTTGTGCCACTCGTCCTTCTTGAAGATGGGAGTGGACGTGGCGCCGGAGCGATGCCCGTGCTGGACCCACATGTCGTGATCCTTGGTGACGCGAAGGGTGAGTGAGTCGGTGGAAGGCTGAGTGCGATCCGTCGTGCCGAAGTCATCGGTCTTATTAGTGTCGAAGCGGGCGCATTCAACGTCACGTCCGAACTCGACGACGGTCTGACGGCTGGCTGGGTTAACGATGATATCCCTGGCTACGTCGTAGATCAAGGTCTCCTCCTCCTTGTCGAAGGAGGCGAAACGAAGATCGTCGTTGGACTCACGGTAAGCGAGTACTTCCGTGAGGGTCATCCACCCCTTGTTGGTGAGAAGCTGATGGTCTCCTTCGGTCATGCACGAGCCGAGAGGGTAAATGCCATGGTCAATCGAGTAGTTCTTCGTGGAAAGACCGACATAATGACGCATCACCTGGGGTTCGGACAGCTCTGAGTAAGGAGAGACATGGGGCAGGACATACCAGGAAGACCGATGTTTTCAGTGCGCTCAAGACCTCCCAGACGCTGCGATGCTGGCACGGACTGAAACAACCTTCAAGTCCTGGACTCGAAGGACGCAGAGGAAGCGGCGAGAATGCTGGTGAAGGAGGCCCGCAGGGCGGACGAGCGTGCATGACTGGATGGCACGAAGAAGACTAAGGTTGTTAGTGTCGCGACGACAGCACCAGTGAGCAGCGGGTGCCAGGACGATCCCAAATGCTACTGCTGTGGCGAACGCGGCCCTATGAAGCCCAATTGTCCGCTCTATGAGCAACAAAATTCACCGAATGTGCTGGGTGTGCAACAAACCTGAGCACAAGGCTCAAGCCTCCGAATGCTCAGGAATTCATACGACGGAAGTCTATAAAACGCCAGAGTACTTGTTTAATATCGGAGAGCAGCACCGGGGCATGGCAGGTACAGGCACGCCTACTCGGTGAGAGCTGGGAGATGTTGCTAGATACAGGTGCATCGACTAATCTGCTCTGGGCGGGCAGGGTGTCGGATTGGAAGAAGCATATGGTGAACGGGTGGTCCAAGGCTTAGGGGGCAGTAAGACGAGGATCGACAAGGGTGTGTTCATACGGCTGGGGGGACGGCAAGTCGAGTGTCTAGTTATGCCAGACGCGGTACCACCCGCGGACGTCTTGTGAGATTCAGGTCGATGGTGGAACTCGGGGTGGTGGTGCCTGAGGGGAAGGGGGCGTGGCTGACGGACGCCTCCAGAATTTCGACCGCCCAGATGCTGGAGGCCTGCTATGAGAAGGCGGGGCCATCGAGACTTCAGGAGATCGGTATCGACATGAATGGTGGGGCGACGCCGTACTTCGGATACCCGCGGCGCTTGAAGGAAGAGTAAGAAGCTGGGGTGGAGCGACAAGTGGCGATTAGATTGGAATCTCTGACTCGCGGTTGTTCCCAGTTCGAGTATGGTGAGGTGCATATAATTGCGGGTCAAATGTCAGCCAACTGTATGGGTGGGGCAAGTAGGTTAGTCTCAAGCGACACACAGGGTTATGATGCACAGCAATGGAAGTGTACGAATGGCCCTTCATATCTGGGTCAAGTCTCTTCATTGGTGGATGGGTTGACCTGTGACATTTCGTCAAGAAAGGTGAAGATGGAAAATATCTCGACAACTAGACCTTGGTGGGGAACGATTACAATACATTTATGTAGCCCTATGTACCACTGTTCAATCCATAACTTACGTCTTACCTGGGGGAACCTCGGGGGGGGGGGTA
>PPCM01001316.1_pt1 | contig 11841 bp, 8 predicted proteins | sample 1555541 | NCBI WGS metagenome assembly PPCM01 (sample SAMN05284479, study PRJNA326546) | Marine sediment metagenome, whole genome shotgun sequencing project. | isolation source: marine sediment | place: Germany: Wadden Sea | collected 2012-09-05 | reverse complement strand
AATGCCGATTTCGGAAATCTGGACGAAGGAAGCATCGTTTCCGGTGAAGTAGTTAAAGTAGACAAGGACTTCGTTCTTATCGACGTTAACTTCAAGTCTGAAGGCCAGATTGCAGTATCTGAATTTCTGGATGCTGACGGTGAAGTGACTGTTGCAGTCGGTGACAAAGTAGACGTTTTTGTTGCAAACAAAAACGAAAACGAAGGCACTATTCACCTTTCCCGCGACAAAGCCAAGCGCATGCAGCTCTTCGACAAACTCGAAGAAGTGCAGGAAAAAGAAGGCGTTGTCGAAGGCAGAATCATCCGCCGCATCAAAGGTGGTTACACCGTTGATCTCGGTGGCGTGGAAGCATTCCTGCCTGGTTCTCACGTTGATCTTCGTCCCGTTCCTGATATGGACGCTCTCGTTGATCAGACTTACGAATTCAAGATTCTCAAAATTAACCGTCGCCGCAGCAACGTTATCGTTTCCCGCCGCGTTCTTCTCGAAGAACAGCGCAACGAAATGCGTTCCCAGCTGCTTGAAACTCTCGAAGAAGAGCAGACCGTTAAAGGTAAAGTCAAGAACATCACCGAATACGGTGTATTCATTGACCTCGGCGGTCTCGACGGTCTTCTGCATATCACAGACATGTCCTGGAAGCGCATCAAGCATCCTAAGGAAATGGTCGCACTCGGTGATGAGCTCGAACTGAAAGTTCTGAACTTCGACAAAGAAGGCCAGAAAGTTTCCCTCGGACTCAAGCAGCTCGTTCCCGATCCGTGGGAAGACATCTCCGGCAAATACCCTGAAGGTGCCAAGTACACCGGTAAGGTTACCAACCTCGCTGACTACGGTGCATTCGTTGAGCTGGAAGCAGGCGTTGAAGGTCTGGTTCACATTTCTGAAATGTCCTGGACCCGCAAACTGCGTCACCCCTCCCAGATGGTTCGCGTTGGCGACGAAGTAGATGTTGTTGTTCTGGGTGTAGACCCCGACAAAAAACGCATCTCTCTGGGTATGAAGCAGGTTAAGCCCAACCCCTGGGATGTTGTTGCTGAGAAGTTCCCCGAAGGTACCATCCTCGAAGGACAGATCAAAAACATCACTGAATTCGGTGTATTCATCGGTATCGAAGACGGCATTGACGGCCTGATTCACGTTTCCGATATCTCTTGGACCCGCAAAGTGCGTCATCCTTCTGAAGTATACGCAGTTGGCGATTCCGTTCAGGCGAAAGTTCTCACCGTTGACAAAGAAAACGAGAAATTCACCCTCGGTGTTAAACAGCTTTCCGAAGACCCCTGGTCTCAGGTACCCACTAAGTACCCCGTTGGCTGCACCCTCGAAGGTCTCGTTACCAACATCACTGACTTCGGCCTCTTTGTAGAAGTTGAAGAAGGTATTGAAGGTCTGGTTCACGTTTCTGAAATCTCTCACAAGAAGATCAAGAATCCTTCTGAGATGTTTAAAGAAGGCGTTACCATCCAGGCTAAAGTCATCCACGTATCTGCTGATGAGCGTCGCCTCGGCCTCTCCATCAAGCAGCTCAAGGAAGACACTGAAAAACGTCAGCCCAAAGAATTCCGTTCCGGTCCTGCCGACAGCGGTAACACTCTGGGTGAACTGCTGAAGCAGAAGCTTGCTGATGCAAGTGAAGCTAAAGCAGCTGCAGAGACCGAGGATGAAGAATCCTAAGAAAGGTTTCTCTGTAAGACATCCGATTCTATTCGGTTTCAGTCTGCTTATTATGGCTGTGGCTCTCCTTTGGGGAGCTACAGCCTTTTTTCATGGAAAAGTAGACTTTTTCAGTTCCGGAAAGATCGGGGTTGTCAATGTGCAGGGAACCATTACCAACTCATTGCCGACGGTGAAATTTCTGCGCGATCTGCGCCGTGATGATTCTGTAAAGGGTGTACTGCTGCGTGTTAATTCACCGGGTGGAACCATTGCCCCTTCGCAGGAACTTTACCATGCAGTCAAAAGGTTCGCCGAGGTAAAGCCCATTGTGGCTTCTTTCGGGACAGTTGCGGCTTCCGGCGGCTATTACGCTGCAGCGCCGGCCACAAAGATCATGGCCAGCTCCGGCTCCATTACCGGCTCCATCGGGGTTAAGGCGGAGTATGCAAACTTCCACCAGCTCATGGAAAAGGTCGGGGTTAAGCCGATCGTCATCACCAGCGGTAAGATGAAAGCTGCCGGGTCTCCTTTTACGGAGTTGACCCCGGAACAGCGTGAATACCTGACCGCACTGATCATGGACATGCATAACCAGTTCGTGGATGACGTGGCTGCTGCGCGCAAACTTGACCATGAGCAGGTAGAGAAGATCGCAGACGGCAGGGCCATTACCGGACGCGAGGCCAAAGAACTCGGCCTTGTGGATCGGATCGGTGGCTTTGAGGATGCTGTTACCGTACTCAAGGCGCTTTGTGACCTTGAAGGCAGCGTTTCAGTTATAGAAGGCCCGGAAGTGGATAAGCCTCTGCTGAAGGAGATTCTCGGCTATCTGGGTATCGTCCCTGAAGGTTCGGCCACCGGTGATGGCTTAATCTTTTCCTACTGATTTCGGTGGGCTGTTATGAAATGTAGATTTCTCGGCACAGGTTCGGCATTTGATGCCGGGCAGACCAATGTTTCCATGTTGGTAGAGTGCGGCGGAAACCGTATCATGCTGGATTGCGGTTTCAATGCCGGACATGCCTGCATGAACATGGTCCCGGATGCGCAGAACATTGATGCTCTCTGGATTTCCCATTTTCATGGCGATCATTTTTTCGGGCTGCCGTTTTTGTTCGGTTCCTTTTTCAGCGCGGGAAGGGAAAAGACTTTTCATCTTTGCGGTCCGGAAGGGATAGCTGATAAAGTCACGCAGGTTGTGAACCTTGCCTATCCGACCATGTTCAGAAAGATCGGATTCAGGGTTGTATTTCATGAATTCAGGCCAGGGGACGAAAATTCCGTGGCCGGATTCGGTTTAAATACCTGCAGCATTGATCATTCTGCATCAGCACTGGCGCTCCGTCTTGACTGTGCCGGAAAGACTATATTCTATACAGGGGACGGGGCTTTGAATGAGGATTGTATGCAGCTGGCTGAAAAGGCACAGTTGGGAATTCTCGAAGCTTATTGCTTGGAGGGTTCCGTCAAGGGACATTCCAGCATTAAGGCGTGCATTGATTTCGCAACTTATGCGCGAATTGAGAATGTTGGTCTTGTGCACCTTGAGCCTTTTGTGCGAACCTGTCACCGTAAAGACGTTATAAAGCAGTTATCCCTGACTGATTCCGCGAATTTTTTTCTTCCTGAGCAGGGTCAGGTTGTTGAAATTTGATTTTGTTAGATGATTCAGTGAAAGCGAGGCTCTAAGTGGCTACCAGATACGACAAGATTGTACGTGAGTTTTATGAGGGACAGGACGGCTTTACCGTACTGCTCAGTGATGAGCCTTCTTTTTATAAGCTGTTGCGTGGAACGTTGCATAAAATTCTGGCCATCCGCCGTGATTGCCTTGCCTACTTTCAGGATCAGGCTCCCTGTTTGAATGAGATCAAGGATAAGGTCGGATCGGGACAGCCTGTGTTGGTTTTTGTGGAGCGTTTGCTCAAGGGCCGACCATCCGCTGAATTTATCCTCAATATCCGTAAGGTTTTTCCGGAAATTAAAGTTGTTGTCCTTACTGATGAAACCAGTCAGGAAGAGCTTATTTTTCTGCACGAATTAGGTGCTAACAACATCATCACCAAGCCTGTATCAGTAGACAGTCTGGTTCAGAAACTTGCTTTCACCATTAAGCCGCAGGGCAAGTTGGCTCAGCTGGTGGAAGCCGGTAAGAAATTTTTGCGTGACGGTGAATTGGATAAGGTGCTGGTGATAAGTTCCAAGATCCTTGAGATCAAGCCAGACAGTCCGGCGGCACTCATGCTGCAGGGTGATGCCCAGTCGGGTATGGGGCAACGGGACGAAGCCTTGAAATCCTACCTTCAGGCTCATGAACAGTCCAAGGTGTTCATGGAGCCGATTAAAAAACTGGCCGATTTCTACAAAGGAAATAATAATGACCAGTATTTGCATTATCTTAAGAAACTCGATTCCATTAGTCCCCTGAACACCGAACGTAAATGCGAAATAGGCAAGGTCCATCTGGAGCGGGAAGAGCTTGATGAAGCTGAAATATATTTCGATCAGGCTGTTCGCTGTGCGGTAAAGGAAGCCCACAACTATCTTTCTCAGGTAATGAGCGGCATAGCCGAATCCCTTTTTGACGTTGCTCCGGAAAAAGCCGAAAAATATTATTCTAAGCTTCTGCAGGTAAAAGCCAGCAGTTTGAGCGCGGATGACCTTGAGACTTACAACCGTCTTGGTATAGCCCTACGCAAGCAGGGCAAATGGCAGAAGGCGGTTGAAAACTATCAGGCTGCATTAAAGGTGGCTCCCAATGAACCGGGGTTATTCTATAATATTGGGTTGGCCTACAGTGATGGCAAAGAGTATGCACGTTGCGCCAAGTATTTTAAGAGGGCTGTGCGTTCGGACGGAATGATTCACAAATCCGCTGTTTCCGTGGCCCGGAATATTGCAGGTATTTTCTTAAAGGTGGGTATGACTGAAGAGGCAAGGGTCGTAATTGAAGAAGCTCTTACAGAATTCCCCGATGATGCGAAGTTGAAGGTTTTGCTCAAGAAAAGCATGCCGCAGTCCTAACTTTCAGTATATACCTTACAGTTTCCATGTATTTTTTTATCGCGGTTGTTTTCGGGTTTCTTGTCTTTATGATTCTTTATGGGCGCTATATGAATGTTAATGGAATCGTCAATCAGCGGCGTTTGCAGCTGGATAACCTGCGAGATAATGTTGAATTCAAAGTCGGCAGGTTAAAAAAAGGGACAGCTCAGATCAAACGGGAAATCGCTGATGCCGAAAGCCATCTAGAAGGTTTGAAACAGGACCTGAATGAAGTCGGGAGTCCTGAATGATTTACATGCTCGTGTTCTGCGTCGTCGTCATGCTTTGTGCGCTGGTAATAAACAAGATGATTACAAACTGGCACAGGGACACCATGAAAGCTTTCAAGCAGGAAGAAGCGGCCCTGCGGAACCGTCATGAGCGCGCCATTCGTGACCAAAAGAAATCTTTAATCAAGTTACGCCACTTGAAGAATAGAATTAAAACTTATGAGCAGATGGTTGAAGATGCACATATTCCTGATAAAAAATCAGTATCAACTCAAGATTGCATAAAAAAATAGCTATTGTTTGTCCGGTTGCGTACAAGTCTTCAGAAATGAAAAAGCCCGTCTGTTTACTGCTTGCTGCAGAACAGACGGGCTTTGGTCTATTTGGGATTACGGCCCGTTTACCGTAATATCGTCAGAGTCGAGATTCGGGTTGCTGTCAAAACCGGCAATGAGGGTGGCTTCCCCTTCCCCGGAACCGTTGGCATCGTAATATAAGCTGTTGTTAGTTGTGTCGAAGACAAAGCAGGCATCTGTGTACGATACATCTGTGTGTCCGTCATATCCATCGCTGCTGGTTACTGTTGCAAGTTTTGATGAAGCATTGGAATCAAAATCCGAGCCTTGAAACAGAAACTTGTCACAGCCGTGAGTAAAGCTGTTAATCGTATCTCCTCCCTCATTTAAGTCCATATAAGCAAGGGTGGTCTCTGAGCTTGTCAGTGTTATGGTATCCGCACCCTTGCCGCCAGAAATGGTATCTACGCCGCCACCGCCGGAGATAAAATCTTTGCCGTCTCCGCCGCTGAGCATGTCTGCCTGACTTCCACCTTGGATTAAATCGTCCCCGGCATTTCCGTCAAAGGTGGCAGATCCTGTCCCGGCAACCATTTTATCATCGCCTTGTGATCCGATAAATTTTTCGATGCTACTAAATTTAACAACATTGATTCTTGTTGAATCCAGAATTGTGCCGTCATAGATTACAGCTTCATCTGCACCTATAGGGGTGGCACTATCGCCATTTAAATTGATGTATACTGACTTGGTGATATTGCTGAAATCGAGAGTGTCTCCGGTTTGTTCGCTGCCGCCGTCAACAAGTTCTCTAGTGTCCTCATTTCCCAAGTAATCGCCGTTCAGGCCGGGCCTGAAAACATTGTCGCTGCTGTCTCCTTTCAGCTTGTCTAAATACTTGGAGCCGATAATACCTTCAATGTTTTTAATGGTGTCATCGCCGCCGCCACCCGTGGCTGTTCCGTCTGCAAGGTTTACTGTAACCCCTGCCTCGGCATCTTCGTATGAAACAAAGTCGACGTCTCCGGAAGATGTTCCACCGTCAATATCGTCCTTGCCGTCCCCGCCGGTTATGACATCCGCTCCGGCTCCACCGTCAATCTTGTCGTCTCCGGCGTTACCGAAAAGGGCATCGTTTCCGTCTCCGCCGAGGATTGAGTCATTTCCGTTATCGCCGGAAATATTATCGTTACCGCCGTATCCCAAGAGAAAGTCATTTCCATTTTTGCCGCTGATTTCGTCGGCCATCTCCATGCCGATAATCTGGTCTGCGTCCGGGGTTCCCCCCAGAGTGTTGCTTTGCCCGGCTGTACCCGTAATTGTGTTGTAGCCAGAGCTTCCGGAAGAAGTTTCTCCGCCTGAACTACTGGAGTCGTCATCGCCGGAACTTTCGGTGTCGTCATCAGAGGTGGTTTCGCCGGATCCCTGTGAGCTGTCCGGATCTTCTCCTGTGTCATCACTATCGGTTTCTGCAGATTCCCCTTGGGTTTCAGTGTCGTCGTCTCCGGTTTTAGAGCTGTCCTTTTCAGCCGGCTTGGGATTTGTGCCAGTTCTTCCGTCTTCATCCCCGTCAAGTTCGCCCGAAGGTTCATCCTGCTCCTGTTGCTCCTGCTCTTGCGGGGCATCACCTTCACCTACTTCGGGCGTTGTATCCACCTTGGGCGGCTCGTTAATCTTGTTCGGGTCAAATTTTTCCTGCCCGATCAGGCCTTCGTCACCGGGATTGAGGACACCGGTCCCGGGGTGGAGAACTCCGTCCTGCCCGTCGGTGCCTATAACGGGATCGCCTCCGCCGGGCTCAACGTCTTCACCAAGACCTTCGGGAGACTCTTGCAGTGCAGGGGGATCAGTCTCCTGTGCCAGCTGTTCTCCTTCCTGGCCTTCGGTGCCCTGCTGACCTGCAGCAGCCTGCTCTTCGGCGGATTCACCATCTGCTGGCTGCTCTTCGCCGTTCTGACCTTCTTCATTCTGTTCTTCTGCCGCCTGCTCTTCTGCAGCTTGTTCTTCCTTCTGCTGCTCTTCCTGTTCCTGTTTCTCTTTTTCCTGCTCGCGCTGTTTCTGGATTTCCTGCTGCTGCCTGATGTTGGAGGGAGCAAGGTCACGAAATGAAGCTAATTCCTGCATGGATATAGGACGCACAGGATTGAGGAATCCGTATTGGGTGATATCGGACATCTGACCGGACATAAGCTGTTGGATCTGGCCGGTAGCCTTACTTTGCAGAAGCATGGCTTTACCGGCGTGAATTTCTTCAACACCGTGCTTCTCACCGTCGGCCCCGACTTCACTGAGGATAATTGTGCCACGGATACCGATGGTTGCCAGCGGTGAGCCGAGCTTGAAGCGGTCCGGGTTTTCTTCTGCAATTTTACCGGTAACTGTACGAAAGGTTCCCTGCGCAATATCGCCTAGAAAGCTGGATGCACCACCGTCAGGATCATAAACGTATTCATCAAGGGCAATTCGGGAATTGGCACCTTGGGAGATGAGTGTGTCGTCGACAAAGCGCACTTCAATGTTGCCGCCATCCCCGGTAATCAGTTCTTCTCCCTGATATATAGGGCTGCCCGGTTCAAGGGGACGCATTCCTGCTGCAGATTCTGCATAGGCATCACCGGAAAGACCGGTAACTATTCCTATTTCTTGAGCACTGTTTTGTTCGACAGGCATCTTGGCTCCAGTTTTCGCTTATTTTATATGAAATTATAGAATTGAGGTGGTCTTTATAATCAAGCAATGTGTCTATAATTAATAAATCATCCATGCTGATTCCGCAAGGGATATCAGGGCAAATAGATAAGGTATAGTCTCTGTCCAGAGGGTTATTCTGTCCGTAAATGTTGAGCTGGCGGTATGAACGCATATGCGTTTTCAAACAGCTGCCAAATCAAAAAGCTATCAAATACAATGTCTGTGTGGTCTGCAATGCCAATTGAATTTTGAAGCTTGTATAATGTCCTTCATCTGGTGTATGCTTAACTTTGCATAACTAATATAAATTTCCTGTAGCTCCGGAGCGTGCATGGGTATTTTTGAAAAAAGTACAAAGGCAGGACATAAGCGTTTTGTCTGGTTAAGGGTTGCTGTACCAACAGTAGCCTCCCTGGTGCTTTTCATTATTGTGATTTTTGCTGTTCACATGCCTGCGGTGCGTGATGCTCTGCTGGCCCAGCGCAAGGACTCCTTAAAACATATGACTCAGGTTGCCGTGGGGGTGCTGGAGCATTTGCGCGATCAGGAGATAAAAGGCCTGATATCTTCTGAAGAAGCCCGGCGCAGAGGGGCTGAAATTGTCGGGATGATGCGTTTCGGATCGGAAAATAAGGACTATTTCTGGATTAATGACTTTAAGGCCAGAATGGTTATGCATCCATATATGCCTGAGCTTGATGGCCGGGATATGTCCAAGTTTGCCGACTTCAAAGGCAAGCTGCTCATTGTGGAAATGGTAAATGCCACGGAAAAAGATGGAGCGGGGTTTGTGGATTACCATTGGCAGTGGCAGGACAAGCCGGGTCGGGTCGTGCCTAAAATTTCATACGTACAAAGATTTTACCCGTGGAAATGGATAATCGGTACGGGACTTTACATTGACGATATCGAGTCTGAAGCAGCGGCACGAAACCGAGACCTGATCATGATGACCGTGTTCATACTGGGTGTAATTTCATTGCTGTCTTTTTATACGATAGTCCAGAGCAGAAAAACTGGGCAGCAGGTGCAGGAAAGTGAGGCTCTCTTTAAAGGTATCTTCGATCATAGCCAGCAGTTTATGGGGGTGCTCAGTCCGGAAGGTATACTGCTTCTTGCCAATAAAGAGGCTCTTAATTTTGTCTCTTGCGGGGAAGGTGACCTTATCGGTCATTATCTTTGGGAGACCCCATGGTGGGATCATTCTCTTACTGCTCAGCGGCAATTGAAAGAAGTTATTCAAATTGCTTCATTCGGCGGAGTCGGGAAAGCTATTTTCGAGCATTGCAATGATAGCGGCGAAAGCATTTATGTGGATTTTTCCGCTAAGCCTGTAGTTGATGATGACGGGAAGGTCCTTTTCCTGATTGCAGAGGGTCATAATGTTACCGAGCTGAAAAACGCTCAGGAGCAGATCGCCCGCAGTGAGGCTTTGTTTCGGGGGATTTTCAGTCAGTCATTGCAGTTCATGGGGGTCCTTGATCTGGACGGAACTTTGCGTGAGGTCAACAAAGCCGCACTGGACGTTAGAAATGTTGCGGCTGAGGATGTCATCGGCAAACCTTTTTGGGAAGGACCGTGGTGGCAGCATCCGCCATCTCTTGCCGCAACTTTGAAGCAGGATATAGAGCGGGCGGTTAACGGCCATGTTGTTCGCAGGGAGGTCAGGAGTGAAATACCCGGGGAAGGAACACGATATGTTGACTTTTCTCTCAAGCCCGCTTTCGGGGCGGACGGTAAGATTCTCTTCCTGCTCGCTGAAGGCCGGGATGTTTCCGAGCTTCATTCTGCTCAGGACCAGCTCAGCGAACTCAACCGTGATCTTGAACAGAAGGTGGAGGAACGTACCGCTGAACTCAGCCGTTCTGTTGAGAGTCTGGAAAATGCCCAGAACCAGCTTATCCAGTCTGAAAAAATGGCTGCACTTGGTGACCTTGTGGCCGGGGTCGCCCATGAGATTAATACCCCGGTGGGAATCAGTGTGACCAGCATCAGTTTTATGGAAGAGAAGTTGGCGGAGATTTCTGCTAAAATGAATGCCGGTGAATTGCGCAAGTCGGATTTGGATAAGTTCATGAATATTGCCCATGAGGCAACCAAGTCCAGTATGCTTAACCTGCACCGGGCCGCCGAACTTATCGGTAACTTTAAACAAGTGGCCGCTGATCAGGCTTCAGGCCAGAAGCGGATTATCAACTTTCGTGAATATCTTGATGAAATTCTGCTTAGCCTGCGGTCTAAGTATAAGAGGACGCAGCACAAGATTAACATCAGCTGTGCTGAAGACCTTATGCTCAACACCTACCCAGGTGCGTTCATGCAGATTTTCTCAAATCTCATTATTAATACCCTGATCCACGGGTTTGAGGGTATTGAAGTTGGTAATATCGATATTGGTGTTGAGGTGGCGGAAGATGAGATTGTTATCCGTTACACCGATGATGGCAAGGGAATGAGTGAAGACAATGTGAACCGTATTTTCGAACCTTTTTTTACAACCAAGCGCGGTGAGGGCGGAACCGGATTGGGAATGAGCATTGTCTATAATCTTGTCCATTCGCGTCTGGGCGGTGTAATCAATTGTTCCAGCGTGGAAGGGCAGGGGACCGCCTTTACTATTTCGTTGCCTAAGGATATGATTGTTGAAGAATGATTCTATTGATTTATAGCCTCTTGACTGGGCTGTTTTAAATCATATCTTTGAAAATACCGCGTCGTTTATGATGCGGTATTTTTCTATCATGTAAAAAACAAACAGGAGCTTTTAATATGACCAGTCAGATCAAGACTTTTTTCCTGCTCGCTGCACTTACGGGTATCATCCTTTTTCTCGGGGGAATGATGGGAGGACGGACCGGGCTTGTCATTGCCTTTGGACTTGCCATGTTCATGAACGTGGGCAGTTACTGGTATTCTGATAAAATTGTTCTTTCCATGTACAAAGCGCGCCAGCTTTCCGCCAATGATGCTCCGCAGGTACATGCTATGGTTAAAGAGCTTGCCGCCAATGCCGGAATTCCTACCCCGCGCCTTTATGTGGTCGATCAGGATGCCCCCAATGCCTTCGCTACCGGGCGTAACCCCGAAAATGCAGTCGTTGCTGTAACCAGCGGGATCATGCGTATCCTGACCCCGGAAGAACTGCGCGGCGTAATTGCACATGAAATCGGACATATCGCAAACCGCGATATCCTTATCCAGTCCGTTGCTGCTGTGCTGGCGGGGGCGATTATGATGATTGCCAACATGATGCAGTGGGCCGCAATTTTCGGTTTCGGCGGTGATGATGAGGAAGGCGGAAGTAACCCGTTTGCTGCAATTCTTGTTGCTATTCTTGCTCCTATTGCCGCAACTCTGATCCAGATGGCAATCTCACGTTCGCGTGAATATCTTGCAGATTCCACAGGGGCACAGATTTCAAATGATCCTAAAGCTCTTGCGTCTGCACTTTACAAGCTTGATGCAACCGCACGCAATATTCCCATGGATGCGAACCCTGCTACAGAAAATATGTTTATTGTCAATCCGTTCAGCGGCGGTAACATGGCGAACTGGTTCAGTACTCATCCTGCTACCGAGGAACGTATTTCCAGACTTATGTCTATGGCTCGTGATTAGGTATTAATTCATGTGCCTTGCTTTTTTATGGGTGATTTTGCTTCAGGCGGGCAAAAAGGATAATCCCTTTTGTCCGTCCTGTCAGGACTGGGTTGGGTTATGATTTGCTTTAATAGAATATACTACTTTGTTTTGCTGGCAGTTTTTCTGATTGTTCAGCCTGTTTTTGCTGCGGGTGATTCCTTACGGGTTACTCCTGTTGTGCGCGCTGTGCAGAAGGCAGCTCCTGCTGTCGTGAATATTACTGTAACGCGCATTGTTGAGCGGGGAATTTCGCCTTTTGGACAGATGTTCGGAGG
>PPCM01001315.1_pt1 | contig 11843 bp, 7 predicted proteins | sample 1555541 | NCBI WGS metagenome assembly PPCM01 (sample SAMN05284479, study PRJNA326546) | Marine sediment metagenome, whole genome shotgun sequencing project. | isolation source: marine sediment | place: Germany: Wadden Sea | collected 2012-09-05 | reverse complement strand
GAGATTGCGCAGGCTAAACAAATCAAGACCTCCATTGGGATTATTACAAATTCCTTGGACTATGGAACGGATGACTATTTTGAGAAAATCCGGAGTTTACACGATTCCGGACAGGTTGAGTTTTGGAACCATGGCTATACCCATCAACGCGACAAGGAGACGGGGCATAGCGAGTTCAAAGGTGCGAGTTTTGAGTCGCAACTGGCAACGCTCACTCGCGGACAAGCGCTAGCGCTGGAAAAGCTCGGCTTCCGATTCACCAGTTTCGGCTCTCCCTATAATCACAAAGATAGCAACACAACCAAAGCGCTCCGCGAGATGCCTGAGTTGACGAGTTGGATGTATGGGGATGCGAAGGCCGAACTGCTTCCGGGGCAAGTGGTGCTGACGCGCTGGATCGATCTGGAGCAACCGGTGCACCACCCCAACTTTGAAGCATTCAAGCGCGACTTTGAGAAGAACCCCGACCGTCCCTACTATTTACTGCAGGGGCATCCGGGAGGATGGGATGCCGCACGCTTCGAGCAGTTCATCCAAATCGTCGATTATTTGCAGGAGCGCAACGCAGTCTTTCTAACGCCGACGGAGTTACGAAACCGTCTAATAGAAGAAGAATCCACGGATGGCGCTTAACCTGCCGTCCGACGGCGCCCCACAAGCGCCAGCATCGCGATACTTCCGGCGATCAACGCAAAGCTTGCCGGCTCCGGCACGACAGTGAGCACGACCTTATCGAGACGGGCAAATTGATTGAGCCCGTTTGCCTCGTAAAACTCGACGAACAACTGCTGCCCCACATTGGCACCGATGATGGTGCCGCCTTCGATCAGCACATTTGCGGTTGTCCAATTCGTCAAAGGAAGGGTTGAAGCGTTTTTTCCGGAGACAGAACCAATTGCAATTTCGGAAACCGTCCCGCCGCTCGTATTATCGCTCGTCGTAAAAAGTCGCCAGTTCAGATCATCTGCGGCTGCCCAATTGTAAGCAGCGCCCCAGTCGAAACTGAGACTGAAACTGTCCCCCGCATTCACGACATAGCTTGTATTCTGATAAACGCCACTATTGGCACTACCATCATTATTCGTCCCGATCACAGCCGTGTAATCCCCATCCGGCGTATTACCGTCGTTGTCCAAGCGTTCAAGCTGATCTGAGTTGAAACCAAAGCTCCAAAAATCGGCGCTGCTTTGACTGCCGGTCGCTGTCGGATTTTCAAAGGATCCGTTGCGAGTGCTGCTATCAATGATCGTCATCGTATGGGCATTTGCGGCGAACAAGGAAAGAATGGAGAGGTAGAGAACAGAGATTCGTTTCATAGGACGCATTGAATAGGGGTTCGAATTTTAACGCCTATCAATATACAGATCAGTCTCGCATCCGTATTGTAAATAATATCATAATAATTATGATATTTAAGACACTCCGACAGACCTTCGACCCCGCCGATACGACAAGGGCGTCATCTCGGTTTCACGCTTAAACTCTCGCGACATATGGGCTTGGTCGTAAAAACCGCATTCCTGAGCGATGTCGGAAAGGCTGTTACGCTCGTCGGACAGCATTTGCTTTGCTTTCTCTGTGCGCGCCTGGCGTATCTCAACGGCAGCACTGGTGTTCAATTGCTTTTGAAAATGCCGGTCTAGGGTCCTGCGATTCACTCCAAGCTTTGTAGTGAGCCCGTCGACCGATGTCTCCGATTCGAATCGGTTCCAAATCAAGTCCATCGCTCGATCGACGACCCCGCCCTGCAAACCACTACGACGACTGCTCCGGCGGACACGCAAAACCGAAGAACGCACCACCAGTTCTTCGTTCCTTTCGGATTTGGACCGCACCAGGGCATTCAGTTTTTTCGCGGCCAGCCACCCCATTTCATGATAATCAAACTCGATCGAAGACAGCTTGGGATTCGCGGACTGACAAAATACCGTATCGTTACCACAGCCTAACAACAGAAAATCCTGACCGGCCTTTAGCCCGGCTTTATACGAAGCCAGCAGCACCCGATTCGCATAGTCGTCGTCACCACAAATAATCCCCGACTGACTGGGCAGGTGGCTCAACCATTGGGCAATCCAATCAATTTGATCGCGCAGATCTGGCCCTGTCAGCGGTCGCGTATTATCAAACTGCTCAAAAGTGACGGATAATCCTCTGGCGTAAGCTTCAACGTTTCGACAAAGCTCGAAATGATCCCGTTTGAGTGGGTCATTCGAACCTATATAGGCCAATGCGCGCACGCCCTGGCCGGTAAAATGGTCGACGGCCATCTTGGCAATACTCTCATAATCCAAGACCACACTGCTGGCATTGTTCGGACGTGGGGAGTAGCCGATCAAGACAGTGGGGATCTTACGAGCCAAGATGGCAGCGAGTTGTCGTTGCCGGGGCACGCCGGTGATTTGCCCCACAAACTCAGGCGTGTAATCCAGTGGATAATCATTGCCCTTGAAGTATTGGGGCATGACAATTTTTAACTCACTATTCGCATCCAGATACGCACGGATCCCATCCAACACAGTGCGCAGGTAGGGACGCTCTTTCACAAGAAAGGGAACAATGATCGCCTGTTGAAATTTGTTCGTCACTGGTAGATCGAGTCTGTGGCAGAAAAGCAGTGTCAAACAAGCACAGAGTGCGGGGATCGTTGCTAGGTTGGAATTCCGCGGCCACACGTTCAAAGCCTTTCAGACGCAGCCGTCTAAAGGCGGGACTCCAACAAATGAACGCTGAAATCATGCCACACACACTTTGAATCGCCCCTCGTAGTGCTCGAATATGGACAGTCCGAGTTTGAATAGATTCACTGGTCAGGACGTTTGCTCCACCTGTTCAAATCACACACTGTTAAAGTTTTATACGTGATGTATCGACCTAGACGACTCCACCCACACTACTATTCGTGCATCTGCGCACTGTTCTGCCTCTTGACTGGGAGCGCCCTCACCCACGCCGACAACCGATTGCACAACGGACAGTTCGAGTCCTGGGACAGCGGCCGTCCGACAGGCTGGGAGCTTCCAGCCACACAGAATGTGATGTCGACCGCAGGCTCCGGCGGCGAGGGGCAGGCCTTGAAGGTCGAAGTGAAGACCGCAATACAGGGCGAGGTCGGCGAAATTCGCCAACCGTTCACGATACAGCCGCGCACGCGCTATCGCCTGTCCGGCCAAATGAAAGGTCCCGCCGGAATGGGATCCCTTCAGGTCATTCTCTATCGAAAAGGTGAAGCATACACTCGCATTCGCTCAAAGCCCACCCTCACACCAGACTGGACGCCGGTCGAATTCAGCTTCGAGACTGCGGACTGCGACAGCGCGGAGGCCGTGTTGAGCTGGGCACAGGAAACGGATCATATCGGCCAAAGCGTTGCCTTCGACAAGCTATCCATTACGGAACTAGGCCCTCTGGTTTACGAGGGCGAAGAGGTGACGCCCCGCGCGATCGCGACTTTCAACTCAGTGGGTCTGTATTGGAAGCCTGCGGGCGGCACTGCATCGCGCAGCGTGAACGTCCACTATCGAAAGCTCGGCGACACAACTTGGTCGGAGGCTCTGCCCTTGTGGTTCGATGACAATGAACATGACGGAGAAGCCACCAAGCATACGGCCGAATACCGAGGCAGCATCGTCTATCTGGAGTCGGGCACGGAATACGAAGCCAAGCTCAGCTTGGAGAACGGCCCGACGCGCACCGTCCGCTTCACAACTCGCTCCGACGATTTTAAGATCGCGCGCAAAGTCACCCTCCCCTCCAGCTACTCGAAGAAGTTCGAAATCTTCGAAGGAGGCAGCGAGGAGGATGGTTATGTTCTCTACGAACCGGCGAAAGGTGCGACTGCGGTCTGGGACGGTGGGCACGTCATCGAACACAATTTAGAGATCAAGGCCTCTTACGTCATCGTGCGCGGGTTGACTCTGCGCAATGCACGCACCCACGGGATCTATCTGGACGACGTGCACGATGTGGTTATTGACCAATGCGACATCAGCGGCTGGGGCGATACGATGCAAGACGGCCAAGCTCGAAACCTGAATGCCGCGATTTACGCACGCACCCCCGTGCTGGAACGCATTGTCGTCCAGAACTGCACACTCCATCACCCGCGCAGCGACAGCAACTCCTGGAATGAAGTCCGCCCGGGCACCAAGAGCCGTCATCCGGAAGGTCCACAAGGCATCGTGTTTTACGGCGGCAAAGGCGGACACGTCATCCGCAACAACCGGATCTACTCGGACATGGAGCACATGTTTAACGATGGCATGGGCGAGGTGCACAACTTCAGCTACGGCGGCTTTCCGGTGCGCGACAGCGACATCCACGACAACTTCATCTCCCACTGCTGGGACGACGCCCTGGAAATCGAAGGCGCGAATATGAACGTACGCGTCTGGAACAACTACATCGATATGACCTATGGCGCCATTGGTGCCGCCGTGCCCTCGCTCGGCCCTGTCTATTTCTTTCGCAACGTCTATGCTGTTTCCCGCAAGGACGAGCGCACGCGCCCAAACGACTTGACGGGACACTATCTAATCAAGATCGGCAACGAGAGCGCTCAGTGGTCACGTGGGCGGATGTATATCTTTCATAACACAATCCTCCAACCGCCGCCGTTCCCTGGCAGCAAGGTGCCCAGCAGCGGCGCTCAAGCCGGCATTGTCTATACCTCGGATCGTAAGAAGCAAAAGAACATCGTCTCCCGGAACAACGTGTTCCACATGCGCAGCGAGCGAGACTGGGCGATCAAGGATCCGCATCGGAATAGCAGCAATGATTTCGACTACGACCTCTACGACGGCCAGACACGATTCAAGGAAGGCTCACAAACGCACGGCATCCAGGCTTCACCGCAGTTCGAGCGCGCGCCCGACGGGCGTCTTTGGCTTGCACCCGGCGCCCCCGGGCACGACGCTGGCGAGCGCCTACCCAACTTCAACGACCACTTCACCGGTCAAGCACCCGACATGGGCGCGGTCGAATACCAAGATCCCCGTCCCAAACCGACCACCTGGCCGGATTTTCCGCCCGCACGAAGCGAATCTCAGGCCAGCTCACAGCGTAAGAACTCATCCACCTTTATGTCGACAGCTGAACAAACATTTGACCGCTTAAACCAGCAAAGCTGGAAGCTCGCGATGCACGACTCCGGCTGCGACGACTGGCAAACGCATTGGACGCTTGATGGCACGCAGTGCGCAATCTCCAACACCCCGGATGGCATGGAATTCAAATCCGGCTCGGAGGCAGGCGACCACTCGAACCACGGCGTGCTCTGGACGCGTGCACGTTTTTCCGGAGACATGAAAGTCAGTTTCGATTTCACGCGTTTAGACTCGGTCAACCGATACGTCTGCATCGCCTATTTTCATGCGAATGGTATTGGTGAAGGCGCCTACACGAAAGACATCCATAGCTGGGCTCACCTGCGGGAAGTCCCCTATATGAAAACCTATTTCGAAAATATGGATTTGCTACACGTGAGTTTTGCCGCCTTCGGAAATACGAACGACGATCCAGAGGATTACATCCGCGCGCGCCGATATCCGGTTCGTGCAGATCGAAGTTTTGATGAAATCGAAATCGGTGACACGGTTGACAATACTGGCCTCTTCACCCCGGGAAAGACCTACTCAATGACTTTCATAAAAACACGCGATGAACTCGCCCTCGAAGTCACCGGCGGGGAACGCCCCTTCTATCACTCCTGGGACATTAGTAAAGTCGAGCCGACCACGGATGGACTATTCGGCATTCGTCAAATGTGGCAGAAACACTCACGGTATAAGAATATTCGTATTTACACGAAGTAACGAGCCTGAGAGCTTTTATTGTCGACCACCGCACATCACCCAAAGCCCAACATAGCACACACACCATGCCACAGAAAAAACCGAATGTTATCTGGTTCGTCGCCGATCAAATGCGCGCACAAGCGACTGGCCGGAACGGCGATCCAAATGTCTTTACCCCAAACCTGGATAACATGGCCATCGCGGGCACCAACTTTCCCAGTGCCGTCTCCGGCTATCCGCTGTGTTGCCCCTTTCGTGGCAGTATGCTGACGGGTAAATATGCGCACAATCACTCCGTGAGCTTACACGAAGATCGCCTCGATCCATCCTACAAAACGGTTACCGACGTCTTCAACGACAACGATTACGAAACGATCTATCTCGGCAAATGGCACCTCGCAGGCTTCAAGGAACGCGAAGGCCGCTCCGCCCTGCGCACGGTGCCAGCCGAAGACCGGGGGCGCTTTGATACTTGGTTGGGCTATGAAAACAATAACAGCCAGTGGGACAGCTGGATTCATGGGCATGAGAATGACACGGAGGTCGAACACATGCGCTTGCCCGGCTACGAGACCGAATGCCTCACAGATATGGCGCTCGAACGCATCTCGGCGCGCAAAGATTCCGACCGCCCCTTCTTCATGGTGATCTCTGTGCAACCGCCCCATGTGCCGACCTTAGCCCCGGCGGATCATCGGCGTTACCAAGCGCAGCAATTGAATCTGCGCCCCAATATTCCCTTAACCCACGAAGCCGAAGCCCGCTTTCAGCTCTCCGGCTATTATGCGCAGATTGACCACCTCGACACAAATGTCGGGCGCGTGATGGAACGACTAAACGAGGAAGGGATGACGCAAGACACCCACCTGATATTTTTCAGCGACCACGGCGACCAAATGGGCAGCCAAGGCCGCTTCGGTAAATGCGTGCCTTACGAAGAGTCAGCCAGAGTCCCCTTTATCATCGGCGGTGGCCAGCCAATGTCCTACGGCGACTGGCGCTGCGGCAACGCCCCCTGCCTGATCAACCATGTCGACATCGCGCCGACCACGCTCGGCCTCTGTGGCATTCCGACGCCGGACTGGATGGAGGGTTTCGACTACTCGCATCGCCGCACCGGCGTCAACGCTTCCGAGCGCATCCATCAAGAGCCGGAAAGTGCCTATCTGCAATTGATCGGCGACCGCGAAAGCAGCTGCGCGTGGCGCTGCGTCATTACACGCGACGGTTGGAAATACGCCTGCGTCAAGAATGGCGAATGGTTACTTTTTAATCTAAACGACGATCCCTACGAGCAGAACAATCTCGCGTTCAACAACACTCACCGGAAAAAACGCAAAGAACTCAACCAACTGCTTCGAGATTGGGCGGATAAGACGGGCGACTCTTTTGAATTCCCTGGCGAGTGAGCGCTCCCCCCAGTAAATCGATGTAAACAAGTAGCAGTGGCGTGTAGAATGTAAGTGCGCAATTTCCGTGGCGTGTCCGCTTGAAAACTGTCTCAAAAATGACTGAAACTCAGGTAAATTAGTGCTGTGGCAGTGGCGCTCTTAATCTTACTCATAATCGTAATCCAAGTTTTGTCATAGAAGCACTTACGAATTCACTCAGAGGATTAAGATTATGAGTTAGATTACGATTATGACCGCGGTAGGCGTCCTATTTCTATTTTGAGACAGTTTCCTTGCGGACGCCTGCGTTACCGCCCCGCCGATACGGGCGCTCGCAAGCGAGCACACCACACTTTGAGTAACTCTCTCCTTACGAAGATTTCATCCATCAGAACACCGGCGACCATTCAGGTCGAGGTCGTGCGGCCGAGCAATCGGCCGCACGACCTCGACCCCGACCACTCAGTTCCCTTTAACTTACAGCGTATCCCCATCACGCCATTCCCCACTAACCAGAAGTGCCACGGGGTGATCTGGCACCCCGAGACGATTCATCGCCAGCGAGTCGGCCAACAACTCCACGGCTCGCGATCCGATCAACTCGGAGCACTGATCCATTCCGCTCAAGCGGCGGCCTTGATACCCCTCTGGACGCACGGTCGGCGTAACAAAGCCAATGTCCTCGGGAACCCGAAAGCCCGCTTGCTCCAGAGAGTCAATCAAGTGCAAGTGACTACTCACGATCACTTCCGGCATCGAAGAACGAGCCATCCCCTCTTGAAGTTTACGCTCAAAATCGTCCAGATACATATGCCGGGTGCGCATCTCGGATCGGTGCTCACGCCCGAAAGCCAGAGTGGACGCAAGCCAACCGAAATTCAGACGGCGCTCTTGTTCGGGACTGGAGACATAGAGCACATCCCGATGCCCCAACGTGCGCAAGTGATCGAGCAGCGCGAATTGGTTCACCGTGTGGTGCGAAGTGACCCGGTTCAAATCCGGTGAGCGCAGCGAATAGCCGAAAGTCACCGCAGAGAATCCGTCGAAATTGAAATCGAGGTCGACCAAGTCGCTCACCGTAGGACTGATCAGCAGACCTCGGATCTCTCTCGTCTGCAAAATCGTGCGTAGCCGTTCCGATGAGAGCTCCTTCTCCAGAACGAAACGATCGATCTCGAAACCACGGGCGCGCGCCGCCTCGCTGGCGCCCCGGTAGTAAGCATCAATCACATGCGCCTTTGAATCGACCTTTTCAGGGAAAATCCATGCGATCCGGCTCACGCCACTCAAGACCCGCTTCGAACGCACCTGCTTCATGAACGAATCGGCGATGGGGTTTCGGACATAACCCAGCGCCTCGGCCGCTTGTTTCACCTTCTGCACGGTCGCCTCTCTCACCTTAGGGTCGCCGCGCAGTGCACGCGACACCGTCATCGCGGAAACGCCCGCCTCCTTCGCTATGTCCCGATAACTGATCACATTACACAGTCAACAGAACTTAAAATCGACTTCAATGTTATTTGTAACATAACACACTGGTTGTGCTATAATCAATTCGTCACCACTTAATAAATTCGACCACTCGGTTCTTCGCCCATGGCTCTCCCATTCTGTGTAGAAGCACCAGCAGAAGCAGTAAAACACTCCTCTATTATGAAAATATCACCCTCTCACATCAGCCTTGCCGGCTTACTCGCGCTAGCCCTCCCCGCTTCCGCTGAATCGATCATATTTACGGAAGACTTCAACGATCCACAAGCTGCGATTCAGAATCTAGACTCAGTCAACTGGGATGCCCGTGGCGGCGGCACACCTGCGGACTGGAATACCGCCAGCACGAGCAACGTCCCGGTCGTGGGGCGTAGTTCGAACAACAACGGCTACCTCTTTCATGACGACAGCGTAGATACCAACGCGAACCTATGGTGGGCGACGGACTTCACCTCGACGGATTACGGTGATCTGACAGAAATGACTTTTGCCCTGCGCAACAACAGCGCTACGGAAAACATCCGCGTGGCCATTGAGAGCGGCGGCAACTGGTTCGTCTCGGACAGCCTTTACAATGGCACCAGTGGTAACGACATTTTTCCGACCCCAGTGAGTCTCGATTTCACTACAGCAGATTGGGATAGTTTGGACTTTAACACTATGGTTGCGACTGTGGGCGCTGCGGACCCTAGCGCTAGCTCGGTGACCAAGATCGGTTTTTATAGTGCTAGTATCTCAGACAATGTGCGCATTGATTCCATCTCAGTGTCCGCCATTCCAGAGCCCGCTCACATTTCCTTGCTCCTCGGCAGCGTGGCACTCCTCTGCGGCTCTCGCCGACGCTTCAACCGCAGGTAAGCGCCTCGTAAACGAACGGAATTTAGGCAATTCATAGATTCGTGGTCGAAACGGGTTCCCCACGTGGCCTGCGTAGCTCGCAGAGCGAAGCGGGGTTCCGCGACGAGGAATCACTAGAATGTAGCGGAAGCACCCAGAGGGCATTTCACGGGAACCGCGTTCGATAAACCTTTAAATTGAGCCCATTCCCGACGCAGCGCAGTAGTCATGCGTATCGAAGCCATCCAGAAAAAGTATCAAGAAGCCCTCGACGGGCTTGAAGCAAATACGCGGAAAGTCTTCGGATACGAGCATCCGGTCCTGATCGAAGGGGGCAGCTATCCCGGTATCTGGTTGGAGTGTGGCCCCCTGGAAGGTTTAATCTACGGACGCTATGCCCCCGAGGTGGCTCAAGCGAATCATGAGGTCTTCTTTCACCATCAGCGGGCCGATGGCTATCTGCCCTGTTGGATCTGGGCGGATCGTGTCGGGCGCTCACAAATACAAATGGTCGTCCCAATCGCCAAGACCGCGCTGGAAACCGCAGAACTGATCCGTGGCGAAGCCTTTTTGGCGCGGGCATATGAGGCCTGCTCGGCATGGGATGGCTGGCTCACTCGCCATCGCGACACCCGGGGAACCGGCCTCTGTGAGGCCTTTTGCCAACATGACACCGGGCACGACAACAGCCCGAGATTCAAGGGATTACCGAGAACATGCCCGGACGATGATGCCTCGATCTGCCCCAACGCAGGCAAACTGCCCTACCTCGCACCCGATCTGTCGGCCAGCGTCTATGGAGGCCGCAGTGCCCTGGCAGAAATGGCTCGGAATTTGGGGCATTCCAGTGAAGCGGCGATGTGGCAAGAGAAGGCGGAAGGCCTCCGACAAAGGATCCTCCAACACTGTTACGATCCGGAAGACGAATGCTTCTACGATGTCGATTGCGACGGAGCCTTCGTCAAAGTCCGCGGCGACGCTCTGACCCGCGTGCTTTGCGAGCATGTAGTGGACCAAGCGATGTTCGAGCGCATCTACGCTCGCCACATTAAAGATCCGGAAGGATTCTGGGCGCCCTACCCCCTACCCTCCATCGCCCTGAACGATCCGAGTTTTGTCCGCGAACTGCCTCCCAATTCCTGGGGCGGGGCGTCTCAGGCGCTGACGGCGCTACGTGCCCCGCGCTGGTTTGAGCACTACGGCAAGTCGGCCGATCTGCATGTGCTAATGCGGCGATGGGTGGAGGCCATTCTCGCAGCGCCCGCTTTCATGCAACAAATGAACCCCTGGACGGGTGAGTTCTCCACCTCCGAAGGCTACTCCCCGGCCATGTGCGTTTTTATCGAATTCGTTGATAAGCTAGGGCTGTTAAGCGCTCAACCCGCCCATAGCCGAGGCACCAATTCATAGCGCGGAGCAGCGAAGCTCGTCGCACCGAGTGTCAACTCGATGATTCGTTGGCACAACGGTCATCCATTTTTGATCCTAAGCCTGTCGAAGGGCCCGTCACTTGCAATCATCCAAGACCTGGGTAGCCTGCCGCATGGCAGATCAGAAAATCAAACTCAACACTGGCCGCACGATCCCCACGGTCGGCTTTGGCTGTGCTTTTGGCAACTGGACCGGTGGCGACGAAATGCAGGGCTTTCGTCCGGAGCTTGCATGGCATGCAGTTACGGAAGCACTTAAAGCCGGCTACCGACACCTGGACACAGCACATTGCTATGCAACCGAGCGGCACGTGGGCGACATTGTGGGACGCGCACTGAGTGAAGGAACACTGGAACGTGAGGACCTCTTCATCACCACCAAACTGGCGCATCCGCCCGCTCCACCCCATGTCGCGATCTCGCATCGCTTGACGTGGAACTGGAACACCGTTCCCGACATTCAACAAAGAGTTCTCGATGACTTCGAAGCCTCCAAAGAGAAACTCGGCATGGGCTATGTGGATTTGCTACTCATGCACTGGCCAGGCGATTTTGAGAACACAGACAAAGAATTTGCCCGCGATGCCCGCCTTGCGATTTGGGAAACATTCGAGTCGCTGCAAAAACGCGGCGACGCTCATGCGATCGGAGTCTGCAATTTCACGGCAAACCACATCGAAGACCTGATACAGGCCGACCGAACCGTCCCAGCCGTCAACCAATTCGAGCTCCATCCGTATTGCCAAGACCCCGAGCTTGAAGCCTATTGCCGGACACATGGCATCGCGGTCGAGGCCTATGCCCCCTTTGCTTCCGGTGCCTATGGCTTATTGAAAGATCCGGTGATCGCAGAAATCGCTCAACAGACCGATCGCTCAACCGGTCAAGTCATCTTACGC
>PPCM01001314.1_pt1 | contig 11889 bp, 9 predicted proteins | sample 1555541 | NCBI WGS metagenome assembly PPCM01 (sample SAMN05284479, study PRJNA326546) | Marine sediment metagenome, whole genome shotgun sequencing project. | isolation source: marine sediment | place: Germany: Wadden Sea | collected 2012-09-05 | reverse complement strand
TTCCATATTCAGGTCGTTGACGACGGGTTGGCTTGGCGCTTCTGGCAGCACAGGCGTAGCTGCCAGCCGACGGATGAGCTCAGCACACTCGGTGTGGCCCTCCTTCTCGGCGATCTGGGCGGGGGTGGTGCCATACTTGTCGGGCTGGTTGACATCGGCTCCCAGCCTGTGAAGCACTTCTATGCACTGCGAGTGGCCCTCCGCGGCTGCCATGTACATGGGCGTTTGCCCTTTCTTGTCGGCATTGTTGACGTCGGCACCCAGCTTGTGAAGAACCTCGATGCACTGCGGGTGGCCCATCCCGGCTGCGATGTACATGGGGGTGTCGCCATTATTATCGGCCTTGTTGACGTCAGCCCCCAGCGTGTGAAGCAGCTTGATGCACTGCAAGTGGCCCATTAAGGCTGCGATGAACATGTGGGTGCGCCCATACTTGGCCTGGTTTACGTCGGCCCCCAGCCTGTGAAGAACCTCGATGCACTGCGAGTGGCCGTTCAAGGCTGCGATATGCATGGGGACGGTACCATACTTGTTGGCCCTGTTGACATCGGCACCCAGCGTGTGAAGCAGCTCCAAGCATCCGTGGCGGCCATACTCGGCACTGTAATACACCGCAGTCTTTCCATCCTCATCAGCAGCCTTGATATCGACGCCCTGCTCTGCAAGTCTCGAGATCTCGGCTTCAGTGCCGCCTCTTGCAGCTCTCCGCAGCTGTTCAGCTAACATTTCAACGCTTCTGGTCTTGGTATGTCGTTTCGAATGACTCGAAGAAGTCAAGTCGGTGGCACGTGGCTCCATCATCACATCACTGTTTACCCTGCCTTACTTGTGGGCGCCGGTGCCCCGGATCTCCTCGGCGTGCTCCCTGTAGACCATCATCTCATCCGTGAGGGCCGTGACCTCCGCCAGCAGCGAGGGGACGTCGATGGTGGTGAACACGCCGCGATCCTTGACCATGACGCCGCCGGCCATGGTGGTGGTCACCTCGTTGCCATCAGCGGCCCACAGGAAGTTCTCTGTGACGTTAACAATGTGTGTAGGGCACAGGTTGGGTCTGTTAAGGTCGAGGAGGTTCCAGTCAGCACGGTAGCCCGGTCTGAGTTGACCAGCCTTGATGCCGAGCATCTTGGCGGGGACGGTGGTCATCATCTCAAGGCACTGGGCGGCGGGGAGCTGCTTGGGATCAGCGTGGAGGCCACGGAAGTACTGGCTGGCGGCGCGACCCGCGGAAATGATGTTCTGGAAGTCTGCGGACCCGGAACCATCGGTAGAGATGGCGACGGGGATGCCACGGGCGAGCATCTCGGGCACGGGGGGCATGCCGCTGCCGAGGATGGTGTTGGCTGGGTAAGGTAGGGTAAGGTAGGTACTTACCGAGTGGGTTGTGAACGACCTTCACGCCGCGCTCCTTGAGGATGTCGAGGTCGTGCTCGGTGTTGTTCACCTGGTGAGCGACGACGGTCTGCTCGTCGAGGACCCCGATGCTGTCGGCATACTCGATGGGGGTGCTGCCGTACGTCTCCTTGAACCACTTGGTCGTGTTGGGCTCCTCGGAACTGTGGATGTGGAACAGACGTCCGTGATCCCTAGCCCATCCCTTGAGAGCCTTGAGGAGGTCGGGGCCGTTGGAGAAGAACTGATCGGGGCCGGGGACGACGGTGGTGCGCTCAGCGTTGCCGAACTGGGCCTCGTAGCGATCGAGCCGGGCGACGGCCTCCTCGGGCGTGTCGAGGATACGGGCGTCGTAATGCCTGTCCTGGGCACCGACGGCGACGAGCATGGTGGTGCCAGCGATCATGTTGGCCTGGACGATCTCCTGGACGCGGTACTTGTTGTGGTTGCAGCTGTGTCAGCGGGTAGGGTAGGGTGGGGTGGAGACGTACTGATGGGTCATGCAGGTGGTGATGCCGTAGTACAGGTCGTCAACACGGGCCTTGAGGTAGGTGATGAAGTTGGGAGACTTGGAGAAGAGCTCGGTCAGGCGGCCGCGCTCCTCGTTCATGAAGCCGGTGAAGATGTTCACGGCGCCGTCGAGCCACTCAGTGAGGGGCACGTCCTTGGCAAGACCAATGATAGGCGACTCGTGGTCGTGGCCGTGGCCCTTGACGAAGCCGGGCATCAGGATGGCGTGGTGCATGGGCACCTCGTGGCCAGTCTCCTTCCCGCCGACGATGTAGAGCTTCTCGCGGGGGATGTCGGCGATGCGAGCAGCGACAGCGTCAGTCCAGGCGCCGCACTCAAGGATCTCGTCGTTCTGAGTCAGGACGTAGCCGTCCTTGATGCGAGTGTCACTGCCAATCTCCTCGTTCACCGGAAGGAGGAAGGCAGCGCGCACAACGGTGTACTCAAACGTGTTGCGGGGGATGTCGATCGTCACCTTGCTATCTGAGCCATCAGGTCCATCCATGATGGCCTTCTCGAAAGAGACAGCGGGGTGGTCGCCCTGGCGGCGCTCGTTAACGTATTCTACAGACATATTCTTCTGAGGTCAACTCTTCTCTAAAACGTCTTGAATCGTGTCAATCAAAAAATATCAATCCATATCATCACATTGGGCTCGATAATACCATTTAATACCATTTCTCTCCATGCAATCAACGTTTGATCTCCGCGTTCATTTTTATATATAAGATCTTTCCCCGAATACACCCGACCATCACCGTCACCGCCCGAGAATGCTACAGGATCACCAACTGTGTGCGTTGACCTTGAGCATAAAAATATATAAGATCATTCCGGTGTTTACCTCTTGTGATCAATCACCGCGCCTCCGGGCAGACCCCGGACAACGTCGTCGATCTCTATCCCCCTAAGCGCGGCCACCACGTGTGCGGGCGCCTCCTCCTTCTCCACCGTGGCGAGCGCCCCCGATACGATCTCCTTCCCGAGCTGACTCTTCTTGACTTTCCCAAACTTGAGCCTGCACACGACGGGAAGTCGTTCCAGGGCTGAATAGGGGCCAACGACGGGCAGCGCGGAGATCACGACGTCCTCTGCGGTGGGTCTGCCGGTGAGCGTGGCCAGCACGTCGTCGTCCGCCGCCTCGGGTGCCATAAGTTTGGCCTGACGGGCCTTCTCACGCTTGGAGACGCGGGGCTTGTCGTGACGGCGGGGGCAGTCACTGGCAAGGTGCTCGGTCGACCCGCAGACGACGCACACCTCGGGTTGGGTCGGGTCGGGGGTAGGATCGACCTGCCCCTTCTTCTCGAGTCTGCGTCTCTGCGCCTTTGTAAGGGCTTTGGGGGGACGGGGCTCGTCGTCGGATGATCCCCCGTATTCGGCCATCCGGCCCTTCCTGGACCGGCGGCGGGCGGGGAGAGGGAGGTCGGAGGTGATGTCGTCAGCGGGGGCGGGGTCGGCTTGGGTGTCATCCTTGTCTTCCTCCACGGCCTCCTTGAGAACAACCTCCTTCTTCCCGCCCCCCGCTCTCTTTCCCTTCTTCACCTTGCCCCTCCCCTTTGTCATTGATGGCCCAGCATCGAAGTGGATCTCCTTCAACACTCGTTCCTCCACCGTCACCGTCATCCGATCGAGCGCCGCCCGGGCCTGTTCCTCCGTCAGCTCCACAGCGCCCAGGACGTGCTCTCCCGCGTGTGCTGCGGCGGACGTCGAGTCCACCCTGAATAAGATCCCGACACCAACGTTATACGGGGCGGGCTTGACGTAATTCTTTGTCCCTCGCACCATGAAGGCCCCAGTCGGGACGAACTCCCCAGTCGGCGCCGTCTTGCTCACCTGATGGCCCCACACCCAGTACACGGACGCCAAGGCCTTATGGTCCCACGACGAGGACCAAAGGGACGCGAACATGGCCGCCTCGGAGACAGTGGTCGGTGGGGGAGTGGGGGATCGGGGGTCAAAGACCACACTGCTCGCCCCGATGACCTCCGCGTGCATGTAGACCGCGGTGTCAGGGCAATGTGCCTTGACGAGGGCCTCGTTCTGCTGGGCATCCTTGCCGCCGACGACGAGGATCCCGTCGCTCGAGATGAACCAGTGGAATTGCTCGAACCAGTACTTTGGGCGGGCGGCCCGGACGCGTGCCTGGTGGGTCTGTTTGGGCTTCCCCGCCCCCCGTGCGACGCCCTTCTTCCCCTCCGTTGACCGGTCTTTCCCCATCTTCTGTAGTGCGACATGCATCGCCTCCTCCGTTCGTGTCGCTTTGGCCTCCTCCCGTTTAGCTTCGGCGAATAGACCGCTGACTATAGCACCCGACGATAGGGTGGGGTCGACCGTCACGGTGACGAAGGCAGGCGGCTCCTCAGGGGCCTCATCATCAACACCCTCTCCCTCACCGTCACCGTCATCCTCATCAGCGAATAGCGGGACCTGTATGGTCGCCATCTTCGTCTCTGGGTCGACCCCAGCCACCCCCCAGCCCGCCTCCTCGACGGCGGGCATATCCCTGATCTCGACCGCTGCCATCTGGAGTGACAGTCCCTGTGCCCTAAGTGTTGCCGCCAGATCCCGGGAAGCGTTGATACGCTTCAATTGGTCAGCCTCGAGGCGCTCGGCGCGGGTGGTGGGTTGGGTGGGTTGGGTGTCTTCCTCGGTTGGGGTGGGTGCATCGGGGGTGGCCGATTCCTTCATCCAATCTGCTAGGCTGAAGAAGACGTCTATCGCCTCGTTGAAGTCCGTCATCTTGTATGCTGGGCGTGTCTCCCAAGGTAGCAGAAACGGTGCGAATTCCTCGAAGGCCTGGACTACGGCGGATGCGGCCCCAGCCTCTTCCCCGTGGGACATGATCGTCGGGGTGACCGGCGGGTGGGGGCCGGGCAGGGTGGGGGTCGACACTATAATATACCCGGGCCCACCCTCGGTCGACGTGGTGTGGAGCAGCCCGTCGACCTCCTCGAGCATCTTGAGGAGTTCCGTCTGAATGAAGGGTGTGAGTCTCGCTGATGACACCTTGGCGCCCATGCCAATCTTGAGCTTTCTCAGCGCCGAGGAGATCACTGTGGGCCCGTAGTCCGTTGTCTGCACCAACAGGTTGCGGTAAGTGTGGCTCTGGTTAGCTTCCTTGAGGAACATCCCATCGAGGTCCTGCTGGGTGAGGGTCCGTCGATCCCTGATGGCCCCTACGCTGTACGTATCGCCGGCCTTCACGCCCTGTTGAGCCCTGAACATCGACAGGATCTTCCAGCTCTTGTCGGTGAGGATCACGTTCCCTCGGTCATACAGCTCTACGAGGAGGTGGTGGGTGCGGTCACCCTCGCCAAAGATGAGGCAGAGCACACGGTCTTGCCCAATCTGGATGACGTTCGTCAGGCGGTGGGATTTGACATGTTTGCGGAGCTTCATCGTGAAGCTCTTAGGAATCGGTGGGTTCTCGCGCACGAAATTGGTCACGTGAATGCGAACACCGTTCTCTATCAGCACGTGAGTCTTTTGAGACACAGCATCTTCGGCTGCGGGGGTGTAAAACTTGAGTACGAGGCGTTTGTCAGAGAGATCATAGACGTTAGCAAGCCGGTTGCCAATAATACGCGACCTGAGATTGTTACACAACACAGAGACGTCAACAGATGAAAGTCTAAACTTCTTGGCCATTATCGGCTCGTTCTTCGCTCAATACACTTTGAAAGCCCCACAAAACAAATTGAACCGAATGGAAGCGAGTGTCACAATCATTGTACTGATCAGCACAACCCATTTAGTCCAACAATAACGAACCCATATAATCCATTTTATAAGCCAGACAGGGCACGAGCAATGAGTGACTGGTGCGGGGTGCCTGCCAGTGCATGAGGCAGACACTCGAGAAACGGGCGACGCTGATATGCCAAAAGACAAACGGGGAAGAAGGTCCACCGAGAAAGCGCGCCGCCCGGATTCCGCGGGCTGTCAAGGCTCCTGAGCTGGGTCCTGATCCTGCCTTGGACCATTTTCCAGCGACGTCTTCATTGTGGCGTAGTCCTCGGGCCCAATGAGTGATGCTGTTGAGTTGATGAGGGTGTTTAGTGCCCCCGAGTGGTAGAGATCAATAAGGACTGGTGGAATGATGTTCACCTGGACTGCAGCGTCCTGTACTGACCGAGTGTGAATGGGGCGGGGTTGGTCAGGCTCGATGGACATCTGAGCGTTGGCGGGGGCAGTGCCGTCGAGGATCTGGGCCCCCGTCACGGCTAGCGGCACGACCCGGACGTCGATGGGGGCTCCACGGACACGCGCGTTCTGGAACCACACCTTGACCCTATCGGGCGCCAGGTTCACGTATCGGGAGATCGCCGTGAGTTGCTCGCGGTTGGGATATGGTTCCTCGGCTAGAACAAGGAGGAGCGCGGAGTACTGCAGGGGGGTGAACGCCTTCCCGCGGCGGTTGCGTGTACGTGTGATGTTCCTCAGGTTCGGCTGTAGGCGCTTCACAGGCGGTTTGTCGTTGCGATTGTGAGCTGATTCGCTCACAGACGGTGGCGCCTTGCTAGCGAGAGTAGAAAGGTCGCCGAGTAGCGCGGCGCCTTCGTTTGCAATTGTTGTCAGGTCACTGGCGGTATTCGGGTTCTCAGCTCCGACCATTTTGTTCTGTCGATCTTTTCCTGTCTTCAGATTTATCTTCTCGCATACACTCTCCCAACCAATCATTGGCCGACACACACAGCGAACAGCCCGGCTTTAATTTTCAAAATTATGATACGTCTTGACCAGGTGAAGACTGACGACCCAAATCAAATCCGACAAACTCCGCTGCCATGGAATTTGGTAACGCGCTTGATGGTTCGGCAGAATGGACGCATGCCATTGTGCTGGCACTAACTGACTTTGATCAAACCATTTACCTACCCTTTATATTCATTCTTCTTTCCAGTTTAGTGTGTGCTGTTTATTAAGCCGCGAGGCTTGATATAGCTTCGGTCGCCCTCCTCTCGGACGGGCCCGGGGAGCCAAGTACCTGGCTACTAGCCTGGAGTGCTTGGTGAGATCCCCGATTTTTTTGCTCATGTTCGCGCCTAAAATCGTCTCTCGGGAAGTAATGTGTGACTCAGATAAGAGTTGTGTAAATGGCATAAGACATAATAACGGCCATGTCCACCTCAGTCGCTGTCTACCTCGACCCGTCCAGCTCCCCCGATCACCCGATAGCTCCGTCGGATACAGTCTGGCCAACTAACTTCCTGACGACACGCAATACACGTGAACGTTGTGGGTATCAGCCCATCCGGCTCCTGCCTTAGTATCCACGCCGCGAGGCACTCTGGATGAGCCGTCATGGTACACAGCGGACACCCGATGATGTCGTGTGTAGTGAAATCCCCGCTGCAGACCATACATGCGTGCGGCTCAGCGGTGGGGGAAAGGAGCTCGGCCTCGGTCGCATCCCGCAGGAATATGCACTTATCGAGTGGGCCGCACGTCACAGGTATCTGCTGTGCCGGTGTGACGGGTGTTACGGCGCGGTATGGATCAGGTGTGACCCAATGTAGGGTCAGTGGCTGGAGAGACCAGGGAGGAGAGGCCAGCATCACGTTGAGGACGCTGAGCGAGTAGCGGACAAGATTGTGCCTGCCAAAGGGCTTGCCGCTCACCTGATCGCGGAGAATGACCGAGTCTGTGGGGTACGTCCAGTTCCACTCGAATTGGAGGCCGGCAACGTGGTTGGCAAAGCCTCCGACAAAGCAAACAACACGCCACGGCTTCTTTTTGCTGGTACGGTGAGCTCCATTAGCTATTTGGCCGTTGTGTTGCCGAATTCGGCGTGATAGATTGACAGTGTAGCCGATATAGGCGTGATCTGGGTAGTCTGGGTTCATACAAGCCAGTAAATAACAGCCGTGGAACCCATCAGGGCCATTGAAACGCTGCATGGTGTCCAACCCAAGGTTTGGTAGGTTTTGCTGGAGTTATCCTGGTTTGCGCCCGCGACCGCCCGGACTCACAGACGACAGCCACAACGAGATCGTGAGACCGTGCACACTCGGTATACCTGGGATTTTGTTGGCACGTCGGTATTGATGCGAAAATAGTATCTGAGGTTGGCTAAGTCAGAGCGATATATTTCAACAAACACTGGTCACCCACTTCTTCAGGTCGGGCAGGGGGGAGGGCACGCCGCAAGGAACACTTATGCGCCGAGTCCAGCGGATGGCCCAGTTTTTGGTGGACCCCGACAAGTCAACACAAACGCCTTTTACTCTAGAAGTCACACATTACTTGCTCAACCCCCAGGGATGCGGGGTTGAGATAGGATGTCAACGTGACATCCGTGGTAGCCTCAATGGCTACTCGTGTGTAGTTCTGATGTTACCATACGCACTGTGGCAATACCCAGAGATCACCGAGCCCCTACGACGCCTAGAGAGGAAAGATGTTGAGTTCAAATGGGGTCCGACGGAGCAGAAGGCGTATGACAAACTGGTGGATGCGATAGCCAACGCACCAGCCCTGGCACACCCGTCGCCATCGGCCAAACTCGAGCTGTACACTGACGCGTCCGACGTCGGTATAGGGGCGGTCCTGGTAAGAGTGATGGAAGGGGGGGAACGTAGACCGATCATGTTCTTCTCCAAGGCCCTTAACGAAGCACAGAAGAAGTACTCGACTTATCGCAAGGAGGCGTTGGCGATCCACTCAGCCCTGCGCAAGATGAGGAAGCTACTCGGCACAGCGATGTTCGACTTATTCACGGACCACCGTAACTTGACGCCCTTCTTATGGACGGCGGAAGATCAAATGGTCCAGCGTTGGGCCCTTGACCTAGCCAATTACAACTTTGATATACATCACATCAAAGGCGAAGAGAACGTAGTGGCAGACGCACTGTCACGCTTGCCGGAAGAGGGGAAGGCTAAAGTAGCAGCAGTCACCACAAGGTCGGGCAAGACGACGACACCAAAGCCCAAGGCAACCAAAACGATAGAGAAGGGCGCCGAGACACACGAGAAGACACCGAGCGAAGACACCCTCCTCCAGGACCTGAAATACAGCAACTCGAAGAAGGGCCAGGTGAGGCACACCGGGGTGATACACGCAGGCCAACCGAAGGAGAAGATCCACGTGGACCTCATGGGACCAATGCTACCACAACAAGGAGGGGTGAAGTACATACTGGAGTGACAGACGGGTTCTCACGATTCACCAGACTGATGCCGTTAAAGAGTGCTTCCGCGCAGGCCGCGGTCGAGGCAATTCACAGCCTGAAATGGGGCTTCAGCAAGGTCCATACAGATGCCGGCAAGCAATTCGACTCGTATACATTCAGGAACGAGATGGGCGAGCTACACGCGGCTACTCCGAAGAACCACAAGGGGAACGGATTGGTTGAGAGGAGGATCAGGGAGGTCAGAGCGATCCTCAGCCGCCTAGGCTATCAAGCGAACACGAACGACTGGCTACCGTTACTTCATCTAGTAAGGTACCTAACAGGTTGACTAGTATTGACAGTGCTGACACCCTGGGACGCTCGTAAACTCTCTCTTTCGGTTCTTTGACTACAACCGTGAGAGTTAATAAAGCGCAGCACCGATTGGAAAATTTCTGACAACATGCGTATCCAGCCCAGAATCCTGTTAATTCTTGTGCTGGTTCTTTCCACCGCCGCTCTTGATGTCAAAAAAGTCGGTGATCCCATTTTCGATGCTTCTGCCAACGGTTATTCATATTTCGGGTCATGCCTTGCTACTGACGGCTCCGTGCTAGCCATCGGAGCACCTCACGACCTGGTCATCAGCGACCCAAACTTGGACGGCAGTGTCTCCATCTATGTGCCAAAAGGAAACTCTTGGAGCTTCCTGTCCAAACTTCACGGTTCCATGGACACTCAGGTCAACATGGGGGGGTTTGGGACATCGGTAGCCATCTCCGACGAATGGCTTGTCGTGGGTGTCCCCAACTGCGCTTACACTGCTCCCGTGGGTGGGTGTGTCACCATTTATACCCGAAAGGATGATACGACGTTTACGTTGAAACAGGTGCTGGCAGCTACCGATGACGGTCCGAACAAAATCACTCGCAGTTTTGGCTACTCGGTGAGTATTGAAGGCGACACCCTCGTTGTTGGTGCCAGCACAGCGTCTGTCGGGGACTATACCTATCTCAATCTGGAACAAGGGGAGGTCTATGTCTACACCTATTCCCGGCAGCTAGATTCTTGGGGCGACCAGCAGATCCTGGTTGCTACTGACGGGCAGCAATACGACCATTTTGGCACCGCCATCGCTCTCTCTGGCAACACTCTGTTCATCGGGGCCCCCGGAAACCAGCAAAGCACCGGCGCCGTGTATGTGTGGACCCGCACAGGGTCTCAGTGGAGCCAGTCGGCGTGCCAGAAGATGTCTGGAGAGGCCACGCGTAATGCATTCGGCACGTCGCTTTCCACCGATGGGACTCGCCTGGTAGTGGGCGCACCTACCACCAACTACGACGGCGCGGCGTATGTCTATAACCATACCGGCACCGGCACTGGATGGGTCATGGAACGAAAGCTGACCGGAAGTCATGTGTCGCGCGGCGCAGGATTCGGGCAGTCGGTGCTCATCAACGACACCAACGTGTTCGTGGGAGCCTCGTCTACCACGGGCCTAGTCACCATCACCGCCACCACAGGGTCGGTCTACCGCTATGTGAGAGGAGGGAACGGCCGCTGGGACGAGAGGACTGAGATCGTCGCCACTGAGGCATCCCACGGTGCGAATGCCGGCCTAGGGTATTCACTCGCTATCGATGAGCGTAAGGGTTTGGTGTTCTGCGGCGCAGATGCCTGGCAGGATAACCAGGGTAGTGTGTATGTCGCCGACCTTAACCCAAAGCCGCACAAACCCAATGGGGCGTTGTCAACCATGGTTAGCACCGGACTCCTTCTAATTGCACTTGCGCTCTTGCTATGATATAAAGAATGAAACATAAGTCAGTCACTGATTTCAAGAACATGCCCTTGACAGGGTAGGGCATCATCAGCGACCATATGAGTTTTATTCATCAAGCCTGCAGTTTGTGGTATTATCATTAAACTGCCTACAGCGTGAATAAAGCTAGATCGTCTGATATAGTCCGTCCCCGTCATTTGGTCAACCCACCGTTCCTGAGTGCGGCGAGCGTATCACATTGCGCGTGAGTCAGGTTCGAGGCGGCCTCCACAAGAATAAGGATATTGCATTCGAGAATGCTTTAGGAATTTTAGTTTTTATATATTGTGGCCCCAGAATAAAAAGTCCTTTTGTAAAGAGACAAAATTGCAAAAACTAAGTGGAGGTTCCGTTTGTTATAAGGCAAAAATAATCACGGTACACGAACAGGGTTGGACCCAGCCTGCTATAGAAAAAGTCATGGCGGTGCCCGGTAAAGACTGCAGTTCACCACATTATAATCGATCACAAATTTATGTTGAGCCTCTTGGAGGTTAACTGAACTTGAGGCCGGCCACGCATGTTCCAATGTTTGGGCGTCACAGCAGGCAACTGTTTGAGATCCCGTCGGCCTGTGCTGAGGAGCATGCTTCTGATGAATCGTATTTATTGATTTATATTGCTCGAAAAGGCCGAGCATTACGAGACAATAGGGGCATCTTATGTGAAACAAAGAGTACCAAACGGCAATAGAAGGGCTATTTGTTAGATGGAAGGCTTAATGCGGGGATCAATTAGTAAGTCACTGAGGGCAGGGTGGGAGGTCTTAGTGTGAATATTCCAACACGGGTGGTCATCATGGCGCTGTCTAAGTTAGTGGGAAAAGTTGTTGGATAGTTACTCTTCAGGTTACCGCCGCCCAAGCAGCTACCCAAACGTCAGGGAGACGACGGTCGCCAGAATGCTGCCCAACGAGACCTGGGTTGCCAAGGTGGGTCACATCCATGGTAGCCTCAATGGCTACTCGGTGCGCCCGTCTTCAGTAGTGTCGATGTTACCATACGCACTGTGGAGCATGTTCTCGGCAGCCATCACATCGCGGTGGAACGTC
>PPCM01001312.1_pt1 | contig 11911 bp, 5 predicted proteins | sample 1555541 | NCBI WGS metagenome assembly PPCM01 (sample SAMN05284479, study PRJNA326546) | Marine sediment metagenome, whole genome shotgun sequencing project. | isolation source: marine sediment | place: Germany: Wadden Sea | collected 2012-09-05 | reverse complement strand
TGGCGACAGCTATTCATATGCTTTTAACACAGCATTCGACTTTACTGCTGCAACCGCAGATAGTCTGTTTAACATTACTGCCTGGGTAATTGTAGCAGGAGACACCTTGCATTATAACGACACTACCTATGCCGAAGTAAACTCAATGTATGTTCCACCAACACCAACTGGAATTGACGCAAATATTACCTATGGTGATATGGCAACTTTGGGAACAGTTTCGAACGACTCTATTGTTTGGTTCGACGATCCAAATGCTACCAGTCCTTTCGCTTCTGGAAGTAGCTTAACAATCGGTCCTCTTTTCGATACCACAACAGTATGGGCTCTTGCTACAGTTCCTACGAGTGTTTTAGGAATTTCCGAAATTGGTAGAGGAACAACCGATTATATTGAGATTACTAACTTTGGTTCAGGTGAAATAGATGCAACAGGCTGGAGTGTAATAGTTAGTGACGACTATAACAACATTAACGATGTTAACACGCTCACATGGGATCTTGGTATTATACCTGGTGAAACCGCAATTTACCGAACTGATAATAGTTCAGACAACTATTGGGGAAATAACCTATACTGGAACTCAAATTCTGGTGGTTGGGCTGCTATTATTGATGATGCCGGTATGATTGTAGATTGTATTTTCTGGGGTGGCTGGAGCCAAGCAGATATTGCAACCTGGACACAAAGCGTGAATGGTAACACCATTGTTGCGGGTGATGCATGGATTGGTGATGCTATTAGCTCATCAGCTAATGTAACTTACCGAACCATCTTCGATTCAAATACTTCAACAGACTGGGCATTACAAGCCACAGGCGACTATGGAGTACTTAATAATCCAATGGACATAATAGTAGCAACACAAGGTTGTTCGTCCGAACTTATTGCAGTTACCGCTTATGTAGCTAACATACCTGACTACAACATTGGTGTATCTGCTTCAATATCTCCAGTGTCTGGTGCTGAACTTACATCAGTATCAGTTTGTGTTGAGATTGAGAATACAGGAGCACTTGCTGCAAGTAACTTCCCAATTAGCTACGAAGTAACTGGCCCAATAAATACATTACTTACCGAGATTTATGTTGGAACACCAATCCAGCCTGGTACAGTAGGTTCTTATTGTTTCACTGTACCGGCAAACTTAAGCACCTTTGGTGTTTATGACATTTGCGCTTATACCCAACTAGGTGGCGATACGTGGACAGCAAATGACTCGCTGTGCTGGCAAGTAGAAAACGTACCATTAACATATTGTACATCTACTGCAACATCTACAGGATACGAGGAGATTGTTGAAGTATCAATAGGAAGTTTCACGAATAATAGTGGTCCTGCTTTTGGTGTAATGTATTCAGATTTTACTGCATTACCTATTCCAGCTTTAACACCTGGTCTAGCTACTCCTATAACAATCATCACCGACTTTGCTCCTGGTTACTCAACATCCTACAACTGTTATACAGAAGTATATGTTGACTGGAATCACGACGGTGTTTGGGATGAAACTACGGATGAATTGGTATTTAGCGCTGCAAACTCATCATCATCTACCATTAGTGGTTCAATTAATACTCCGGTTACAGCACTTCCTGGAACCCATGGATTAAGAATAGTTTATCGCGAAAGTGGTACAGCGGCGAATGTTACACCATGCGGTACATACAGCTGGGGAGAAACTGAAGACTACATGATTGTAGTACAGGAACCTTCTGATCACGATGCCGGTGCAACTGCGTTTATTGCGCCTGTGCAAACACCAATTCTTACAGAAAATGATATTTCTCCGGTAGAAGTTGTGGTTTACAACCTTGGTTTACTCCCTATTACTACTATGGATGTTGTATTTACCATAGATGGTAGTATTATTCAAACAGTAAACTATACAGGTAACTTACCATCATTACAATCAGACACAGTTATATTTAGCGACATAAACGTGCCTGGCGGATATTTCGACATCTGTGCCTACACATTACTGGCTGGCGATACCAATCAAATGAACGACATGGTTTGCGAGCAGCTATATGCAATGCCTCAATACAATGTTGAAATGACATCTATCGAAGCACCGCTTACAGGATGTAATTTAGGTTTGGAAGATGTAACAATTACCATCACCAACCTTGGTGATTCGATACTTGACGGGTTGGATGTTTCTTTCATTAACAACACTATGACAGCAGCTGTAACAGAAACAATTGCTGATACTATTCCTGAAGGGGCGGTTTATGTTTACACATTTACGACTCCGATTGATTTAACAACTAGTGTTGAAATGGACTTCGAGATTACAGCTTATTGCGCTTATGGTCTTGATCCTATACAAATGAATGATACTTCAATGGTAACCATAACAGCGGGTGTAAGTCCAATTGCACCAACTGCCGACGATGTAACCATATGGTCGAGCGAGATGGCGACACTATTAATAAATAATGTTGACACCAACTTGAATTATTACTGGTACGGACCTGATACCACACAATTGGTTAACGACACGGTACTGGTAACACCTCAATTATTCGACACAACAACCTATTACCTAACTGCAGCAGCTGGTTCAGCTGGTTCAATAGGAATATCAGAACTTTGCCTTGGAGGAACTGATTATGCGGAGATTACAAACTTCACATCTGGTCAGATTGATGCTACAGGTTGGGTGGTTGCTGCTAGTAACAGCTACACAAATATTAACTCAGTAAATTCAAACCTATGGCAATTAGGCATATTACAAGGTGGAGAAATCCAGTACAAGTCTGATAGCAGTAGTGATAATTACTGGGGAAGTAACCTTATGTGGGGCTCTGGTAGCTCATCAACCTTTAGAGCATGGCTCGTAATTCTTGATAACAATGGTAACATCATCGACCTTTGGGTACAAGGATGGACAGCTGCTGAATTGGCAACCTTTAATACTACAATTAATGGCTTCCAGGTTGACTTTACAAGCGCATGGGTTGGAAATGGTCTTGATGCCACATCTGACTATGTGGAACGAGCAATTTACGACACCGATGAAGCTTTAGACTGGGATGTGTTATCTAGCGGTACCAAAGGTAACGCATACAGTAACCTTACCATTCAAGGTGCATCAGGTTCTGGTTGCGAAACCGAATTAGTTCCTGTAACTGTTTACACGCAGTATGCAGATTACGATGCTGGAATGGTTAATGTTGTTTCTCCTTTATCCTGGTGTTTCTTAACAAACGAAAGTGTTAGTGTTGATATTTACAACAATGGTTTGAATGAACTAACCAACTTTACAGTTTACTACACACTTGATGGTGGAACACCTGTAACTGAAACAGTAACTGACACCATTCAGCCAGGTGCAACACTTAATTACACCTTCGCATCAATGGTTAATTTAACAGCTTATACTACTTACTCATTCTGCGCTGGTGTGACAGTTGTAGCCGATGGTTATGCACCAAACAATGAGATTTGCTGGATAGTTGAAAATACCAACGGATGTGGATTAAATTGTTCAGATGCTTATCCATACGGAATCCCTGGAGATCCTGCTGTAAGTTCTGCAACAACCTTTGCTTATGATAGCGAATGGTGGGAATTCGAAGTTCCGGTACCGTACGAAAATGTAGTAGTATCACTTTGTGGTTCATCCTTCGACACTCAATTACAAATTTGGGATAGCTGCGGAAGTACCAGTTCAATTTATAGCAATAACGACTTCTGTGGAACACAATCACAAATTACAATTCCGGGTATCCTAAACGCAGGCACTTACTATGTGCGTGTTTATGGTAACAGTTCAGCCTTTGGTGCTTTCGAGCTTGAGATCACAGGTTCACAGGTTCCAAAGTTCATCATTGATCTAACCGGAACCGATATATTATGTAATGGTGCTGCAACCGGATCTGTATCGGCCAACATCCAGCCAGGTAATGGTGGAACCGTTGCCGAGTATCCAGTAAGTTACGATTGGGGTGCTTATCCTCAAACTGGAACTATTAATAACCTAACAGCAGGAACCTATACTGTTACAGTAACTGATGCTGCAGGTTGGGTTGAAACTGCTGAGATTACACTTACCGAGCCTGATGCAATCATCATCACCGGAGTTATTACAGACGCTACTACATTTGGTGGAAACGATGGAACTATTGACCTAACAGTAGCCGGTGGCGTTGAACCATACAACTATGCATGGTCAAACGGAGCTACTACCGCTGATGTTAGTTCTATTTATGCAAGTATGCATACTATTACCGTTACCGATGACAATGCTTGTAACATAGAAGCAGCCTTCTCTGTTGTTTCTCCAATTCCTGATTCAACATGGATTCCTGCAACAACTCCAGCTAACCATAACATTATCGTTCCTTTTAATGCCTTTGTTACACTTGATGGTTCTGCAATTGAACCGGGTAGCTTAATTGGCGTATTCTATAATAATAGTGGCACAATGGTATGCGGTGGTTATGCATTCTGGAGCGGAATGAATACAACAGTTGTAGCATACGGTACCGAGCCAAATGCAAACAATGGATTTGCTCCTGGCGAAACATTTGTTTGGAAAGTTTTTGATACTGACGAAACAGAAGCTTACGGCGGTATTCCGACCTACGACACCTTATTGTACCCTCATAACTCTGATTTTGCAATTTCAGGTTTAAGTGGCATTCAATCCATCGTGTTCCAATCTATCATTACTCAGGCAATTGATCTTCCTGGTGGATGGAGTATTTGGTCAACCTATGTTGAGCCAACCAATCCGAGTATTGTTTCTGTAATGGCTGATATTGTTGAGCCTCCATTTGTTCAGGGTGATTTAGAAATTGTGAAGAATGGTGCTGGTCAAATTTTCTGGCCTTATTACAACCATTTAAATACGATTGGCGACATTGCCATTGGAGAAGGTTATCAGGTTAAGATTAATGGTACACAGCAAGTAACATTTGGAGTAACAGGTTTACAGATTGCACCAGAGATTACACCGTTTACCATTCCGAATGGTTGGAGTATTATGGGTTACCTAAGAACTTCTCCTGCTGACATCGCAGTTATGCTCGATCCAATTACAGCTCCAGCTTATACTGTTGGCTGTCTTGAGATTGCTAAGAATGGATCAGGTCAAATTTTCTGGCCATTTTACAATGGATTGAACACCATTGGTGATATGATTCCAGGTGAAGGTTATCAGATCAAGAACAATTGTTCTGCAACTCAATTCTTATATCCTGCAAATACTACAGGTACAAAGAGTGCAATTTCTGAAGCTACTGCGCCAATAAACTACCAATCAGTTAAACCTACCGGCGACAACATGACCATTGGTATACCTGCTGATGCATGGAGTGTTGAGCCAGAACCTGGAGACGAAATTGGGATCTTTGATGCTTCAGGAGCTTTAATTGGTTCATCTGTTTACAACGGTAGTTTTACTGCATTAACAGTTTGGGGCAAGCAAATTATAGAAGATCAGGACAAAGGTTCAAATGGTCAATTCTTTAACATCAAGCTGTGGCACCAGTTAACCGGTGTAGAAGAAGAGCTAATTGTTGAAGAATGGTTCCAGGGTAGCGATGAATATATTTCGAACAGTATTAGTATTGTTGGAAAGGTAATTTTAGCTGATGCTGAGAAATCATTCAATCTTGGTCAAAATATGCCAAATCCATATAATGGAATCACAAGAATTCCGTTCTACTTAGCTGAAGATTGCCATGTAAACCTTACCGTTTATAATGCAATTGGAGAACTTGTAAAAGAAGTGATTGTTGAAAACCGTAATGCTGGAGCTCATATTGTTGAGTTCGATGCAAGTGGACTTGAAGCAGGCAACTACTATTACAAGTTGATTACAGACAAGTTTACCTCCACAAAGCCTATGAGTATTAGATAATACTCATCACGGTTAAGTTAACATATACTTTCGGTAGGCCGCCCTTTCAGGGCGGCCTTTTTTTTGCTCAAACGATAATAATAGCTATGTTTGATCGTTGTTAATTCACACACTAATTATAATATCCAAAATGAAAACCAACTACCTACTGCTACTTTGTGCATTTACTATTTTGTTATCATCGGCCACTGCACAAGAATACAATTATCAAATCACCTATAACCATGATTATTACCAAGCAGGCCAGGATGTCGGCCACGACAATAAAAATGTCAAACAAAAAACTGTTTATAATACCAACAAAAAAGCACAAACATCAAAGTATATTTATAAGTACAACAAGGATGGTCAATTAACCAGTTTTGAATCCATAAATAGAAAAGGTAAAATTGTTTCTCAACAAATTAATGAATATAACGACTGGAGCGCCATAGCTATGATGGAGCGTTATAAAAGGGGTAAATTGGACCAGCAGGTAATTACAGAATATAATGCCGATCACAATGTAGTTGCCATAACTACTATTAATGGAAAAGGTAAAACCGTTCGAAAGAAAACCTATGTTTATAAAGATAAAAAGCTAACAGAATCGTATCTCTATAAGCGTGGCGGAAAGAAAATAAGTAAGCAGTGGTTGTATAACTATAATAATGAAGGCAAGAAAACAAGAAGCACTTTGCTAAATAGCCGTGGGAAAATAATGCATGAATGGACCTACGAATGCAATGATGAAGGTATCAAGCTTGCACAAACTAAAGATGAGACACAGGTTTGTAAATATCAAAAAACAGAGGATGATTACTTGATTCAGGTCAATCAATCATTCGATGACGAAGGAAAGATTTCTAAATATGTTAGAAAATATACACTTAAGGATACGCTTATCGTTGAGTCTTCTCGCTATGATAAAAAAGACAGGATAAAATATCTAATGACTTATGATCATTCTTATTATAAACAAACCAGCTACAAGAGTTTTACAAAAAAAGGTAAGCTAAGATCACAATCCATCTCAAAATATGATGGAGACAATATTATTGAAAAGCGATACACCTATAAAGGAAAGCTCAGGAGTGAAACCAATTATAAATACCAAGACAATCGAATTGTCGAAAGAGAATACCTTTATAAGAGCAAGCTTAGTCACAAAGCCAAATATGAGTATGAGTTTTATGATGTTATTTAATCACCATATATAGTAGACATCAAGAAGCCTCAGATTACATCCGGGGCTTTTTTGTTATCGGTGTCCCACCTTATTGGAAAAATAACACATACAGGCACTGACAAACTTACCGTCTCTCCATTTCTCTATTATCTATTATGTTCGATTGATTTTCTAACCACTAGGTTTGAAGATCACTCATACGTAAAAGCACGAAAAGGTTTCCTTTCCACAGGTCTGTTTCGAAGAATTGAGCACCGCCACATCTCTTATCACCTTCCTGGACAAGGAACTAGAGCTTTATCGCTACATGTAAAAAACTCATTCTTTCCATTCATCAACAAAAATTGGCCGTTTACCATTGCCAAAAAAGCACAGTTTATTAAATAATAACGTTCATCAACAATAATTAGCAGTTGATCACATAAAAAATTAGCGAATAGCCAAACGCCCTACTTTTGGAGTATAAAATTTAATCAAACGAAAATCTAAAATATTTAAATCTACTGCTATGAAAAACTCAAAATTACTTATCGCACTCGCAATTATCTTTATCGGATTCGCTTCACAAGCAACAGCTCAATCATCTGCTACTGCAACCTCATCGGCCACAATTGTAACACCTATTGCTATTACAAAAACGGTTGACATGAATTTTGGAAATGTAGCTGTTACCTCACAAAGCGGAACAGTTGTATTACCGGCAGCATCAGGAACGCCAACAAGAAGCACCACAGGTGGAGTTACTTTACCAGTAATTACAGGAACAGTAACAGCTGCAGAATTCGAGGTATCAGGACAATTAAGCTACACATACGGAATAACTTTGCCAAGTGATGATCTTCTTATCAAGAAATCAGGAAGCACAGAAACAATGATTGTTAACGCCTTTGTACACAATGCAGGAGCCGAAGGAGCGCTAGATGCTTCGGGAGACCAAACCATTCATGTAGGTGCTACATTAAATGTAAGTGCTGAGCAAGCTGCCGGAACTTATATTAGCGAAACACCATTTACAGTAACAGTAAACTACAACTAAGATATAGATTTAAATATGTTTTAAGGTCGTACTGGGGAGCCAGTGCGGCCTTTTTTTATACTTAAAACTTACCTGTAGCATAAGTGCTTACCGCTGGTATACGAACATCAACTTAAGTCTAAATCTACTTATATATATTTTTGATTGATTTCTAATATACCAATTAGAAGAGCACTAATACTGGTGTTCCATTAAAAGGTTTCGTTTAAAGAAAGGTAATACATAATTTATTTTTTGGCTGCCACTGAAACATCCTGTCATAGGCCTTTATAGAGCATCAACCTACTAAATCGGGAATTCACATTCTTTCCATTCATCAACAAAAATTAGCCGTTTACCATTGCCAAAAAAACACAGTTTATTAAATAATAACGTTCATCAACAATAATTAGCAGTTGATCACATAAAAAATTAGCGAATAGCCAAACGCCCTACTTTTGGAGTATAAAATTTAATCAAACGAAAATCTAAAATATTTAAATCTACTGCTATGAAAAACTCAAAATTACTTATCGCACTCGCAATTATCTTTATCGGATTCGCTTCACAAGCAACAGCTCAATCATCTGCTACTGCAACCTCATCGGCCACAATTGTAACACCTATTGCTATTACAAAAACGGTTGACATGAATTTTGGAAATGTAGCTGTTACCTCACAAAGCGGAACAGTTGTATTACCGGCAGCATCAGGAACGCCAACAAGAAGCACCACAGGTGGAGTTACTTTACCAGTAATTACAGGAACAGTAACAGCTGCAGAATTCGAGGTATCAGGACAATTAAGCTACACATACGGAATAACTTTGCCAAGTGATGATCTTCTTATCAAGAAATCAGGAAGCACAGAAACAATGATTGTTAACGCCTTTGTACACAATGCAGGAGCCGAAGGAGCGCTAGATGCTTCGGGAGACCAAACCATTCATGTAGGTGCTACATTAAATGTAAGTGCTGAGCAAGCTGCCGGAACTTATATTAGCGAAACACCATTTACAGTAACAGTAAACTACAACTAAGATATTGTTTTAAATATGTTTTCAAGGTCGTACTGCAAAGCCAGTGCGACCTTTTTTAATGCTTAAAACTTACCTGTAGCATAAGTGCTTACCGCTGTTGTACGAACAGCAACTTAAGTCTAAATCTACTTATATATGTTTTTGATTGATTTCTAATACCGATTAGAAGTTGATTAATACTGATGTTCTACTAAAAGGTTTCGCTGTGCTTAAATATTTGCAGCAACTAGCAAGCAATAACCAGTTATGAACAGTTTCTGAGAGTTAGTTTTTCAGGCAGTTACAGGCCTAAAAAACCATGCTTTACCCAAAAACGCATTTCCCGTTCATCCCAAAAGAAAGATAGTTCATCAACAAAACAAGCGCCTTTATCAGATAAAACTAACGTTTCAACCAATATTAAGTAGTAGCACATAGAAACGACAAAATTTACAAAGTACCTGTTTACAGGTTTAAAACGAAAAGAAACAGAAATTGAAAATATTAAAGATTAACGTCATGAAAAAGATTAAACTACTCATCGCACTCGCTTTTATTACGCTAGGATTTATTGCACAGCTTTCAGCACAGTCGTCAGCTACTGCAACCTCATCGGCAACCATTGTAACACCTATCGGCATAGCACAGGTTGTTGACATGAACTTTGGTAATATTGCCGTAACCTCAAGCGGAGGAACGGTTGTGCTTCCTGCAACATCAGGAACACCAACGCGCTCAGCAACCGGAGGAGTAACTCTTCCAGTAGTTCCGGGAACTGTTAAGGCAGCAGAATTTACAGTAACTGGAGAAAACGATTACACCTACGATGTAACCTTGCCAAGTGGCGATCATACCATTAAGCACTCGGGTAATGTTGAAACAATGATTGTGAATGCATTTACAAAGGATGCTGGCGCCGGAACATTAAGTGGATCTGGAAGTCAAACCATTCATGTGGGTGCAACATTAAATGTAAGTGCAGAACAATTAGCCGGAACCTATATAAGCGAATCGGCTTTTACAGTGACAGTTAACTACAATTAAGATATCGCAACGTTTATTGAGATTTTTGAAGAGCCGTACTTAACAGTACGGCTTTTTTGCGTTGTGGGGATTTTTACTAGAAATATTGATGTTGAAAAATTCTTTGCTTGGTCTACAGATACTTAGAGTTTTCGCCCAATTTAGGGCCTAAAATCTCGCAACTTTTTAAAACCCTCGCCGTAGATACTTTTGACGTTTTTGTTTTATTGTTTCTAAGTTTTTTGTAAATTAGTGGTTTCTAATGAATAAGGTCTATCATATAGCAGTTTTATTTTTTGTTCTTTTTGCCTTCACAACAGAGGCTCTGGGGCAAGCAACCACTGCGACCGCAACCGCCACTGCTACAATCGTCAAACCAATTTCTATCACCAAAACCGTTGACATGAGTTTTGGTAATATCGCCACATCTTCTGTTTCTGGAACTGTAATTTTACCCGCATCCGGCGGATCGCCAAATAGATCTGCAACCGGAGGTGTTACTTTACCTGTTGCAAGCGGAACTGTTTCTGCTGCCGAATTTACAGTTTCAGGGCAAGATAACTATACTTATTCCATTAGTTTGCCTACTTCAGGCTACCAAATCTCAGAAGCCGGTAGTTCCGAAACATTAACCATCAATAACTTTACGTGCAACCAGTCACCAATTGGTACGTTATCTAATAGTGGCAATCAAACTTTAAATGTTGGTGCAACTCTAACGCTAGGAGCTAATCAGGTATCAGGAGTTTATGAAGATGTTGATGGTGGATTTACGGTAATTGTAAACTACAACTAATATATTATCCTCTATATTTTATTTTTTTGGGTTTTAGCGAATCCTAATTTTTCAAGATAGTCTATTCTGGTTTTGCTCTCTTTTAATCTTTTTTTATTCATTCTGGTTTGCTCTTTTATTTGCTATTAAATTCAAATAAATAGGTTCTTTCTGTGGCTAAAACGCTAACAACGAGCACTTGAGGGATTTGGTAGCGAGTCTTGTCTAAAATGAGGGATGCGTTGAGATTATAATTGATTGATCAACTACGTGATAACATACTAGTTAAATAGCAACTTTTCTGATTCCGTTACGTAAAGATGTATTGTTGTTGCTCCTCTAATTTGAATTGGTTACAAAGTGTTAAGAGAACCAGTCAAACAAGAGAACAGCAATGAGTTATGAGAATGAATTTTAGTAGCCAATTTACCAGTACCCTTAGGGTGCTAACTAGCTAATATTCATGATCAATGTGAATAATTTAAATAACACGATATGTTAAAAATTGGAATTAATAGTTTTCGTTTTTTTAAACAAAGATTATCATTCTTAATAATTTCAGTTCTGGGTATGATGCTTTCAATAGTAATTCCTGCTGAGACTGTTAGGGCACAAGGTGATTTGATGATTACACCTGGACGTGTTGTTTTTAATGGAGTGAAGAAGAGAACGCAAATTTTAAATTTAGCTAATACAGGAAAGGATACTGCTAGATACGTTGTATCGCTGGTTGAGAATAGGATGACAGAACTCGGTAATTTTGAGAATATAACAGAAGCTGATCCGGGGCAGCGTTTCGCAAGTCCGTATCTAAGGTTTTTTCCACGAACAGTTGTTCTGCCACCTCATGAGGCACAAGTTGTAAAAGTGCAATTAATGAAAACTAATTTGCTTACCGAAGGAGAATATCGGTCTCATATTTATTTTCGTGCAGTACCAGACGAAGAGCCATTAGGTGCTGATGAAGTGATTGAAGATACCACAGCTGTCGCAATAAAATTAAAAGCCGTTTTTGGTATCACCATTCCGGTAATTATTAG
>PPCM01001311.1_pt1 | contig 11942 bp, 14 predicted proteins | sample 1555541 | NCBI WGS metagenome assembly PPCM01 (sample SAMN05284479, study PRJNA326546) | Marine sediment metagenome, whole genome shotgun sequencing project. | isolation source: marine sediment | place: Germany: Wadden Sea | collected 2012-09-05 | reverse complement strand
ATACTCGGTACTGTGTTATTTTCTAGTGCTTGATAAAAACGTGCGATTTTCTCATTGTACTTATGTTGCATATATAAACCAACAGAAGCCAGTAAGACTACAAATGCAATTGTAATTACTATAATTTTTCTTCTCATAATACCCTCCTAATGTACATCTAATGTCACATCACCTATAAGGTCTATTTTATTTTGCCAATAATAATAATAATAATAGGGATTTATGCAAACTTGATCATTCTTTTCTTTAGAAGAATCTACGCAAAGTATGTATCCATGATCCATTCTTCCTATATTAACACCAAAATGTAAATGAACACCCATAGGCACTGTCATAGTCGTAGAATTTCCAATTAGTCCAATGAAGTCTCCAGCCTCTATGGAATCGCCGGTTCTTAATGGAGACATTTCATCTAAGTGCAAGAAGTTCATCATTATATTTTCATCAGTATTATTATCCACATCGATACACTCTATTGTCACAGAAAAACCTGCATATCCACCTTCTTCAAGGGTCCTACTTTTGTAAACTTTACCCGAACAGGCTGAATATATTTTTGCACCTCTCGTAGGATATTTAGCGTCGTTCGATATAATATCGATTCCCTTATGCTTCCCTAGTACCCCATTTACAGTTCTCATTCCATAACCGGAATTAATATAATTATATGCAAGTACATCTGAATCATCCTTCTTTTTGGGTAAAATATAAGCGAAATTATATTCTTCATGATAAGGTCCCTTAACTCCAAAATCATAAAGTTCTATAATCGGGTACTTTGAACCAGAATAATTGGTAGAATAAATCCAGGGAAAACACTTGTTAAAAACAATACATCTTACACTATTATTTTACTTCCCTCCCAGTCACTGCTAACCCTCTCAATATATTTATTTCTTAACAAAACACATTTATATACAACTAAAATAATTAAAAAAGAACTCAATGACTAGTGAGTTCTTATTTTTGAAACAAATATGTCTTTTTCCCCACTGATTTTAGTATATCATGCTTTCTTCGCAAGTCAATTCGAAAATGATTGTGTAAAATGGTTTTAAAGCAAACAAAAAGTTAACGACTCTTCATACTTTAAACATCTAGACAAAAATATATAAGAAGGCCACTGTCATGTCTATTCTATTAAATGATTACAACCATATATCCAAAAACATTCTAATCGAGGAAATAAATAATAAGCAAAGGGATTTAAAACTAGAAACAACAGGCGAGAGCTTTAATTTCATCAACCTGATTTCAGAAGATCTAAACTATGAAAGCCAGATAATTATGTAAAGGCTTATCACGAAAGAGCTATGCTAACCGTTTTTGGTGAGATAACATTTGAAGAACATTTTTTATTAATAAATTTAACGAGAGTTCGTATTGCTACCTAGACTGCTTACTGGGGCTAAAGAGATATGATTACTTTGATCCGTTCGTAAAATCACAAATGATTCATTATTCATGTGATAACTCATTTGCTAAGTTAGGAAGAATAATCACCGATATGATAGGAAATAGAGATAATCTCAAATAGAAGTTTCGTCTCGCATCTCGTCAAATAATTAGAAACGCATTACTACATAGAAGAATATCATCTTTATCTAATAAAGTTGAAGATACAATTCCAGAAACTATTATCATTGTGTTTGATGAGAAGTTTATCCCTACTCAAAGAAATAATGGGATGGATGTAAAGATTAAGTTTGCTGTAGTCTTAGAAGGTATTATAAACTTAGAATTGAAACACAATTACAGTAAATTATTCAATCAGCAAAAAAAACTATTAGATGCCGCGAAAAACATAAGATAAAAGAAGGAATACATTAATGCACTTCTTCGGTAGAAGGAGATATCTAAATCCTAAGAACTACTCACATTATCTGTTGTTTATGTATAAATTTGTTCCATCACACATTTTGAAGTTATACAGATAAAAAAGGCAGGAGTTAATCCCACCTTATGTTACCTATCTATTCATACTTGTCTGCATCAAAACTACCATACTCCACTGGAAAGACAATTTCATACTTTAAGTCTTCATAAGAATAAGTAGTTATTACATCGCCATTATAGCGAGTTCTATCACCTAGATAATAATCAAGATTAAAGTTCATTTCTATTATCTTCCCGAGTTCTTTTGAAACAATAACTGTTAAACTTTTTGTTTCGATTTTCACTCTATCGTCAGGTATTAAGTCACTGTTAATAATGCTTAGGATTCCGCTGAAGTCCAAATTTTCATCGTTGTTTATTGTTACTTCATAGATTAACACTTCATTTGTTTCCTCAACAAAGCTGACTGAACTTATTACTCTTTTTGGTAATAACTCATTCCACTCATATCTACCATTGAACACACTATCCATATCAACATATCCCCAAGCACCAATATCAAAATCTTCTTTATAAGAATAACCAGGAGTTTCTATGTACTTATCAGACCTTTCGCCTTTTCGATAATCTCTAAAAAAACCATCCATTTTAATATAAAATGCAAATCTTGATATGTAAAGCTCACCATCTAAAGATCTATAAAAATTCTCGTGAAAAACATTACCACTCTTATCAATATAAACCTTATGTTTATCTTCCGCTTCCCAAACCAATGAATAATTTGAGCCAGTGTGAATCATCATATTGCTCGATTCAAACGTCGAAATACTCGGTACTGTGTTATTTTCTAATGCTTGATAAAAAAGTGAGATTTTCTCGTTGTACTTGTGTTGCATATATAAACCAACAGCAGCAAGTAAAACTACAAAAGCAATCGTAAATACTATAATTTTTCTTCTCATAAACCCTCCCAAAATATATCTTAAGTTATATCTACAGGACTCCCCCATAGAAGTTGTTATAACCAGTATAACATATCCGAAACTCTTATCAATTAAAACTATTGACCATCAATTGTTGCAACTTCAAATGTAATTTCTTCTAACACTTCCAACAGAACATTCACTGTATCTAAGCTTGTAAAAGTTGTGATATTATTTTCTGCTGCCACTCTTCTAATTAAGAAGCCATCATTACTTACTGTTTTAGAATCAAAACTCATAGTATTAACAGCGTAGGATATATAACCTTTTCTTAACCCTACTAAAATCTCACCACAACCATCTGTCCGGTATATGATGGGGCTGATAGGATTTCTTGATAACCTACCATAGAGGAGTTAAATACTAACTCCTGAACACTATCCTTTGAAGAACCAAAACCATAACCTTCATAAACACAACTGTTTTCCAAAACTATTTTTCTATTTTTTATAGAACTTTCCCCTTTATTAATATTTGCCTTAATGTATTAAGTTCTGGCATCGTAACTTGGATCCTTTTTAGTAATAAAAAATACCCAAAGCCAGAGACTAAGGGTATCGGATATCGAAAAAAACATATACAAAAAATGTATAATATCATAATACTATCCCTTATAAGCCTCTCGGACCTATTTAAAAACATTGTTACAATTATAGAATAGCAATCAATAAATTACAATAAAAAAAATATAATTATTCCAACGGAAGCCATTTCATCCATAATAAAACATTTTTGGTACTCAAACCGTTTATGTAGCATGTTCTCAAGATTCTCAAACAAGCACATATGATATAATTATATTAAAGATAAAGCACATCAACAACCACATAACTGTATCTGATTAAATTATGAAAAGAGGATTACTATGAATATTTTGATCACTGGGCCTACAGGGAGTATGGGATACTTTGCAGTAAAAGAGATTGTTAGAAGGTGTAGAAACATCAATCTTAGACTCTTTGTACTAAAAAATGACAAAGAAAAGAAAATTATTAAAGAGTTTAAGATTCATCAAAATGTAGAAATATTCTATGGAGATTTAACAAACTATGAGGATGTTTTATCTTCATTAAAAGAGATAAATATCGTTATCCATATGGCTGCATTTATTTCACCAGAAGCAGATTACTATCCTGAACTAACTATGAAAATCAACTATGGTTCTATGAAGAATTTTGTTCAGGCAATCCATAAACTAAATCTTCAAGATTCAATCAAGTTTGTTAATATAGGAACAGTGGCGATGACAGGTGACCGATTACCCCCTATTCACTGGGGTCGGGTTGGTGACCCAATTAAACCAAGCATCTATGATTACTATGCTGTATCAAAAGTTGCTGCTGAAAGACTGCTCATTGATTCAGGTATAAAGAACTTTGTTAGTTTAAGACAAACCGGAATCCTTGGAAAGAAAATGGCAGAAATCGATGATGGTATTATGCTCCATAATTGTCTAAACAATGTACTAGAATATGTAAGTGATAAAGACTCGGGAATCATGATAGGAAATCTTTGTAAGTATCAAGCAAACAATACTCTTGATTATAAGTTTTGGGGTCATATTTACAATATTGGTGGTGGAGAATCATGTAGAATTGATGCATTTTCAATGTATGAAAAAATATATGGTTCATTAGGTTTCAAGGATTTAAGTTATATCTTCGATCCAAGAATAATCGCAACTTCAAACTTTCACGGTCAATACTACCTCGACTCCAATACGTTAAACGAATATTTAAACTTCAACAATGATTCATTTGATTATTTTATTAATATTTTTAATAGGCAAATAGGATTTAAAAGACACTTAATAAAATTTCTCTGCAAACTCCCTAGAGGACAAAAGTTTGTAGGAAGTATGTTAAAACAGAAATTCCTAAAACTTGGAAGAAGCAAGAATGGAACAGTTAGATTTATCGAAGATAATGATATTGATAAGATTAAGGTATTCTTTAAAGGATTAGAACAATGGGAGAAGATTCCTGAAAACATAAATGATTTCAAGAGATTTAAAGACTGGGATACGGTTATCAAACTAGACCACGGATATGATGAAGAAAAAGATAAAAGTCTTCTGGATATCGATGATATTAAAAAAGCCGCGATTTTCAGAGGGGGAAAGTGTTTAAATGATGAAATGATCCAAGGAGATTGGGTAAGTTTATTGAAGTTTGAATGTGCCTTTTCTCATCAATTCAACGCCAGCCCTCGCCTAATTCTTGAAGGTGGTCATTGGTGTCCTGAATGTGAAAGAAAAAGTTGGAATTATTCAGAGAGAGCAAAAGTTGATCCTTTCTTCGCACAAGTGTGGGACGTCCTACATAAAGGTGAGGAACCTATAAAAGTTGATAAGATGGTAAGTGAAAAAGATGTGTGAAAAAATAAATACAGCATTTCAGATTCTGATAGTTAAGAATCCAAAGTTTTATAAATTACCTCTATAATACTCAATGAAAAAAATCTTATTATATGCTAAAATTGATAAGAACAATAAATGAAGATATAGGAGTGAAATTATGGAACCAAAATGGCTGACATGGGCGAAAGAAATTCAGGCAATATCACAAAATGGATTAGCCTATACGAAAGATATCTTTGATAAAGAAAGATTTGAGAGACTTAGAGAATTATCTGTAGAAATCATTAATCAATACACAGAAATTGATAACGAGGTGATTCGAGATTTATTTTGTAATGAAACTGGATATCAAACTCCTAAGGTTGATGTTCGGGGCGTTATTATTAAAGAAGAGAAGATTCTTTTAGTTAAAGAGAAGAATGACGGAAAATGGACTTTACCTGGAGGTTGGGCAGACTACAACTTATCGATTAAAGAGAATGTTACTAAAGAAGTATTTGAGGAGTCAGGATATAGAGTCATTCCTCAGAAACTTATTGCTCTACAAGATCGCAATAAACATAATCAACCCGCTACAGCTTATGGTATCTACAAGGCGTTTGTTGAATGTGAGATTATTGAAGGGAGATTTATCCCTAATCACGAAACAGCGGAATGTGATTTCTTTACTCCCTCAAACTTACCCCCACTATCAGAAGGAAGAGTCACTAAGGAGCAAATCCTTTTATGTTTCAACTCAATAAATAACAATCTAAGTGAGACTATTTTTGATTAAGGTAGAATATATGGCACTTTGTACTTTAAAAAAGCCTTCCATTAGGAAGGCTTTTTATAATTATCTGCTAGAGTTAAACAGATATCAAGAACTGATATACCCTTACTTCGTTTATCTTTCACAAATTTCCTTCCAAAACTAAGTCATAAAATATATTATTTAGTTTGGGTATGTTCATTAGAGAAAATTTGATATTTATCATAAGAATCAAACACAGCCCATCACAAGATGGTATAAGGAGAATTGCATGAAATATTTTATAATAACTGGTACATCAAGAGGATTGGGTGAAGCCCTAGTCGAGCAATTTATATCCAAGAATAACACTTTATTTTGTATTTCAATTACAAATGAAAATGAAAGCATCTTAAAAAATAAAGCAATACAAGCAGGTACTGAATTACACTACTTCCAAAGTGATCTTAGTGAATTAGAGAAGATTGAAAGTATCATTACTGAGATTTTTGAAAGTATAAGATTAGATATCTTAGAAGGTTTGTATTTAATAAATAATGCCTCTATGCTTGCTTCATAGTAAACCCCCTTGAAATTACATACCAAAGCATTATCTGAACAGTACTTAATCAAACCTACAATCACTTATCTAGCAAAGATTGTCTTTCTTCAATCATATCAAGATGAAATAAAGAATATATGTATTCTATATCTAGCAAGCGTAGGCATCACCAATAGATGTGTTTACTTAAGTTTATAACTCTTCTTTAAAAATCGATATTTAAGCAATGTAGTATTATTGCCTGCTGAACATATATTAGATTTTTCTTAAACTCATACCCGACAAAATACTCAGAATTAATGACATCTTCACTTACCTCTTCACCTCTAAAAAATGGTGGACAAGGATTTAAGAAAGCATTTTCTTTACATAAATTCATTCTTTCCTTTGTAATCTGATACTCATCATAATAATCACTATTTCTTAGTTCTTTTGGTAATGGGTCTGTCAATACCACATCGCTGATCTTCAAAGCATCATTCAATGATGTTAAGAACTTGTACGTTTCGTCATCTTCTTTGATTCTATACTTCTCGTAACATACATGATTTAACATAAATCCAAACAAATCTGCTGCAGTAACCCACGAATTGATTATATTTCCCTCACTACCTACAAATGTATAGATTAAATCAAGATAATCATCAAGTAATTTACTTATTGAGTATATATCAGAAAGAATCTCACAGGGATGATTTTTTGAAGTCATAGCATTTATAATAGGTAAATCTGAACTACTTGCTAGTTCGGATACTTTGTCATAATTTGAGTGCCTAACTATAATCCCATCTGCCCAATTTTTGATATAACTCACCACATCAACAAGTGCTTCTCGCTTATCCAATGTAGATGGTGGAAATAATACACTTTCTCCACCTAATGCTTTTATTCCCATTTCAAATGATAATCGTGTTCTTATACTTGATTCTGGAAAAAACAATACAAACGTTTTTCCCTTCAAAAGTAAATCATCATTATCTTTCAACTTATCAGCCATCTTAAAAATATTATTTATATCCTTTAACTTAAAATCATCAATACGTAAAAAGTTCATTGCAACTCCTCCTATAAATTATAAGTAAAATTTCGTACCTAATTATTTTATCACTATACTAAATAAGTAACTTCCTGCATATTATCATACAATATTATTACATATTATTACAACAACTGATTATAAACAATTTAATAGAACAGTATCATGCTGTTTATTGCAACTCATTTTCTAATATGTGGAAGTGCGGACAAAAAGTTGGACTTAGAAAGCGGTCATTATGTTTTCAAAAGAAGAAAGATTGAGAGCTGTTAAGCTTTACATTAAGTATGATTTGAAGATTTCTCCAGTCATTAGAGAACTAGGATATCCCTCTAAAGGATCATTAGTTAATTGGTACAAAGAATACATAAGTAATGAATATGATTTAAATGAAGGTTATACTAGAGAATCAAAGTTCACGGTTGAGCAAAGAGAAAAAGCAGTTAATTATTTTTTAGAGCAAGGTAAAAATTATAGTAGCACTTGCAAAAAAACTAGGCTATCCTTCTAGAACACTTCTTACAAAATGGGTTGAGGAATATGTTCCAGATCATATTTTTAGTAGCTTAGAAAAAAGAAATTTGTTAAGTTATTCTAGAGAGGAAAAAGAAGCTGCTGTTGTTGATTTATCTACACGAGAAGGAACAGCAGTGGAAGTCATGAATAAACATGGTGTTAGTAGAGCATCAATATATAATTGGCGCAAAGAAATACTCTCAGAAGAGGGTTTAACAGTTATGAGCGATAGAAAGAAATCTGATGAATTAAATATTAAAGAAGCAATAAAAGAGGTTGAGGATTTAAAGAAAGAAATCGCTAGACTCAAGTTAAAGAAAGACATTCTTAAGGAGGCTGTCAAGCTCATAAAAAAGGATGAAGGTATTGATGTTACGAGTCTAAGTAACAAACATAAGGCAACGATTATCAATACCTTAAAAGTACATTATCCTTTAAAAACGCTGTTAAATGTTATGAAAATATCAAAAAGCAGTTATTTATATCAAAATAAAGTACTTTCGGCTTTGGATAAATATGGTGATATCAGAGTGGATATTAAGGAAATCTTCAATCACAGTTATCAAAGTTATGGTTATCGAAGAATACATGATAAGTTAAAAAAAAAAGGAATAACTGTTTCTGAAGAAGTGGTACGACGCTTAATGAAAGAAGAAGGTTTAGTAGTTGTCATTACATCAAAGAAGAAATTCAGTTCATATCTTGGTGAAATAAGTCCTGTAGAACCTAATCTTTTAGAGCGCGATTTTCATGCAGATAAACCAAATGAAAAGATGTTAACAGACATTACAGAATTTAGTATTCCAGCAGGAAAAGTTTACTTACACCAATAATTGATTGCTTCGATGGACTAGTGTCATCATGGACTTTAAGTACATCACCAAATGCAGACTTAGTTAATAGTATGCTTCGTAATTATATTGAAACTTTGACGATTGGAGAAACACCTATAATACATAGCGATAGAGGGTCTCACTATAGATGGCCTGGATGGATTAAAATTATGGAAGAATCAAACCTGACTAGATCAATGTCAAAGAAAGGTTGCTCACCTGATAACTCAGCTTGTGAGGGTTTTTTTGGACGTCTCAAGAATGAAATGTTCTACCATAGAAACTGGGCAGATGTTACAATTCAAGAGTTTGTACGCCAGGTAAATTATTATATTTATTGGTACAATTCCGATAGAATAAAGATGTCATTAGGTGGCTTAAGTCCAGTTGAATATAGAAGAAGTTTAGGAATAATTTAGTCCAAAAAAACATCCGCATCCCCACACTCATACTTTTAAACTACCATAAACAATTACATTGTTATATAGTTTTTTTGTCTGTTAGATTGTACATATATATCCTTTATTATATCGAAACCTTGAAGACATGATAGAAGAACGATGATTATTTGACAATCACATAACAATATATAGATGGGGGTCTAGAATATTCTCCTATATTGAATCGTAAATTGCGTAGCATTTAAAGATAACTTCAGATTCTTGGCGTGTTGATGAAACCTATAAAAAAGAACATCTTAATAGCAAGACAAAATCCTATTCTTCTAAGTAAATGTACAATATCGTAGAGCAGAATCATCGCAAAATTAAAATGATCACTGATAACATACTAGGACTCAAACATTTTAAATCCGCTTGTTTAATCATACAAGGAATTATAGCGATGAATATGATATGAAAAAGACAAGCGAACACACTCTCTATCTGATGAAATCAAACTGATTAATCAGATTTTCGAAGTTGCATAGTTAACATCTACGCTTGTATTAGCTTGCCTATTTTAAATTTATCTATATCTCTCGAAAAACATCAGAGTAATCTAACCTATTATTACTGGCTCTTCTCTAATATTTTTTCTAGAATTTCAATATAATACTCTATATTCTCAACAGTAATCCGCCATGTATAATTTTCTGAATTATGTATCCTATAAAGGTAATCTTCAACTTCATGTGCCAACTCATTTACTAAAAAGAACTTAACACTAATAGAATATGTCTCACCTTTTATATAGGTAGTTTCTTTATCAATTCTGTTATGGATATAAAGAAATCTCTTAAACTCATCATATTGATATACTTTATCCTTATCATACGGTATTTTTAAGTGTTTAATTAGTTTACTTACATCCTTTGCTGCATCAACGATTAACTCAATATCTTCATCTGCTGGATGATTTGGTTCTAGATTTGAACGCTTAAAATATAAATCGACATATAAAATACTTAAAACAACTAACAAAGCACTTAAAACTATAATAATCTTAGTCTTCATAAACTACTCCTCCCTCCTTCACACTCAATAATAATACTCATTATACTACCAATCGTCATTGTAGTATGATTGTGTAACATACCAATATCCATCATTATATAATCTTATTTTTTGAACTGTAAAAGAACTTCCATACTGTGCAGTCAGTGTACTCATAACATAACTCCTATTAATGCCGTTCAAATACATTACATCAATAGTAGTTTTTCCACTCATCCACTCTTCGACAGCTCCGTTCCTCGTAGCTTCATGAGCAACAGGGTTTCCACCAACAAATTTTGCTGTGAGAGAATGCCTACCACCTGGAATAATGTTTTTATTATGGTCTTTAACTATCGTTACCGCAGTATACACCACCTCAACATCAGGCGTTAATCCTCTTGTATTTCTTATCACATACGTTGGTTCCAATTTACCTGAGGCAATAACTTCTTCATAAACAATATTACTATTATTCACACTGGTTAAAATATCATCGTTAGAGGGTTGCACAGGTCCCAAAGCGTAAACATTTCCACTTGTAACAGTGGCAAATATCAAAACAATCGTTAACTTAAAAACATTTCTAATCTTTCTCATTCAGCTTCTCCTAATATTTAATTTCGCGGTGTTAACTCGAACTCAACTGGAAATAATGAAGGTCCTTCGCCGAAAAAATATGATACTTCATAAATCAGCATTCCATTCTTCATAGTCCAACTATCAAGTATAGCTACTAGTTTAACACCTGCTTGTAAACTATACGATCTATTTATTGTTTTGTTATAAATCGTCCCATCAGGTAACATTTCATAGGATGCATTTACTGTTACAACAGCTTTAATACTACCAAAATGGTCGTGCTCTTTAGTTTGAGTATCCGTGTACAAAGTAGAAATTGCCCTACTGTCTGACTTAGAGTCTGGATACATAGCATAAACTCTTGAACAACTCAAATAAATTAAAACAACACATGTAATCAATGCAAAAATCTTTTTCATTTATATCCCTCCAGATTAAACTATTCTAATATCTTGTTATCAGTTACCTTCTCTATATTTCCAATCGAAAAATAAACTATAGTTCATATTGCGACGACATCAAAACTCATCTATACCTTAACCATAAATTGACTAACAAACAGTTCCAAAGTCAAAAACTAGAGAACAGCATAATAACATTGTAATACTGACTTCAATACCCTTTGTTTATATCAAACGCATACCCCCTCCATCTTAATTGCATTTATAACTATGCAAATTTTTATACATCTATGTCCCGTAGAAACAAGTGGTGTCTACATACAAAAAAACTCAATGAAGTGAGTTTTAAACAAATATAAAATAGTTATTTTGCACATTTTACCCACCTATTTAATCGTATCATGAAATACACAACATTTCAATAATGAATAAGATTGTGTAAAATGGTCTTGGGGTAAACAAAAAGAAAATAATCCTTTATAATTAGAGTTGCGAAACTAAAATCATAAGGAGGATCATTTTCATGTCTATTTTACCATATGATTGGAACCATGTGTTCAAAAACATTCTAATTGAGGCAATAAATAGTAAACAAAGGGATTTGAAACTTGAAATAACTGGTGAGACCTATAATTTCATCAACCTGATTTCATTACTAAATGAGAGTATAA
>PPCM01001310.1_pt1 | contig 11945 bp, 7 predicted proteins | sample 1555541 | NCBI WGS metagenome assembly PPCM01 (sample SAMN05284479, study PRJNA326546) | Marine sediment metagenome, whole genome shotgun sequencing project. | isolation source: marine sediment | place: Germany: Wadden Sea | collected 2012-09-05 | reverse complement strand
GATTTATATCGGATCGGGTAGATTTGAGACGTTCGATTTAGACGCGATTTCAAAAGAAACATCGGTTACTAGCACCGATGACCGACCCCGGCCAAATGGAAGCCATGAAATCTGAACTGGAGACGGTACGCACCGAACTGGCGAGTCTGAAGGAGATTGCAGAGGGCGATCCAAGCAAGATGCTCGAAGAGCTTCGTGCTCTGAGAGCCCTGGCTACCAGGCGAGCTTGGACGATGCCAAAGAGCTACGGCATGTTGGATGAGGCAAAGTTCCTCGAAAAGCTGTACGAGAAGGTGCGCTTCGGTTCCTTTGAGCTACCGGATGTTGCTGTGTCTTTACTGTGCCGTGTGGTCTGAAATCGATGAAGTTTACAACAAACAAGATATAAATAAATAGGGGGTTGGTTATAACCACCTACACTCCCTCTCTTCAAGGAAGTCCCCTTTCTCTGTGTGTTTTTTCCCAATAATATAGTCCTCTAAACTCGTTTTCCACATTATATTTTTGGCGTTTGAACGAAATTTCCAAACACTCGTTCGGAAACATGTATGTTTGTTCCCTTGCTCCATTCCATTACTTAGGCGGATTCTTAGCCCAAATGGAGCAAAACTGACGGAGTTACAGCCCTTTTTCTCCTCCTGTCATGAGTTGAGGACCGAGCAGGATAAACTGCTGGCCCTAGGGGTAACTGACGTTCCCCGATTCATTAAGAACATCTATTCTGACCTATTCCTGCAGCTTCCTTCTCTTCTGGCTCTCCGGCTGCCTGTCACCGAGTTCTCGGTGCAACGCGCATTTGTTTTGCCCAGAAGGAGCCAAAGGAATTTGTTTCGGGCCTAGTTACGCATGCGCACCCATACCTGGGCTGCGTTTTCAATAAACTTTCCCCGACATTCTTCTCCTTTCGTCCGTTATCGTACAATCTTTATTCCAGGTCCTCAAGCCGCAATCCCTTGTCGGCGAGGTACTTGTCTAAGGCCTCGGCGTCTCCCAGACTAACCGCAGGCTCCCAGGTGTCTTCTTCCGGCTCATACCCGAGCCATCTGACGAGGAATTCTAGCTTGCCGCCGAGCTTTCTGTGATCGACGATTTGGTCAACAGGAAAGTTATCCGGGCAATCCCAAGCCGCGAATTCCTTGAGGCTCTCGACATTTGTCGGCCCCTTCCAGCGTCGTAGCCGTGTTCCGTGGACCCGTAACACCTTCTGGGTCAACAGGTCCTCGACCATAAAGGTGACGCTGGGCGTCTCGTCCCCCGCTGGCCCTATGAACCGGAGCGGGCCGCGGAAACGTGGCGTAGCCTTCGACGGGGGCTTACCGCCCGGATATTCCAGTAGCACGAAGTCGGGGTGGCGCGGGTCTTGTCCCGGCGTGTCCATGAGGCGTTCCTCCTCTCTTGCGCGGACAATCGCCACCGTCATGCGGCACAACGTACGGATGCGCCTTACGGCGTCTGATACACTGATAGAATCGCTGTTTTGCCCCGTACCGTCCAGAAGCTCGGCTACTGGGCGTTGGGCACGCCCGAAAATGACCTCGGACGGTGTTAGGCCCCCCAACACTTCTTTTTGCGTGTTGTTGATTATGCTTTGGACCGCGGGGAGGTGATTTGCCCATCCTTCGCCCACGTAAGTCGCAATTGACCTGATATGAGCTCCAATATCCTTGTTAACCCGTTCAATTCGTCCGTTTGATTCCGGGTGATATGGAGTGGTTATGTGATGATCAATGCGCGCCGCTTTCGCGATCTCTCGCCATAACGTGTTACGATACTGGCTGCCACCATCAGAAGTGATCTTTTCTGGACAACCATAGCGACCTGACCAGGAAATTAAAGCTTTTGCTGCTTCTGAAGCCCTGACAGTTTTGCATTTGTATATCTCCGTGAAACGCGAGAATGTGTCGATAATGGCCACTAAATAAATGGTTTTTTCCCCAGTCCGTATTGGCCCCATCGTGTCGATAGCGATATGACTCAGCGGGTATTCCCCACATGGCGTCGCGTTCCGGCCCAACTCTAGTCTCTCGCCTCCGCGCTCTTTCGCGCATACGGGGCATTGCTTGACATAGCTGGCGACGTCGTTTCGCATACCGTTCCACTTATATCCCAGGTTAGTCAACCTTGCGACAGTTATGTTGGCAGAGACGTGCCCGGTGCATGCGCCGTGTACCGACCGTATGATATCGGCTCGGTCGACGTCACTAATCGAACAGAGTCTAGACAACCCGTCCGCCCCACCGTTCGCCGTCCCGGCTACGTGCTCGATGGAAAAATGGAACTTGTCCATGAACATCTTCCACCTCGCGACCTTGCTGTGATGGTCCTTCTCGGCGTACGTCAGATTCTTGTGATCTGTTTGGACGTGGAACTTCTTCCATCGCAGCAGCCTTTCGCTCGCCCTCATACAGTACACGAGCGCGTAGCATTCCTGCTCGATCGTCGACCAGTTGCTCTCCACTTGGTTGAAAACGTGCGAGATGTATCTGATCGGAATGTCGTCTTGCAGGATCACGCCACCGAGACCGACGTTCGAAGCGTCCGTCATCAGCACCAGCGGTGATCCGTTTGGATCAAAGCGGCCCAATTGCTTCACAGTGTCGTGTTTCAGCTGCTCAAGTGCCTTGTCGGCGGCGTCATTCCACTTAAACGGTTCTGTTGAACAGCATTGCCGTATGGGCTTCGCTGTAGATGCCAATGCCGGGATGTGCTCGGATAAGAAGTTGACAAAGCCTAATAGAGACTGAGCTTTCTTTTTTGTCCTAGGTGGAACCAATTTCAGGAGGTCTTCGTACCTCTCGGGCGTGATCTCCTTTCTATCTTTCGATATCGTCCATCCTAAATACTCAACTTCTTTTTTGTCGAAGTTACACTTGTTTCTGCCGACTTTGAGTCCTAGCTCTTGTAACTTTTTCAGGACTTTAGCGAGAGTTTCCAGCATATCGCCTCTTTCTTTCGCGTGAATAATTATATCGTCCAGGTACACAACGCAGCCTTTGTGAATAAACTCGGCTAGTGCTTCCTCCATAGCCCACTGGAAATGGGCTCCGGCGTTCCGAAGGCCCATCGGCATCCGTCTGTACCGGTACCGGCCAAATGGGGTTACCATCGTGGTTTTATCCCTATCATCAGGGTGTATAGGAACCTGGAAATACCCCGAGGATAAATCGAGCGTCGTAAAGTGGGCACTGCCTCCCAGTTCGTTCAAAATGTCCCCGATAACCGGGATTGGATAGTCCACTGGAGTCGTGATGCTGTTCAACTGGCGATAGTCCGCGACGAGGCGCCATTTTCCGCTCTTCTTTTTCACTAACAGCGCCGGGGATCCCCACTTCGCCGTTGTTTTCTCAATAACGTTGGCCTTCTGGTTTTCCCTAAGAACATTCTCCATCGCAGCCTCCTCTTCCCGGGCTCTGCGATACGGCCTGAGGCTCACAACCTTCCCGGGCTCTGTGTCGAGCCTAAACATCGGTAGTTTCGCAGGACAGTCGTCCACTGGCCCGAAGACGCTGTCAAAGCGGTCTAGGATCTCCTGTACGTCCTTTTCAACCGGCTCTGCTTCTTGCTCCAGCATACCAAACAGCTCGTCCGCTTCTTCCTCTGCAGGGCCGTCATCCGACACTTGGATGCACGTCCAAATCAGGCCCGCGTCTAAGAGGGTCTCAGCTCCAATAACCATGTCTGCTGGGCACTTTCTCAGCACCAGGAACTCAAGCGTCAGCTTGATATCGGTCCCTAGCGAGCGTTTTGCCTTCGAGAGGAAGATCTCCAGGCTCACTACGCCTGTGCACTCTTCCGTGGCATCATTCGCCAATCTTACTAGCCGTTTCGTGGCTTTCTTTTCCACTCCTAGCTCCTTCAGAGTACTCTCCGAGATGTAATTTTTTGTGGCTCCGGTGTCCAGGAGTGTCAGGACATTAATAATTCCGCCAACACCCTGAACTCGGGCGTTCGTAGCGAAGTTATATAAATCAGGAGTCGTCACACAAAGGTAACCAGAGTCCTTTACCTCCTGGTCCTTGCGAATGTATAACGACTTCGGTGTGTGGCATTTGTCGGCGAAATGTCCTTTCCGTCCGCACTTGTGACACGTGATGTCAGGCCTGGCCCGGCCGTCCCCATCTTTCGGGTTCCCCCCCGTGTGAACTCTAGCAGCGTCGTTTCTGCTCTTGAATCCTTGTTGTCTCGCCGGTCTCTGGGCATGCGCGGGAACTTTATCAGTCCTCGCCCGCTTCTCAAACACCTTGGTGATTTCGAATGCCGCTGAGACGTCTACGGCGTATTTGTTGGCGGTGTCAGAGGCCTCCTTGGGTGTCATGCCGAGCGTCCGCTTCTCGACTTCCTCCCGGAAGATCGGGTCTGCAAAGCCCGCCAGGAAAGCGCCCCGAATGGTCTCAGGCTTGACCGATGCGATCGCCACGTTGCTGATGGCGCTGGTGAATCTCGTCGTGTACTCTCGAACGTTCGTAACTCGCTTGGAGCGGCAGCGGATCGCTCGGACCGCTGTGAGGAATTCCGATTCGTTTGTGGGAGACACGGCTTTCACGATAGCCTCTCGGTAACGCTCGGAGATGATAGCGCGCTTGCGCTTCTTGAACTCCTTCTTACTCTCCTTCCCTCGCTCAATACCGTCGTCACCGACCGTTAGGCCCCACTCGGAGACCAGCTGGCGCACGATACTGGGGTGAATCAACTTGTAGAAGGGTTTCTTACCAGAGATGATCTCGTAGTCCTCGAACCAGGCTATAAACGATAGCCATTCATCGCAGGATAGTTCTTTGAAAATCTTCGTGTCTTTCATGGGTAGTTAGCTAACTGTGGTCTGAAATCGATGAAGTTTACAACAAACAAGATACAAATAAATAGGGGGTTGGTTATAACCACCTACAGCCGCCACCGCTTGCTCATGGTCAAGGAGGACTACGAGCCGCAGGTGGCGACCCATGTAGAGAATATGTTGCGAAAGAAGTTCGACAAGCTGACCGACGAGGATGACGTCGATGCGGCAGTCACCGCGGCCCTGGTGGACATGCGCGGTGCAGCCAGAAAGAAGCGTAAGGGCGACGACCGCACAACTGGGGACAGCGGCAATTTTCGCCAGGGACGCCCGCGGCGCCGTTAACCTTTCCGACCACAAATCGCCGGTGGAAGGAATGGCAGGCCCGTGGCGCGTCCAAACAGGTAGTATCATGGTTGAAGGAGGGTGTGAGGGTCGAGGTACGAGAGATACCTCCCCTAACATCATCTGGAAGAGTGAGTCAAAAAGTGCAAAAAGAGCTGGACAGACCGGTGGAGAACGGCTCCCTGGAGGAGGTGGACCCTCAGGACCTTCAACACGCAGCCCCCGTCTTTTCTATCCCCCGGAAGGACGGTCGAATACGTCTTATACACGACCTTCGCGAACTGAACACAAGACATCGGTCGAGCGACGGACATTTCGTCTATACGGGATCAAGCAAGCGGTACGAGCGGTGACCACCGACACGTGGATGACGAAGGTCGACCTGGTCTCTGGCTACAACCAGGTAGGCGTCCACCCGGACAGCTCATGGCTGCTGGGCGTGCTGACCAACAAGCACGCATACAAGTGGAACGTCCTTGGTTTTGGATGGACCGCCAGCCCTTGGGTCTTTCAGACCATCATGCTGGAGGCAGGCAAGATCATCATGAAGAAACATGGGGTACGAGTCATAATCTACCTCGACGACATGCTCTTCATGGCCCTCTGCCGCCACAAGCTCAACAACGAAATGCCACGCATCCTCAGGACGATGCAGGCTCTCGGGCTGATCACCCAACCGAGCAAGTGCGAGCTCAACCCCACCCAGCGGATAGACTTTCTGGGCATCACACTCGATGCAGCACGCCAAGAGATGTTGTTAACGACCGAAAAAGCCACGAAATACGGACAGGCAATAGAAGAGACCCTCGCGGAAGGAGCCCTACCGACAAACGACAGGTGGTTAAGCATCTTAGGCAAGCTCTCGTTCTTTGCAAGTGCGAGTTCGGGCGGATTACTACGCCTCAGAGCGCTCCAACGAGTGGCCCGAGGCGGAGAAGCGATCCAGCTGACTCCAGAGAACCGCAAAGAACTGACCGAGTGGCGCGTACTCCTGCGCGACCCACCACCGCGATCGTTCGCCGACCTGCGGGCGCTCTGGGGCTTAAACCCGGCGATCGACCTGCACGTCACAAGCGACGCGGCGGAGACCGGGTGGGGCGCGACTGCCTACAGGGACGGAAAGCTGACCACATCACAGGGAAGACTCCCGCCGCTCGACAACATCATGGAGAGGGAACTCTTCGGGGCGTGGAAGGCCCTCGAGCTGCTGACCGACGTCACCGGTCGAGAGGTGACCTTGTACTCGGACAACACAGCGGTTGTGTCGTGGCTAAACCGCCAGGGGTCCACCCGGGCGTCGGAAGCCACGATGAAGATCATGCACGAGATCCAGCACTGGAGGCAGAAGAATCAGGTCGCCCTCCGCGCCGTACACACCGCGGGGCATCTGAACGTGGCCGCCGACCGCCTGTCCCGCTTCCAAAAACTCGAATGGAGCACACCAAGGTCCGTACTCGAGGCTCTGCAGGAACGTTGGGGCCCACTACAGGTCGACGCGACGGCAAGCCCGGACAAAAAGTTGACGCTGCCGGGATACGTCGACGAGCACTGGTCGCGAAGCGAGAATGGATTGGGGCGCGACTGGCGCGGGCTGAGGGTGTTCGTGGCACCCCCGTGGGCAATGATCAGCGAGGTGGCGGCGAAGGTGCAGTCGATCAGAGACAACCGGTCGTCAACCCCCGCCCCACCGCACCTCAAGTCCTGCGCCGTCGTCGTCTTCCCAGACATAATGAGCCCCGGGGCGCGTGCCCTAAAGGCGTCGACAGCCCACAAGATGTACTTCAGCATCCCCGCGAAGCAGTTCGAGGGGAAGGAGTTACATCGACTGGCCGACGGGAAAGGGCGCGTCAGATTAGTCGCGACGCTGACCCCGACCTGTTCCGCACCATACTCGCAGACCCACACCTCATAGATCTCGAGGACCGCACAGCACGCACTACCGCGGGGTACGTCGCGAGATTCCTTACCCACAGGGACACCGACAAAGACCATGCCGGACAGCTGCTGGGGCACCTCTTGCGCGAGGGAAGGCACGTGGGACCCGAGTCGATTGGCCGCACGTCACACTGGATCCAGAAGCTGGCCCCCAGCTACTCGGCATGGACGGTGCCACCCACGGCAGACCGCATAACACGGCGAGCCAAAAAGGAAGCGACAACAGCGAACCTGACCGGCGGAGCGATCCCCATCACCAGGCCAGCAATGGCTGATGCAGTGGGTCGGCGCATGGACACGCGCGACCCTGCTAGATGGCAGGCCGTGCTGTTTGGCATGGTTTGCTACCTAACGGTCTCGCGGGGCGCAGAGGTCTTTAGCCTCACCAAAGAGCGCTGCAAGATCACGAGCGAAGGAGTGGTACTCCACCTGCCGCGCACAAAGACGGACACAGTCGGCGTCAAGAAGCTCGTCCCCTTTTCCAAGGCCGGCGGAACCAACGTCGGGAACGACCTGAAATACCTCGCGAGCCTCCCGATCCCCGCAGGACAGCGCATCTGGAGGGAGGTACGGCACGGGAAGCTGGCGTTCAAGAGGGAGATCAGCCAGTCACAGCTGAGAAGGCACCTCCAAGACGCATTCGGCGAGGACACGACATGGCACTCGTTCAGGAAGGGCGCAACCAGCGCGCTGGTGCTGGACGGTGTACCGGCCGAAGCCATCGTGCCGCTGGGTACATGGGCTAACCCGAACTCGCTCCGGCCCTACATAGCGAACGCCGTCAGGACGGACGCCCGATTCGCGAGTCAGAGAGCCGAGAGGATGCTACGGGGCGAGGCAACGACACAAGAGAAGATGTTGTAACAGGTGGCATGGCGAGGGAAGCCAGACGATTGGCGTTGTAAGCCTAGGTCACAAAGAAGACACAAAGCGACGAAAGCATGAAGACAGATGACGAACTAGAACCAACAAAACTACCATGACGACGAAAGTCACTCAATAAACCGGCGATGAAAGCCAGCACTACCTTCCGAGGAAAGGAAGAGGAAAAGTCACCAAAGACAAATTTGGATTTACAGTTTCGGGGTCGGGCGGGATACACCCCATGGATCAACTGAGTTGAGATGGCTGGTATAGCCCAGCAGCCGCGATACGGATATGCAATAAAGACGACACCGATGGAATTGCGTCCAACGGTCCCCAGGGGCTCCGAAGCCCCGGTAGACCCGGGCGGTACATCCCCAAGAGTCGAAATCTGCGCGATTGTCAACGAATTTGTTTCTCTGGCCGCTTCTGGCGGCGATTTACAAATTCGTGAAGCCATGAATGCCCACGGCGCTGCTGTGAGCTATCTGTCCGTTGATTCTAACGCCGAACATGCCATCCGCAACATCACTGGCCTCACTTGCCGGTTTGTTTATCCCCTTCTCGTGCGATTGCGCAACGCGCATTACAAAGTCGCCGGGACGGAATACAAGCTGCCCAAAGCGTCGTCGATCACGTCTGTGCAGAAGTCTGCCAAGCATCTCTCCGCCTTATTCCGTGCGGTTAACGATATTTCGGCAACTCTTGCGCAGCCAGTTGACCGTCGCCCGCCCCCGCCAAGTGCCCCTCCGCTGCAAGTGGTATGTGCCTCACAAGGCACCCCATCTATTCCCCTGGACCTCGCCCCCGTCACACAGCCTGACGCCCCCGTCCCGCCGCTGGATTCCACCTCGACGCCGCCTACCCCGCCGCCGATCGCGGAGCCAGCGACGGGTTCCCAACCGTCCGCACCCCGGACGAATGGGTTCCCGCGGAACGCCTCTGACTGTGCCCACCCCGAGTTCCTCCCCGACCCCGTCGCTGCCCTCACCACGGGCAAGCTTTCCCCTTCCTTCTACCGACGCAAGCCGTGGTCGGTCAGTTGGACGGACAAGCTTAAGACCCTCAGCGATGCCCCCGCCGCGGACAAGCCGGCCGCCCTCCGTGCCGTCCTGCTCCACGCGGGGTCCCTTTACTCCCCCAAGCCCTCGCCGCCAGGCTCGCGCGACAGCAACAAGCTGCGCACGGCATTCAAGCTGGCCAAAGAGGGCTACATCTCTGCCGCCATGTCCCGCCTCACTCGCGAGGAGACGCCAGCCCGTCCAGCCGAGGACGTTAACGCCGACCTGGGTAGGCTCATGGAGCCCCCGGCCGCCGACCAACTCGGCCACCTCGAGCTGAGAGACGTCCCCAGCGCCCCTCTGTCCGAGCTCAAGGTCTCCAAGACCCAGCTCAAGAGGGTGCTGGGGCGCCTACCGTCCACCTCCGCGGCGGGTCCCAGCGGTACCTCATTCCTTCACCTTCGCATCGCCTTCAAAGCCGTCGGCAAGGCGTTTATCTCTGCCCTCTTGCCGCTTATTCAGGATGTGGTGGACGGGGTGCCCTACACCAGGGCCCTCAGCCACTGCATCTTGATCCCCATCGACAAGAAGGGCGGGGGCATTCGCCCCATTGCCATCGGCGAGGCGTTGCGGCGGGTGGCAGGCAAGATCGTCGCCTTCCACGCGACCGCTCGTGTACTGCAGGACAAGTCACTCGCCGGCCAGTTCGGCATCGGTGAGTCCTGTGGTATTGAGCGGCTAGGGCGGCAGATTAGCCGGGCTTATCATCAAGGCTCAACCATCTGTGCGCTGGACTTGTCCAACGCGTACGGTACGGTAAGCCGCGACTACCTTGCCCGGGTGGTCGACGCCTACTGCCCAGTCCTGACGCCTTACCTGAAGAGGCAGTACTCCTCCTCCCTTCTGCTGGCCACCACGGGCGCGGTCTTCCGCTCCGAGGAGGGCATCCAGCAGGGGGACCCCACCTCACCCCTTGTGTTTTCCATCGCGATGAAGCCAATCCTTGATCGTCTACGCGCTGAGTTCCCCAGCATGACATTTGTCGCCTACCAAGACGACGTATATGCCATCGTCCCCGAGCGCACGGACCAGACTTCGGGGGCCACGGTCAACCGCATGTTCGCCCGGGCCGGGTCGCTCGCTGAGCAGGTGGGTATGCGGCTCAACATATCCAAATGCGCCGTCTCCCATCGTACGTTTGCCGATTCTGACTCGAACCTCGGCCGCGGTAATGCCCCCCGTGTCCGCAACATCAAGGTCCTTGGTGTGCCCCTTGGCACGCCCCACTTCACCGCCCTCACAGTCAAACGGCTGGCCCAGTCCATGGGCAAAGAGTGTGACCTCATAGGAGAAATGGTCTCCCATGTCGGCCCCAACGGGGCTGGCCCCGGCCTGGCCCTCCTCTCGCACTCAGTCCTGACCAAAGCCAACAGCACACTGCGCAACGTCGCCCCCAACGACGCCAATCGGTCCTGCATTGACCATTGGCAATCGCTGGAGACCGACAGCGTGACGCCCCTGCTGGCCAAGATCATGGGTCTGCCGCCCGGCTCACCATTCTCCCGCAACATACTCGACCGCGCCGTCCTCCCGACCAACCTGGGCGGCCTCGGTTTTCAGCTCCCCACGTCCCTTTGGGCCCCCGCCTACCTCGGGGCCGCCGTCCAGCGATGCAGGCTAGACGGTGAGGACAACGGGAACCTCTCCGACATCCAAGACGTGCTGACGGTACTTGAGGCCAACAACGCTCGACCCTCCTTGTGGGAGCCGAGCGCCCGGGCTCTGGTCAGTGCCACCAATGTACGCCACCCCCAGTCCGACCTGGCCGAGCGCATGCTCAAATCTAACCTTGCCAGGCTCGACAACGTGGTGGTGGACGGTGTGGCCACGACTCACATCCGGCGGCGCATCAACGTCACCCCCCTCTCCGGCTGCGTGGGCTTACTGCGCAGTCATGCTTTCCAAGCCGTCCTCCGCATGCATTTGGGGCTCGACCCCTTCATCCCCGAGCTCCCCGTGTGCCCGCTGTGTCTTGTCGCGTCTCTGACCGACGAGGCCGGCAACATCCGGTCCGACTCGTCCGGGCAAACGCTCGAGCAGGCCGACTGGAGGCACGCGGTCACGTGTAAGCGGCTGATGGGTGGAGCCAAGACCACGGCGCGCCACGACCCCATCGTGGCTGCCGTCAACTCTGCCCTCAAGGCGGCTAGTGTTCCCTGTGTTAGTGAGCGCTGGCTTCGCTCCAATGATCCCCTTGCGGTGGACCCTGCCGCTCGGGTGAAGGAGGCCCGTGCCGACCTGTTCACCTTCGCCACCAACAACGCCACCCCGGTTGCCGTCGACGTCGTTGTGTCCAACAACTTCTACCAATCTCGCGCTGCCAAGCTCGCCAGATACAAACCGTGGAAGGTTGAGACCGTGCCTGCTGTTGTGTCTCTTACGGGGCACTGCGGGCGCGTAACGATCGAGAAGAACCGGGACGGCATCCACATGGTTGTGCCGAAAGACAACTGGGCCAAGCGGTTGGCCAAGCTCGTCGACAGCCCGGAGCTGTCGAGCCCGATCACACAAGCAGTGTTCGCTGCTACGTGGGAGGGCAATGTTCGTGTTTTCCTGGACTACACCGCCCAGGCGCGCGCTGCTGTCGTCAAGCTCAACAACGCTGGCGTAGGCTTCTCGTACTAAGTGCCCGGGTTGCCAGCATCGTATTATGTTGTTAACTGCATCCTTACCATCATGCTTTCGCTTATCCTAACCTCCTCCACGACTTTGCGTCAACATGTCCACTGGTCAGATGACTCTGATTTATATCTTTGTCGTGAGTAGCGTTCGGTCGCTCCCGGTTACACCCCACGCCCCTCTGCGCTCCGCTCTGCTACGCGCATCGTCCCCGTCGAGTACCACTCGTAGTCTGGCGCGGAGATGCGCCGATTTATTGTGATTTATATCGGATCGGGTAGATTTGAGACGTTCGATTTAGACGCGATTTCAAAAGAAACATCGGTTACTAGCACCGATGACCGACC
>PPCM01001308.1_pt1 | contig 11949 bp, 10 predicted proteins | sample 1555541 | NCBI WGS metagenome assembly PPCM01 (sample SAMN05284479, study PRJNA326546) | Marine sediment metagenome, whole genome shotgun sequencing project. | isolation source: marine sediment | place: Germany: Wadden Sea | collected 2012-09-05 | reverse complement strand
GCTCAAACTTCCGATTGCCTTCGAGTCCACACAAGCCAGCCTCAAACACTTCGTCGTCGAGACGATCTCCACGCTAAACGAAGCAGAATAAACTTTGCCAGTTTGGCTCCTACACTCCCATGAGCGAAGACTTGAATAGAAGCAAGGCGCAGTCCTCAGGCAGAGGGTGGATTTTGGCTTCGGTCGTCGCCTGCGCGCTTCTCTACAGCGTGCGCTTCATCCTCGCTTATCTGGATCAATCTTCGTTCTGGTTAGATGAGCTGTTGCTGGCAAACAACCTAGTTGACCGCGACTTTGCAGCACTCTTTAAGCCGCTTTCCAACGACCAGGCTGCACCGCCCTTCTTCCTCGTCCTCGCCAAAGCTGCAACCGAGCTCTTCGGCATTTATGATTGGGCACTGCGCTTACCAGTTTACATGGCGAGTATCGGCGTCTTTTTCGCCTTTTGGAAAAGCTCAAAACAGGCTTTTGGAAAAACCGTTGCGTTACTTGCACTCTTTTTGCTGACCCTCAACCCTCAGCTGGCTCCTTACTCGCTCATTTTTAAGCAGTATATTTTTGATGTTCTAGTTTTGATCATCGGATTCCACTGCTTCAACCGGGTTCTTAGTCAGAAAGACTCCGCCCGCCCCATCTATCTATTCGCGGTGTATGGGATCGTTGCGACATGGTTTTCGCACACGGCTCTATTTGTATTAGCCGGGCTCGGCTCCGTGGCCATCGTGACTAGTTTTTTGGAGAGAAATCGGGTGCTCACAATACGACTCTTCGCCATCATCTCACTTTGGGTTGTTAGTTTCCTGATGCAATATTTGCTCATACTTCGCTACGTTAAGGAAAACGATGCACTGCACACCTACTGGGAAGTCGGCTACCTCGATTGGTCGCAAGGCTGGGCTGGCGTGACGACTTGGTTGGCACATATCGCCAGTCTAATGACTGACACGGGCACCCTACCGCCTCTAATCGTTGGCATTTTTCTAATACTTGGAATCGGTTTTGGGTTTTATAAAAAGTCGGTTCCCGTGATCGGCCTATTGGCGATACTTGGATGTGCGATTCTCTTCTCGGCTTTGTCTCTCTACCCCCTGCATGATCGGCTTTCGCTTTTCATCGTGCCCATAGTTATCACCTTGGTCGCATTCGGAATCGGACAAGTATTATTATGGGCATCAAGTCGGCATATTGTGCTTCGAATTGCGGTCTTGGCACTCGTGCTCTCCGCAGCAATACCTCCATTGAGGTCAAGCTTCGAGAACCTAGCCGACTTGCAGCAACTTAGGCAGGCAATCGAGTACATCGAAGGCCGCCGTGCCCCCGAAGATATGGTCTACGCATTCAGCGATGCCAAATATGCGGTTAGTTTCTACGAACAGACGCCCCAATTTGACTTGGAGAACTACTCCCTCACTGAGATCAAAACGACCGTCGATCTTGGAGAAATGATCCGCTCGAAATCCACAGCGCCTGGCACAAAATGGTATTTCTGGGGGCGTGCCTATAAGCTTGGCAGACCGAATGACTACACAGTACTCTTTCAAAACTTACGCGATGAGCCTATAGACCTTGCACTTCACGAGTACAAAAACGCGTATGTGCTTGAAGTATCCCACTCACTCACACAGAAAACACTTCACTAATTATGAACGTAACACTCGAAACCACCCAAGGCTCCATCGAATTCAAGCTCTTCGACGACATCGCTCCGAAGACTTGCGAAAACTTCAGCACGCACTGCAAGAACGGCTACTATAATGGCGTCATCTTCCACCGCATCATTGAGCAATTCATGATCCAAGGCGGCGACCCGACCGGCACTGGCCGCGGCGGCGAATCGATCTGGGGCAAGAACTTCGAAGACGAATGCGCACGCGACGTCAAATTCGACAAGCCCGGCCTCCTCGCCATGGCCAACGCAGGCCCCGGCACCAACGGCAGCCAATTCTTCATCACGACAACGGCGACTCCTTGGCTTCACATGAACCACACCATCTTCGGCGAAGTCGTGAATGGCATGGACGTCGTTGAAAAGCTCGAAGGCGTCAAAAAAGATTCTGGCGACCGCCCGATCGACGAGCAGAAGATTATATCGGCAACAGTCAGCGAATAGATCAGAAGACAGCGGTCAGTGGCCAGAAATCAGTATTTTTCAGGCGGCTCATTTTGAGCCGCCTTTTTTTTTGCGCCTTCTAAAGGGCACCTAGCCATGCTTGCTCCTAATACCATCTTGTGACATTTTCCAGTAATTCGATCTCCCTGAACCCCCTTCGGCAAGCTCAGGACAGGAAAGTTTCGAGGCCACGTGTCCTCAGCTCTTTGAACCGGGTCGGAACGTTTATACTACCAACTAAAGTCAAAGCTTGGTAATACTCTCCACTTCTAATCCCCCACTCTCCACTCCATTAAAATGCAGATTCTAGCACTTCACGGATTCACCGGACGCGGAAGCGACTTCGCACCCTTCGCTGAACTCGTCGGTGGCGACTGGCACTACCCCGACCTCCCCGGCCACGGCCCAGATCCGGACTTAGACTGCACCCCCGAAGCCACCGTCGACTTCGTCGAAAGAGAACGCACCAACTATTTCCAGCGAAACAAAGCGAAGCCGGATCCGTCCTCTGACCTCTGTCCTCTGACCTCTGTCTTGCTCGGCTATTCTTTGGGTGCCAGAGCCGCCCTCCAACACGCCATCGTCCACCCCGAGGCCTGGGACGCTCTCATCCTCATCAGCCCGAACCCCGGGATTGAAAACCCTGCCGAACGCGCCGACCGCCGAGCGACGGACGCCAAACTAGCCGACCGCATTGAGCGCGACGGCGCAGCCCCCTTCATCGAGTTCTGGCAACAGACGCCCATGATCCGTAGCCAGCAAAGTATCCGCCACGACTGGCGGGCGCAGATGCAGATTGCCCGTGAGAGCCACACCGCCGAAGGCCTCGCCACCAGCCTTCGCCAATTCGGCCAAGGCAGTTGCCCCAATCTCTGGCCAGAGCTGAATACGCTCACCATGCCACTCTGCCTCGTCACCGGGGAGCAAGATCGCAAATACGCAGACATCGCCCAAAAGATGCACAACACCCTGTCACGCCGTCATGAAATGAAGGCGGATCAATTCTCAATTGTGCCCGCCGTAGGCCACATGCCCCACCTCGAAGCCCCGGAAGCCACCGCACGAATCGTGCGTCAATTTATAGAGTCGATTTAAGCTTTAGCCGTGACAGCCTATCGACTTTCTGATGATTCAGAAGGATGTCCAACGTCGTCGAAGCTTTCTTCTTTCCTTTGAAAAATTCTAGCCTGAAGATGTACATCGGGCTGTGCTTCTTGTTTCTGCTGCAGTTTGCGGTGGTCTGGCTACCGATACTGAGTCTACTGAACATCGTGTTCATCGGCTATATCTATGCGACGCAGTTTAAGATTATCTTCACGACGGGGAATGGCTATGTGGATGCGCCGGAGTTTCCGGAATTCGGAGACTTCTTCGATAATATCTTCTTCCCACTGCTCAAGGTGGCCTTTGTTTGGATTGTCGGCTTTATCCCATTTATTCTACTACTCTGGCAAGACGCATGCACCAATGATCTGCTCTGCTGGGCGTCGATCGCGCTGGGCTTCGCCTATGTACCAATTGGGCTAATGATTGTGGCAATGGATGAGATCACCCAAGCCATTAACCCAGTGGTCATTTTTAGTGCGATTCGCAATGCAGGCCAAAGCTACGTCGTGCTGGTGCTGACCTTCGGGGGGTTCACGATTGGGGAGAGTTTTCTCGAAGACGCCTTCGCGGGCTCGTGGCTTTTGGGAAGTTTACTCGGCGCTTACGGCATCATGTTCACCGCCCGTCTGATCGGGGGCGTCTATCGAGATCGCTTGGCCAATGACATTTTTGAGGACGCCGATGAACTCGAAGAAGATCTTTAACTAAGGTCTGAAGTATTTTGACAAGTATTTTAAAGGCATTCTCACGAGGCTCAATGCGCGCATAGGCTGACTGGCGAATTCGATCAGTCCAGCCGCGACCTAGCGCCGTAGCGGCGAACACGGCGTTCACACTGACTCCCGCGGTCGTGCGACGTAATCCCACCGACGTTCTTCTAGGATTGCCCGCAGGCCTTAGGTTAGAATTGACGCCATGAAGCCGAAGTACCTAAAGTTTGGGATGAATTTTCGCTATATCGCCCTCTTTGCAGCTATTTCCAGCCTAGCGTTTCAATGTACGATCTCGGCCAGTGAGATGGGGGTTCCCTCTCTCAACCCGAAAAAGGCCATCCAGAAGAAGGCAGTCATCGACGTTCCTTTTCATGGAAAATTGGATGCGACCGCTTTTACCAGTAGCGTGAGCGGCCAGAGCAATGAATGGCGCGCAGTGCTGAAACAAGAGGGCTCAGCTGTGAGGGTCGCGTTGAAGACAGGCTTATGGGAACGCCCAGACCCGGAGCAGGTATCGCAAATCTGGTTGGCCTACCCCACTGACTTCGTGAAGGTGCGGACTGGCAGCAGGGATCTCCGCTTTACCTACACTTTTGGCGGATCGACCAATTCGACGCGGTGTATCTTTAAATTTGGCTCTTCCAAGGACACCATGCATTCGCCGGAAGGCGGCTACTCGCTGAGCCTCGTCTATGGCGGTACCGAGTGCACCTTCTCCGTCGATGGCCAGACTACAAGCGGCGAGCTGCCCTTCACAGTCACAGGGGGCACCACAGTCGAAATCCGCATCAAGGATAACAAATACACCGATGTTTACATCAATGACCTTCCCGTCTTGGCCGATCAGATCGTTGAACTGGATCAGAACTACATCACAATTTTTGCGATCAATGATGAGCTCACGGCTCCACATATGATCCACCTATCCAGCCTTGAAGTGGATCTGGCTCGACCTAAAGATTAGAGCTTAGTTGCACAGAGCCTACTCGATGTTCGGCAGGTTGGGGTCTTTCTCGATGTGCTGAGGGAAGTTCTTGATCGCCAGTTTGAGAGAATCGGTGATCCGCTCTTCGGTGAACTGAATCGCGTCGAAGATGTTGGGCAGCTCCTTACTCCAGAAAAGATTGCGGGTGCTGCTTTCGTAGATTTCCAGAGTCAGGTGGAGACGAGATGCAAAGCGCCGAGTCGGATCGTCGCGGCGTGCCATGACTTCATTGTAAGGGTCGATATGATCGAAGGGGTCAGCGTAGGTGGTCACCGCCTTCTTCCATTTGACGACAGCAAAGAAGTCGGCACCCGCATCGGCCAACTCAAAGCCACGTACTTGCAGTTCACTAGTGATCGTCTGCTCGGAGAGTTCTTCGAGCAAATACTCATCTGACTCTCGGAAGTCCATCCCGGTGACGAGCGTGTGCTTGAAGCTAAAGGTGTCGAGCGAGCTGAAGTTGATCGTCTTCACAAACTCAGCGTTGGGCGGTGGCGTGCTCATACAACCAGTGAAGAAACTGAGAACTGCGAGGGCTGAAGCGAGACATACTAAAGATTTCATAAAGGGAAACATAGCGCACTCAGAGCGAAATTCAAACCATGAAACGCGGATGCTAAAATTACCCAAATGTAATCAACGCCTATTATCGTAAATGGACGGCTCAGAATTCAACACTTGTCCCTCTGCCAACGAATCGCATCTTCTAAGCATATGCGATTAACCGAACAGGAGCGAAAGAGTCTCTCCGTCATTTTGCTGATACTGATTCTGGCAATGATCGGTTGGTGGATTTTTTAGTTATTTGGCGCCAGCCAATAGCTTATCCACGGGCGAGAGGTCATTCGACTCGCGCATCCTCACAGGTGAGGCGGCCAGTTGGCCTAGAATCGCATTCCCCTGCCCGTCTAAGCGACCGAAACTGAGCACGCCTGTAGGGCACGACTGGACGCAGGCGGAGCAACGCACGCACTCAGGGTCTTCCATCGGCAAGCCCTTGTTGGCGAAATTCATGATGTCGATCCCCTGATGGCAGACCGTGGTACAGACGTTGCAAGAGATGCACTTTTTCTTCTCGGCGAAGATGCGGAATCGACTGAAGCGCGCGTAGATGTGCATGAGCGCAGCGAGCGGACAGGCGAAACGGCACCAGACACGCCCGGACAGATGGAAATAGAGTCCATAGCCGATGGCACCGGCCAGCCATAGATCGATGAGCACTTTGTAGCTAAGCAGCTCGTTCTTATCGACGGCACCAGCGACAGCTTTATCGAAGCCTTCCCATGGCGTCACCCAACCGACGATTCGGAGTACGAGCAGAACAAAAGCGATGGCGAGTATCCACTGCCCGATCATGTTGAGGCGGTTCCACTTCGGGCCGTGAGGCATTTTGTGGCGGTGTTGGTCGCCGAGGGTCTCGGCCATCGCACCGCAGGAGCAGATCCAGCCGCAGTAAGCACCTTTGCCCCAGCGCCAGATGATGAGCGGAATAACAACGAAAGTTTGAATGAACCCGAATACGATCCAGCCCCAAATCGGCGCTTCGGTGAAGATATTATAGATAAAAAGCGGCCAAGCGAGAATGAAGCCGAAGGCACGCCAGAACTGATCGGGCGCCCCGCCCTGCCCGTCCGAGAGGAAGGTCATACCGAACCACTGGCCGAAGCCGCCGTTGGTAAAAACTCCGTGGTAGTAGAGATATGGAAAGAGAAGATACGGCAGGATAAAGAGCGGGATCACTTGGATCGCCATGAGTGTGGACGTCTGTAGTTTAACGTAGGGCGTCCTCCGTCGTCGCATTCGGCGAACGCCGAAGACAACGATCACGGTGGTATAGATGAGCGCGAAGGTGAACCCGGGATCGCTACGCGCAGCGTTTAGAAAGGTATAGAGTAACCCGCCCTCGCCGCCGAGCACAGGGATGTTAAACGGGAACCACTGCTTGGAAGCAAAGACTTGCCAGAGGTTGGTGCCTTCGACCCCGAGGAAAGTTTTGTAGGCTTTGAGGTGATACAAGAAAGCCATCAAGATGAGGAAGGCGGCGAGGCCAAGCCAGCTCTTGGCTGTCCAGTCACCCGTCACATGGATGTCGGACTGGCGGAAGAACTCAAGGGGTGGCTCACGACCGATCAGGGTAAAGACGTAGTCGTTCTCGACTTTGCAATCTTCGTTATCGCCGCCGCAGAGGACAACGTGATCTTCGTTAATTTCCTGCACGTTGGTGCCCATGTGCAAGGTCGCCCTGCCGGCTGCTTCGAGCTCTTTCAACTTATCGATATTATCAGGCTTTGCTCGGGAGAATTCTTTTTTTCGGTAGCTAAGCGCAACCTCCGCGCCGGATTCGGCCAAGGAAATGGCGGCTTCGAGCGCGGAGTCGCCGCCACCGACGACCATGACTTTTTGATCGATGTGCTCGCCTGCATCGATGAGACGATTGGAGACTTTATCCATGCCCTCACCAGGGACGTTGAGCTTGCGGAAGTTACCCGTGCGGCCGATGGCAACAATCACGCGTTGGGCTTTGGCTGGCTCACTCTTGGCAAAATTGACCGTAAGCAGCCCACCCTCTCGGGTAATGTTCGTCGCTTTGGCCTCGGTGGTTTCGATGCCGTGCTCATTTTTTTGCGCTTGAAGTTCTTCAAGCAGGTCTTCTTTAACGTCGGACTTAAAGGTCAATTCGCCCGCCTGCTGCATCTCAGTAGGATACGTGTAGATAGGCTTCTTGCGCGGAAAATTGTGAATAGTCGAAAAGGGCTCGTCGGCCTCGTAAATGACGAAGTTCAAGCCAGCCTTTTTGGCCTCGATCGCGGCTGAGAGTCCGGAGACACCCGCACCGATGATCGCAAGATCGTAGATACCACGCTCATCACCCGCGCCTTTTTTGAAGTCGGCCTCTTTCAGTATACCCTCAACTGCTTTAGCGCCCGTATCGGCGGAGAACTTGAGCAGCGGCACACCGGTAAGATCGCCGACCACGCGGACGCCCTTCAGCTCAGTGCTACCGTCTTCGTTAACGTCGGGGCCTTTTTCAACGCCTCCTGACGGCCATTTGCCGTGGAGCCAAGTGTAGTAGCGTTGAACGGGGTTAGTCATGGGTTAGCTATCGAGCCGCATTGAGCGACCAATCGTAGTCGATCCAATCGACTTTGAAATTTATGGGGAGAGGCATTTCTCGATAGCGATTCAAATACTCGGCTGGATTCTCCACGCCGAAGTCATCTTTATACCACTTAAACAGTTCGGAATACAAATTAGTCTCTTTTCCGACGACGACCAGAGCCGCTCGAATACTCGTCGCGAAGGCTCTGGTCTGCGCCTCAAGTTGTGCATCGAGATGCTTGCCCGTGAAAGGTTCGTCGAGGAGGGGCGGACAGCTCTCGCTCGCGCAGTTGACTGCGAAATGAATGCGCGGGTCGAAAAAGTCTTTGAGCAGGATACCCTTTTCCACATCGTCGAGGCTGAGTTCACGGTCGCCTTGCTGAATGAAATCCTTCTTGAAAATGGAAAAAGGCAGGAGTCCGATGTCTTTGACCGAATCGAGCGGGTAGTTCCGGAAGACAGCCTGCAGCATCGCGGCATTGTAGAGGTTGATATAAAATGCAGCTTGGTCGGCTTTTGAATAGGCGGCGACATCGACGCCTGCAGCGTAGTCGAGAAAGGTATCGAGTGCATTTAGATCCGGCTTATTGTTGAACCACGCCTCATACTTCACACCGGTCGTAGTGACATAGGTATCGAGCAAGCGCGCGTAGTTGGAATAATCAATCGGCTGCGGGGGTAGCTTGAGCTCACGGGCATCTTCAGGCACGGTAAAATCTGCTTCGCCAGAGGCTAGGTATGCGATGCGACTCACAGTGCCGGTACCTTTGGGCTGATCGCCAATGGTCGCACCCGCCTCAGTATCCCAATACCAAAACTCGTAACGCTGCGCGATACGCGGAGCCTCTCCTTCCGTATAATCGTAGTAAAGAATGATTGAAGGCTTTTCGTTGGCGGCGGCCGTGTCCTTACCGTAGGTGACGATGTACGACATCCCGTCGACGAAGTTCGTCTTTAGGTTAATAAAGAAACGATACCAATCATCGGGAGTGTCGCCCATGTCATCGCCAAAAGTTTGCAAGACAGACTTATGACTTTTACCATTCATCGGCCTGATGCTCGGCTCGGACAAGCGAATGCCATCGCCCTGCAGCTTGAAGGGTGCCATGACAAACCATGGCCAGGTGAGCACATGAAAACGTCCCTTCGGCGCCTCCGCATCGGCGGGCGTGACCCAAGCCGTTTGACCATCGTAGATTATACTGACGCCATCTTTACGATCATAACGAGCGCGTGGGCCGTGTGCCTCAAAAGTAAAGGTGCCGTCCACTATTCGGTTACCGCCAAAATCGATCGTGATATTGGTTTGAACGATTTCTTTTGCCCACCAAGATTCGAGATGGTGCGCGTTTTGAGTATGGTCGGCGATATCCTCCGCACTGTACTCGAATGGGCTGAGTGCGTGGGCGAAGGGGTTGAAGCCAAGCAAGAATGCGCTGCAGATGAAAGTCAGGCGGGTGAGTGTTGTGGATCGCATGGTGGTAGGATGGAGGTTGGTGGTTTCTATTCCGTTGAAAATGAAACTTACTGACTAAAGTAGCCGTTCCGAGGCCGAAGGCCGACAAGACCGGTCGAAGAACCGGAACAAGCGTGAGATTTTGGAAGACAGTCCCTTACACCGTTGCCCCGCCACAGCTAGAGCCTTGGCCGGCCGTGCAGCCGTAGCAATGGGTGCCTGTAAGGATGGGGAGGTTCGCCCAATCTGGGAGATTCAGCTCCCATACTTTCGTCGCTTGAGCGCCCGAGCCGTGGTGCATGCCCATCTGTTGGTTAAAGTCGCAGTCGTAAATGCCGCCTTCCCAATCGACACTGATGGTGTCGCGGCACATGAGACCCTCGACGGAACCGGAATTGAAATTGTCCAGTAACAGTTGCATGTATTCAGCGTAGCTGCCTTGCCGCTTGAGATAGGAAGTGAAGCGTGCAATCGGTATATTGGTGATCGCGTAGAGCTGATTGAAGGTGATGCCAAAGTGCGCGTTGAGCTCACGCTTGTAGTCGGTCTCTAGCTCGGACTGCTCGGGAGGCAGGTTGGCACCGTTGGGATTGTAAACGAGGTCGAGCTTGAGCGTGGGATCGACTCCGTAGCCTTTTGCATTGAGCGTTTGCAGGGCGTGTATACTGGAATCGAAGACGCCCTCCCCTCGCTGGGCGTTGACGTTCTCCGGCGAATAGCAGGGCATCGAGGCGACGATTTCGACTTGGTGGTCGACATGAAAGTCGGCCACCCACTCGTAGCCGGACTCGTTGAGAATGGTCAGGTTACAGCGATCCATGACGCGACGCCCCATCGCACGGAGGCGTTTGACGAAATAGCGGAAGTCAGGAATCATTTCGGGCGTGCCGCCGGTGAGATCGACGATCTCGATCTCGGTTTGTCCAAGCCAATCAAGAATGCGATCGATGGTCGCGCGGGTGATGATCTCTTTGCGTTTCGGCCCCGCATTAACGTGGCAATGCACACAGGTGAGATTGCAGAGTTTACCGGTGTTGATCTGAAGAACACGCGGCTTTTGACGGACAAGCTCGACGCCGTGCGTGGCGAGCGTGGTTTCGAAAGCGGGAATAGTGAGAGCGGGCGATAACATAGATGCACAGGCAAGACACCACAAGTGGCGCGATTATTCCATGTTGTTTTTCCGTAGGAGCACCTGCGTGGCGTGCGAGTTCGAAAAGTTGTCAGAACGTAGCGGCCGCTTCAGCTGCCGTCGGGCGGAAGCGAGGGCGCTGCGGGATGGCGACTGAAGTCGCCACTACGGTTTCCCGAGAGTGACAACTTTTCTAATCGCACCCGCACCTGCGTGGCGTGCGAGCTCGCTCGCGCCGAGGATCCGCAGGCAGGCGATCATTCGATTGGCCGCGACGAGCAGACCTAAGAAAGCCTATAGCCTAATGCGTGGCCGCGTGCAAGAGGGGTGACACCTGCGCGAGCAAGCTCGCACGCTACGAAAAGACATCACGCCGGCTTCTTCAAATTGATGAAATGCTCCCAGTCAGAGTCGTAGCTTTGGCCGATGAGCGAACTGACGAATGGCCGCCAGCGGGGGCGCTCGGGCTTGCGAATGAGGTGCATGTTGGCCTGGTGCGGCAGGCGGTTGGCCTTGCGCGAATTGCACTTGATGCAGGAAGTGACGATATTTTCCCAAGAAGTGCGTCCACCGCGATCGCGCGGGATGACATGATCCATGTTCAAATGGACGGGCTCGAAGTGATTGCCGCAGTATTGGCAGCGATAGTCGTCGCGCTCGAATAGGTTGTCCCGGGTAAATTTAACTTCCTGCACGGGCAACTGATCGTAGCTGCGCAAGAGTAACACCTTGGGCACACGAATGCGCATACGGACGGTCTGAATGTAGGCTTCGTTGTCTTCGGGCGATTCCTGCTCGGAGAGGTCGAGCCACGCGGCGGAGTCCATCATGCGGAAGCTCTCATCGCCCGTGTAAATGACCTGCGCGTGATCTTGAAGAAGGAGACTGAAGCCGCGCTCAACACCGACGATGTTGACGGGCTGCCATAGCCTGTTTAAAACTAAAATCCTATATTTAAGACCAGTCCCCATCTGGGACTTATGGTGGTAAGCGAAGCGGCGGAATTGTCAACCCTTTCGAGAAAGCTTCACTTCATTGACACAGTCCGCTAACACAGCAGCGTGGAAGAACAAATGCCACGTATCGTTCAACCGGAGATCCTCGACCAATTGCCGCACTGCAATGTGGACGCCATCGCCAGCCGACGGGATCTGGTCAAGATCAACCATCTGATGGGCAACTACCGCTGGATTCGATCCCAGCTCAATGGCGAAAGAACGAATCCCGAAAACCGCTATCTCGAACTCGGCGCAGGCGATGGCGCCCTAGCCCAGCGGCTGATTCCCATGCTGCCGTCGGACAGCTACACAGCGCTCGACCTCGCACCCGAGCCAGCCTCGTGGCCGG
>PPCM01001307.1_pt1 | contig 11954 bp, 8 predicted proteins | sample 1555541 | NCBI WGS metagenome assembly PPCM01 (sample SAMN05284479, study PRJNA326546) | Marine sediment metagenome, whole genome shotgun sequencing project. | isolation source: marine sediment | place: Germany: Wadden Sea | collected 2012-09-05 | reverse complement strand
TTTTCATAATCTTCAAGGACCTGTGGATTGTGGATGATCGGTCCTAAAATGTATATTTTCCTATCTTCGTCTTTTTCAATGAGGGAATCCAGTTTGTTAAGGGCAAGGTCTACGCCCATGCAGAATCCGGCTGTCTTAGCCCTGATAACTTCAACCATTTACGGCCTCCAAATATTTCATAGTCTTTATGACCATGTTGATTCTTCCACGATTTAACTTGTTTATATTACATTTCATCCTTTCATTTGGCAATGGGACAGTTTTGGGTGAACAAGCTGATAACCCATTGACCGCAAGGGGGAAGGGGGGTATTTTCCCCGAAAATAAATTTCGCAGTTAATTTTGGAATAAATTGGAGCCTGATAGTATGAGTTCTGAGATTGTAAAGAAATACAGAAATAGAATGGCGGAAGCCTACGAGCTGCACCGCAAATATGTTAACCCCCAGTTTGTGCGGGTTCTTGAAGTTATCGGATACGACCGCAACTATGTTTCTTCCCAAGGCGCCTACCTGACCGATGCCAAGGGCGTCAAGGTCCTTGATTTTTTGTCAGGGTTCGGTGTTTATAATATCGGGCGTAACCATCCTTATGTGGCTGATGTGCTTAAGGAAGTGATGGATGAGAAAACCGCCAGCATCGTGCAGATGGATCTCGGTGTCATGTCCGGCATGCTGGCTGAAAAGCTGGCTGAGCTTGCTCCCGGTGATCTTGAAGCTGTCTTTTTTACCAACTCAGGTACAGAAGGCGTGGAAGGTGCACTTAAATTCGCCCGTCAGGCCAGTGGCAAGCACAAGCTGGTTCATTGTCACCACGCATTCCATGGGCTGACCCTCGGTTCCCTCTCCGTCAATGCGAACCCTGAATTCAGGGATCGCAATGAACCTTTGCTTCCTGACTGCGTACCTGTGCCTTTCAATGATCTTGAGGCGTTGGAATATGCGCTGAAAGGCGGCGACGTGGGCGCTTTTATTTTTGAAACTGTGCAGGGCAAGGGTGTTTTTGTCCCTGAAGACGGTTACCTCCAAGGCGTGCGCGAACTTTGCAATAAATATGGAACCTACATGATTGCCGATGAAGTTCAGTGCGGCATGGGCCGTACCGGGAAGATGTTCGCTGTTGACCACTGGGGCGTGAAGCCTGATATTCTGGTTATCTCCAAGGCCCTTTCCGGCGGTTACATTCCCGTCGGCGCGATCATCACTACCCGTGAAATTCACGGTAAGATATTCGATTCCATGGAACGCTGCTTTGCCCACTCCAATACCTTTGGGCAGAATGATCTGGCTATGGCGGCCGGGTTGGCAACAATTGAGATTCTCGAGAAGGAGAATCTGGTGGAGAACGCTGCCAGAATGGGCGCGCGCATTGAAGAAGGTCTGCAGAAACTTGCCGATAAGTATGAGATGCTGACCGAGGTTCGTGCAAAGGGGCTTATGGTCGGTATGCAGTTCGGCGAACCCAAGTCCATGGCTCTTAAAGCCAGCTGGAAGTTGCTGCATAAAATGAATGATGACCTTTTCTGTCAGATGATCACCATGCCGCTGCTGGAAAAACACAATATCCTCAGTCAGGTTGCCGGACACGGTCTTGATACTGTTAAAATCCTGCCCCCGCTGATGATTAATGACGATGATGTCGATAAATTCCTCGGCGCTATGGATGATGTGCTCAAAGAAGCGCATAAGATCACCGGATCGGCATGGAAAACCGTTAAGGATCTCGGCATACGCACCGCAAAGACTTCATAGCTGTCCCGCCTGCAGGCGAAGATCGAAATACGTGGAATTTATGGGAGGCAGACTGTACAAATATGCATGGTTTGCCTCCTTTAATTATCTGCCACTAAAAAAGACCCCTGTTATTTAATCCGCAGCGGGCATATTTTAATGAATATTTTCTACAATGTACTGGAAAAGATAATCCGTTCTATCTGGAAGCTGGTCCGTAAAGCACCTGTTGCCGTCGTTGTTTGTGCTGTGCTGCTCGCCACGGTCTGTGCCGGTTCATCCGCTCTCTGGCTGAAGCTGGACAGCGATCAGGACAACCTTATTTCTCATGAACTTCCTTTCCAGAAACGCAATATCGAGCAGATTAGAAATTTCGGCGATCAGGAATATATGTTCGTGGTCATCAAGACCGGAGGGACTGAAGAAGGCAAGGTCAAGGCTTCTAAGTTTGCAGGTACGCTTGCCGATAAGCTTACGAAACATCCTGATCTGGTCAGGGAAGTGCACTACGCCATGTCCGCCCGTGATATGGGACCGGGAGTGCTCATGTTTGCCTCCCCGGATGAATTGCGCCAATTTGTCGCTCTTGCCCGTGATTTCGGTCCCTTGGGCCGGGAGTGGTTCGAGAAGCCGGGTTTGTCCCGTTTTCTGAATATGACCGCCGGACTTCTGAATGGCGAAAAGGGCAATGAGGACGGCGGAGCCAATCCTGAAATGTTCGGACCGTTCATGGAAGCGTTGGATAAAGTGGTTTCCGAGATGGAGACATCGCTTGTGTCCGGTCCCGATCTTGAAAAAATGGGTGAACCGGTGTTTGACCTCGACAAAGCCGGAATCCATTATTTTTTCACTGACAACGGTAAACTGCTGATCATGCGCATCCTGCCCAAGAAAGATTTCGGGGCTATGGATGTGATCGGGCCGTCACTTAATTTTGTACGCTCTTCACTTGAAGAAGTGCGGACGCAGTATCCGGAAGTTGAAGCCGGACTTACCGGACGCCCGGTGCTTTCCGCTGATGAGATGCACACTACGGATCAGGATATGACCATTGCGGCTGTCATTTCCGTTGTGGTGGTCGGGCTTTTGTTCATGTTTATCCTGCATGGCTGGTTGCGGCCCATGCTGGTCATGTGTTCGCTTTTTTGCGCTATGGCGTGGACCTTCGGTTTTACTCTGGTCACGCTGGGCAGCCTGAACCTGCTCTCTATCGTTTTCGCTCTTGTTCTTGTCGGTATCGGGGTGGATTTCGGTATCCATATTGTCATGCGCTATGTAGAGGCTTCCGATTCGGGTATGACCCCGGATGAAGCTGTTGAAGAAGCTTTAATTCATACCGGTCCCGGTGTGTTGCTTGGCGGTCTGACTTCGGTCTGCGCATTCTACGCCGTTCTGGGACAGGAGTTTGTCGGACTTGCCGAGCTGGGTTTGGTCGGCGGAACAGGGATTATCTTCTGCCTGATTTCAATGCTTACCGTGCTGCCTTCCGCGATGCTCATTGCCGGACGGCGCAACTGGTTTCCTTCTTCTCGTCCGCGCATGGCGACCATGCCGTTCATGGAAAAGGTTATTTCCCGTCCGGTGACTGTCCTGTTAGTCTTCGCAGCACTGACCGCACTGGCTTTCCCCGGATTCCAGAAGGCCGGGTTCAACTATAACCTGCTTGAGTTGCAGGCGAAAGGCCTTGAGTCCGTTGAATACGAGCATGTGTTGATCAATGAATCCGATGAATCCACATGGTTCGCGGTCATGACCTGCCCGGATCTTGAGTCTGTTAAAGCTTTGATCGGGCGTTTGAAAGAAATTCCGTCTGTGGGGCGCATTGATTCCATTCTTGATTTTCTGCCTGAAGGACAAAGAGAGAAAGCGGAAATTCTGCGCGGTGAAGCAACTGCATTGCAGGGTCTTAATTTCGAAGTACGCAATTCATCGCTTGTTCCGGCAGATGTTATTGCCGGACTTGAAAACCTGATTGATGCCCTTGAAAATCTGGAGGAAAAACTTTTTTCCGCCGGAGCTAAAGAGGAGTTGGAGCAGGTTTCGGTAATTATTGACCGTGCGGAGATGTGTCTGGATATTCTGGATAAAAATCCGGCAGAAGGAGTCAATTTGACCCCGCTTCAGGAGCGCATGATCAGTGAACTTTCCAGCTCCTTTGCCTGGCTCAAGGAAATTCTTGAGGTTCAGTCCGTCACTCCAGATGATCTGCCCGGACAACTGCGATCACTTTATGTCGGTAAGGACGGCCGTTTCATGGTCAAGGTTTCCCCGGTGGGCAATGTTTGGGATTTTGATGAATTGACCGGATTTGTGGCTGATCTGCGCAATATTGACCCCGAAGTTACCGGGGTTCCGGTAGTGGTTTATGAATCTTCCCTGCTCATGCGCGAGACTTTTTTGGAGGCCGCAGGGCTGACCATTCTTCTGGTTTCGCTGATCCTGTTCTTAAGCTCATTCAGCATCAGCTACGTGTTGTTGACCCTTGTGCCGCTTTTTGCCGGGATATTCTGGCTGTTGGAGATCATGGGTATTACCGGGTTGAGCTTCAATTTAGCCAATTTCTTTGCTATTCCTGTGCTTATAGCTATCGGTGTTGACGGCGGTGTTCATTTTCTGGCTCGTTGGAAAGAGCTCTCCCAAGGAGAACGGTTGTACTATACCAGCACTCCTGTGGCGGTCGGGCTTAGTTTCTGTACCACCATGATCGGTTTTGGCGGGCTGCTTTTGGCCCACCATAGAGGGCTCGCCTCCCTTGGGGGTATCATGGTCACCGGATCTGCTACCTGCCTTGTGGGGTGTATGGTGGTTCTGCCCGCAGTATTCAGACTGATTGAAAGGATTAAAGGGAAGTAGTTTATGTTCAGAAGAGTTATTGTATGCGCATTTATTATGGTGCTTGCGCTCAGTTCGGTTGCATCTGCAGGTAGGTTTGATTTTGCCATTATCCAGCCCGGTCAGCCGGGTAGTACTGCTGATGCCCAGCCGGTGATGGATGAACTGGCAAAATACCTTTCCGCCAAGCTGGGTGAAAATGTTCAAGGTGTTTATTACAACGATCTGAAAGCGACCCTTGATGCTCTTAGCAGGGGGACTCCTGCATGGGCAATTGCCGGGCTGACTTTTTTTGAATCCTACAAAAACGATTTCAGCATGATTCCGGTAGCTTCAACTCTACCACAGGGTATGAAAAAAGATGTGTGGCGTTTAATTGTTCCCGCAGCTGGGATGGATAATCCGGAGAGTGTGAAGGGTACTGTTTACGGTTCCATGCTTTATACCCCTAAGGGGATGGAAATCCTGTTTCAAGGAACCAAAGGTGCGGACATTAACGCAGAAGGAACACACAAGGCATTGCGCATGCTCCGCAAGGTTAATAAAGGGAAAATTGCCGGAGTGGTACTTGATGCAGTCCAGTATTCTGTGATCAAGGATTCTGACCGTTACGCCAATACCAAGGTTATTTATACTTCCCCGGAGCTTCCGACCAGTCCTGTGGTCTGGTTCGGTAAGACGAACGATGATTCTTTGCGTTTACAGGGCGTGTTGCTTGATATGAACAAAGACCCCGAAGCAAAAGGACTGCTTAAACTGTTGCAGACTTCCGGCTTCAATCCTGCTGATAAGGTTCTGCACTAATGAAGACTTTACGCATTCCTGTCCTGCTGGTTGTTCTGCTGGTTATGCTTTGCGGATGTTCGGCTACGTCCGGGCTGCCGCTATATGAATATGATGCCGATGGTGTAATGCTCTGGAAATCATGTTCTCCTGCTCAGGCTGAGGTCCTTTCCGGTTCAGTGAAGGATAAGGATATCCTGCAGGGGGCTGCATGTTCGTCATGGCTGCTGGAAAGTGGGGTGGTCTGTTCCGCTGATTATGCGAAATCTTCTCAGGTCCGGCTGAAGAAATTTCTGGATAAAAATCCCCAATCAGGTCTGGGACACTATCTTTTGGCTTATTTAATTGCTAAAGAGGCTCAGCTTGCTCCCATGAAGGGGATTGACCTTGTCCCTCTGATGGAGCAAGAAGCACTCAAAGCTTCCAGATTTTCCCCGGAGTTAGACCGCGGAGGCCCGGATCGTTTTCTGGGCGAACTTTATTTGAAAGCACCTTCCGCGCCGATCAGCATCGGAGATATGGATAAATCTTTGGAGCATTATGAAAAGGCCGTTGAGGTCGCGTCGGACTTCGCATTGAACCGTCTCGGGCTTGCTTCCGCTCTGCTGGAAGATGATGAGACGGAGGAAGCCTGTGTTCAGTATGGAAAAGCTCAAAGTGCTGATGGCTTCAGTGACAAATTATTAAAAGTTGATTTTTATAAAAAGCTGGCTAAAGCCTGTGCAGGCAAAAAGGCCGGTGAATAATAAAACCCGTCCCCACGTGGCGGAAAAGAGGTTAAGACCTTGGCAATTCCCGCAATTCAAGTAGCTAGACTCGGCAAGTACATTCTCACCCAGACTTTGAAGGGTAACAAGCATTACCCGCTGGTGCTTATGCTCGAACCCCTTTTCCAGTGCAACCTGCGCTGCAAGGGCTGCGGTAAAGTCAACCAGCCGCCGGAAATCCTCAATAAGCGTCTTTCCGTTGATGAATGTGTCGCGGCGGTGGAAGAGTGCGGCGCACCTATCGTTTCCATTCCCGGTGGTGAGCCTCTGCTGCACCCGGAAATCCCGATCATCGTCAGCGAACTGATTAAGCGTAAGAAATTCGTATACCTCTGCACCAACGGCATCCTCATGCCCGAGCGTATCCATGAGTTCAAGCCCAGCCCTTACCTGACTTTCAACCTTCATCTGGACGGACCGGCAGAAGTTCATGACAAGGTTGTCTGCAAGCAGGGCGTTTTTGATTCCGCTGTGCGTACCATCAAGCTGCTGAAGTCCAAGGGGTTCCGTGTGAACACCAACACCACCCTGTTCGGTGGACAGACTGCCGAAAAAGCAGCTGATTTCTTTGATTTTCTCATGGACCTCAAAGTTGACGGTATGACCCTTTCATCTGCATTCAGCTACGAAGCTGCCGAAGATCAGGATGCATTCCTGACCCGCCCGCAGAGTGAAAAGCTTTTCCGTGAAATTTTCACCATCGGCAAGAACAAGAATTGGGATTTCAGCCATAGTAGTTTCTATCTCGATTTCCTTGCCGGAAACCAGCCGGATTACAAATGCTCCCCGTGGGGTAACCCCTGCCGTTCCGTTCACGGCTGGCAGCGTCCCTGCTACCTGCTTGAAGACGGTTTCGTTTCCTCCTACAAGGAACTCATGGAGCAGACCGATTGGGATAAATTCGGCGTGGGTAACGATCCCCGCTGCGCAAATTGCATGGTTCACTGCGGTTTCGAACCCACTGCGGTAGCCGATTCCGTAAGGCGTCCCATCAAAGGAGCACTGCTGGCCCTTAAGGGTGTCAGTGTTAAGTAATTCAGACAATTAAAAGGCCCGTTGAAGTTTGCTTCAACGGGCCTTTTTTTATGGTTAAAAACGATTAGTTCAGATCGCTATCCTGAAATTTATTCATGATGAATTCCGAAGACAACTCTTCGTCAACGTCATTGAAGTAATGAGTCTGTTCGCTGGTCATGGCGTTGGGATTGTATCGTTTGTAATCGAATACGCCATCGAGTTTATCGGTATCCGTTTCGCGTATGTAAGCAAACATGATTTTTTTAGTGCTTGATATGAGTTTGGTGCAGACCATAACATCTGCAACATCGGGGATTCTTATTGCGAATTCGTTGCTAAAATCATCATACAATTCATCTTCGGGAGTAGTCAAAAACAGGCGGCAGTAATAAGGCTCCCCGTCAACATCCTTGGTGTAGATGTTAGTGTGCGGTCCTATTCCAACGGGTAGGTGTTTAGGCTGCCAATAGTATCCTCGCGGTATTGTCAGGGTTTCGAAAATACTGATCCTGTCAGCATAGTGGGTCTCGTTCTCTGCTGCATAATAATATCTTTTGATGCTTGATTTATGTGCATAGCTGGAAGTTTCACCAATGAATTGTACATCCTCCGGCATTGTTACACTCAGGGCCGGTGCTTGCGTGGAGCAAAACGTGTTTTTGGCGGCAATTTTTTTTTCAACACATCCTGTGCACGTGATTGTAAGCAGAAGCAAAACAAGAACGTAAATTCTTTTCATTGGGGTCTCCGTACGATAGTTTTGTCTATATTTATACGCGCGTACAATGCGAGTCAAGGTAAAGACTTGTTTAGATATGTAAAGTCCGGCGGGCTAAAATAGCACCACAGATATGGTGTTTATTTGAATATCCGCCCCAGTGCTTTCAAAGCCTTGGAATAATCACGCCCCATAGGGATAAGCTCAAGAATCAGACCGGGTTTTTTCACGATTGCTTTCAGAATCGGGCCAAGCTGTGTTTTACCGCTTTCATCTACTCCTGCCAGAGACTCTTCAGGAATGCCACGTTTGGCGTCGTCGCTGATGGCCCTGATGCAGCTGAAAGGGATTCCCGCCTGTTTTGCGGCCTTAGCAACAGCTATAGACTCCATGTCGACAGCCATTGCCCCGGTGCGTTCAAACATGAAAAGTTTATCCTGCGGTGTGAGGACTGGTTCTGTTGCGGTTATTAGTTTGCCGCATTGAATTTTTCCGCAGGCTGGGATCAGCTCACTGCGCAGTTTTGCATCATTATCTGCTTCATGCCACGAATCGAAATCTGCAATGTCGGAATGGATAGCTGTCGCTGCGATGAGGCATCCGGCATCAATGCCCGGAGCCAGACCGCCGGAAACTCCGATGCTGAGCAGCAGGTCCGGTTTCTCTGCACAAAGCAGGGCCGCAGCTTCTGCAGCCCGTGCTATCCCTATGCCGGAGACGATACAGCGGTAACCGGCTCCATTTGAGAGTTTTCCGCTTAGGGCTGCGAATTTTCCGATGGTTTCATTTTTTGGGGCAGGGCAGATTGCTTGAGCTTCCTGCTCCATGGCTGCGACGATGGCAATTTTTCTTGTAGTCATGGTATTTCCTTGGTGGCTTGCATGTATTTTTAGTCGGGTGAATAATTATGCAACGCATGTATATAATTAATAAATCGCATGTATATTTGCATAAAAAGCAGTTTTATATGCCATACACGTCGTAAAGTATCAAAAGTTGACATGGAACGAAAATGAAAATAACAACCGCATGGGGTATTGTGAGGGGACCATTTATAACTTAATTAAGGTGGTGCCTAGAATGAGATGGTATAAAAATTTGCGGATGATGTACAAGATCATGCTGCCGATAGGAGCATTGCTCCTGATTACTGTAGGCAGTATGGAATTTTTTGCAACCGACAGCAGCTCGAAAGCTATTGAAAAGGTTGCAAAGAAAGAGATTTCTGCCCTTGCCGGTGAGTATAGCGGCCTGATTCTTAACTATATGACTCATGCACAGGGGCAGGCCGAGGGGTTGGCCAGTACCTTTGCACAGTTCAGGCGTGAAAATATTGATCTAAGCAGGAAAGACGCTATTTCCATGCTGATCGGCCTTATAAAAGGGGATGATAACTTCATCGGCGGCAGCAACGCATGGGAACCTAATGCTTTTGACGGTCGTGATGCCGAATATGCAAACACTGAGTTGCACGACAAAACCGGTCGTCACATTCCCTATGTTTTCCGTGCCGGTGGCGGTATGGAAGTTGTTCCCCTTGCAGAATATTTTGTTCCCGGGGACGGCGACTATTACCTGAAGCCGATTGAAAGGCGCAAGACATACATTACACCGCCATATCCTTATGATGTAGACGGCAAGCGTCTTATGCTGACTACCATCGGAGCGCCGATTATGCTTGATGGCCGTCCGCTTGGTGTTGTCTGTGTGGATATGCCCATTACTAATATCAGTAATATTGTCTCCAGGATACGTCCTTATGAGACAGGCTATGCGTGGCTGATGATGCAAGATGGAGATTTTATTTATCACCCGTCTGAAGAACGCATCGGTAAAAATATGTTCGATGTTGACGAGTCTGTAAATAAAAACGGTTTACGTCGGGCGCTGCAAGACGGGGAATCCTTCTTTGAAATTCGTGTAGCTGCTGCTAACGGGCAGAGGTCTATGATTCAGTATGTCCCTATTGAATTCAAGGATAGTGGGCAGCGTTGGTATCTGGCTGTAAGTGCTCCCTTGGATAAAATTCTGGCCGATGCGCATACTCTCACTCGAGATCTTTTGGTCATGGGTGGGGTTGCCCTAATGCTGGTCATGCTGGCCATCTATTTTGTTGCCCGTTCCATTTCGAAACCTATCGGGGTTTTGGCTGATGCCGCAAGGGAAGTTGCCGGGGGCAAGATGGACGTGCGTCTTGATGAGTCCATGTTCGGCGGTGAACTTCTGGACCTTAATACAGCTTTGAGCGATATGTTGGCCGGTCTGGTAGAGAATATTTCCAAATCTGAACAGATGGCGGAGCAGGCTAAAGAGCAGACCGAAAAAGCCCAGCTTGCACTCAAGGAAGCTGACGAAGCCCGTGCTCAAGCGGAAAATGCCAAGCGTGAAGGTATGCTGCAGGCTGCTGATCATTTGGCAGGAATTGTTTCGCAGGTGGCTAGTGCCAGTCAGGAACTTACCGCCCAGATTGATGAATCCAGCCGGGGTTCTGAAACCCAGCGTGAGCGCACTTCCGAATCTGCAACAGCCATGGAGCAGATGAACGCCAGTGTCATGGAAGTTGCCCGCAGTGCTGCCGAAGCAGCAGATTCCGCTGATAATGCACGTGGTGAAGCTGAGAAAGGCGGGACTATTGTCAACGATGTTGTCACACACATCAACCGTGTTCAGGCAATGACCGTTGAGATGGAAAAAGGTCTGGGTACACTGGGTGAACAGGCCGACGGAATCGGTAAGATAATGAATGTTATCACTGATATTGCCGATCAGACCAACCTGCTGGCTTTGAATGCTGCAATTGAGGCTGCACGTGCCGGAGAGGCCGGACGTGGTTTTGCCGTAGTTGCTGATGAGGTCCGCAAGCTTGCTGAAAAGACCATGGATGCCACCAAGGAAGTCGGTGATTTTATTTCTGCCATCCAGAGTGGAACCCGTGAAAACATTGATGGCATGACCAAGGCTGCAGCCGAGGTCTCTGCCAGCACCGAGTCTGCCAACAAGGCTGGGGATGCTCTGATGGGTATCGTCGAGATTGTTGAGGAAACAGCTGGTCAGGTTCGCAGTATCGCAACTGCTTCTGAAGAACAGTCCGCAGCCAGTGAACAGATCAACCGTGGTATTGAGGAAGTTAACCTTATTGCCAACGACAATGCTCAGGCCATGCGTGAATCAACAACAGCAGTTGAAGAACTCATGCGTCTTGGTGAAGAACTGACCGCTCTTATTGAAGAACTGCGCAATTCATAACAGCGGGCCGGATAAGTTGAAATCAGGGCCGGGGGAGATTCCTCCGGCCTTTTTTGTAGCTGGGGAGTGCCTTTTATTGGGTTGTTAAGTTTGACTTAGTCCTTGTGGAAGCATAAAAAACAGTCTGTTACTCACGTGAATAACGAAAAGGTGTAACTGCTATGAATCAACGTATGTACTTTCTGGATAACCTGCGGGCTGTGGTCATTTTGCTGGTCGTGGTGCTGCATGTTTCGCTTTGCTATATGAAGTTTGCCCCTGCGTGGTGGTTTGTAATTGATTCGGCCCAGAGCATGTTTTTTACCTATGCGGTCATGCTCATTGATGTGCCCATCATGGCCGTAATGTTTTTTATGGCTGGATATTTTGCTTTGCCGTCTTTGCAGAAACATGGTCTGCCCGGATTCTGGATCGGTAAATTTAAACGGATTATTATTCCTTGGGTACTTGGAGTGCTTTTCCTCTCGCCCCCAGCCATGTATATGATCCTGCTTTCGCGCGGAAAGGCTCCCGGTTATCTGGATTTCTGGTCCGGTCAGTTCTGGGGTTCCATGTACAGCCAGTCCGTGTTCTGGTTTCTGGGGCTGCTGACCGTTTTTTATTTAATGCTCAGCATCTGTTACAGGTTTTTACCCAGTTTGCAGACTCCTCCGCGGAAAAGCCGCAATCCTTCTCCCTTGTTCCCCATTCTGTACATCTCTGTTGCAGCGGGCTTTTTTTTGGGAATGAATCAGTTCTATCCTGTTGATACATGGATATCCGACTATTACCTGCTCGTTTTTCAGCCTCTGAGGTTTTTTGTGTACCTGCTTTATTTCTGGCTCGGTATCCTTGCTTGGAAGCGAAACTGGTTTACTCGGCA
>PPCM01001306.1_pt1 | contig 11961 bp, 15 predicted proteins | sample 1555541 | NCBI WGS metagenome assembly PPCM01 (sample SAMN05284479, study PRJNA326546) | Marine sediment metagenome, whole genome shotgun sequencing project. | isolation source: marine sediment | place: Germany: Wadden Sea | collected 2012-09-05 | reverse complement strand
CTTGTTATTGCTCCACCAAAATGACCATTATAACCATAAGCAAAATGCATTCCTTCAATTTTTTCATCTTGAATTGTTTTCCCACATAGTTCTGCTTTTTCATTACATCCCAATCCCAATTCAGCAATATATCTTCTTGCTTCATCAACATTAAAGTAATCATTCATTTTTTTAGCATTAGGTCCAAGTCCCTCTACATTGATAATCTTATTTTCTTTAATTGTGAATGTGACCTTTTCTTCACCGTAATAAACAGGTATTTCCCCTTGAGTTAAACTAGGACCAATATTAGGATTAAATCCTTCATAAGGGCAAATATATGCTTCCCCTGAAGGTAAGTTGCCACTTTTACCAGGGATTGTGAAATCACCATTATCTTCTTTTGAAGGATATTCTTCTCTTAAGTCAAAAATTAGTTTATGTTTAGTTGAAAATTCAACTTTCACATATTTTGCTTTATTTAATTTAGCTCCAAGAACTTTAGCTTTTTTTCTTACAAGATTATAATCAGCATCAAATGCAGTCATATTTTCTGTAGTTCCAGGCATTGATGCTCCTCTACAGTTATATTTTTTAACTAATTCTTTTAATGTAGAAGTTGCAGAATATTTATTTATGAATAATACTATATAGGATTCATCTAACTTACTGAATATGTCGTCAAGTTTTAATTCTTTATCGTACTGACGTCCTAATTTTGGAAGTGGTTTATTGCTTTCAAGTGTGGGCTCATAAGTTATTATATTTTTAACATTAAATTTTATTTCATTAGATAATTCATTTAATGATTGAAACCACTCTCTTGCAAAATATCTTCTATCAATATAGTCGTTGTTGATATCTAAATCATTTTCAGGAAAATCATTTAAAATTATGAAAGTTTCATTTTTTTTAGGATTAAAAACTTGTTTAATCAATTGTTTTAAATCATTCATTATAATTGGTAAGGGATTTGTTATTTATATTAATTATGAAAATTATAATTTGAAATAGGTTTGAAAAAGAATAAGTAGGTAGTAGTTTAGTTTGATTTCATAATCTTAATTTTATTAATTTTTTGTTTATTTGAATTTGAAATTATTATAGATAGATTTCCAATTTTTATTTTTTCATTTTTTAAAGGGATTTTTTGTAATTTATTTTCTATGTATCCTGCAATTGTTTTAACTTTATCACTCTTTAATTTTGTTTTAAATAATGAATTTACTTCTTCAATTGTTGTGTTACCTAAAATTTCAGTATAGCCAATTTTTCTAACATTTATTGGCTGTTTAGTATCATTTTCAAAATGTCCAATAACTTTTTTAAGAATATCTTGAAGTGTAATTAATCCAATAATTGACCCAAATTCATTAACAACAATTGCTAAATGGATGTGTTTATTTTCGAATTCAAACATTAAGTCTTCAACATCTTTAGTGTCAGGAATAATAAATGGTTTTTGTAGAATTGTACTAATTTTTTTATGAGTAATATTTTTATCTGATGCTTTTAGTAAATCAGTTAGTGAAATAATTCCTGCTATCTTATTTCTTTTATCAATTACTGGGAAACGAGAATGGTTTGATTTTAATGCAAGTTTTGTAACATCTTTAATTATATCTGTTTTTTTTAAGATTAGAATTTTTTCTTTTCTAGTCATTATTTTTTTGATAGATGTTTCTTCAAAATCTAAAATATTTTTAATCATTTCAGCTGATTTAGAATGTAGAACTCCTTCTTTTGTTCCCATTGAAACTACTGTTTTGAATTCATCGTCAGACATTTTTGATTCAACAAAGTTTAGATGTTTCAATATAGTTTGAGTTGTTTTTTCAAAAATTAAAACTACTGGGAATAATATTTTAATAATAATATCGGCCGGTTTTGCAATAATTAATGCAATTTTTTCAGAATATTTGTCTGCGATAAGTTTTGGTGTTATTTGCGCAAAAAATAGTACAATAACAGTCATAAAAAATGTGGCAATAGGAATACCTTTTTCAGGAAACCAAATAATTGCTTCAGCTGTAGCAATTGAAACTGCGGAAAAATTAACAATAGTATTTCCAACAAGCATACTAATGATTAATCTTTGAGGTTTTTCTTTTAATTTAGAAAGTGTTTTAGCACCAAATTTTTTTTCATGAAGAAATGTAATAACTTTAACTGAACTTATTGATAAGAATGAAGCTTCCACTATGGAAAAAAATGCAGACATAAAAATAAGTATAACTAAAATTATAATAGTTGACGCTAATACCATATTACCTCTTTACATTAAATTTTATTTTTTTATCGTATTTAAATTTATCTTCTATTTTATCTCATTAAGGTTTTTTTTAAAATAATGCAAAGAACTTAATTTTACTAAATTATATACTATTAAACGTTTTAGAACAATAATTTTAAACAATTAACGCGTCCATAAAAGTACTTTCATGAATAAGCTTTATATACTAATCTTTTTTCTAATATTTTAGAGTTGATCATATGAAAAAAATTTTAATTATTTCATTATTAATTGGGCTAATGGTATTAGCTGGATGTAGTTCAAATTTACCAGGAAATACTGGTAATCAAGATGTTGTATTGCAAAAATTCAAAATTGCATCAAATGGTAGATTGCCAGATAGTTTTTGTGATGCTAATGGACTTGAAGGTAAAGTTGTAATGATTGAATCAAAATATTGTAGTCATTGTCAAGAAAATCTACCTGTTTTCAAAAAAGTAGCAGGAGAACATTCTGTGGATGTTGAAATTTTAGATTTAGCTGTGAAAGAAGATTATGATAAATTATCTTCATACAATTTAGAAGTTCAATATACTCCAACATATTTATACGATTGTAATTTTTATGTAGGTTCTCAAACTGAAGAAAGTTTTAACGAATTATTCAATTCATTAGAAAATTAGGTTTTAAAATGTTAGATAAAAAGAAATTAATCATTTTAATTTTAGGAATTGTAGTTTTGTTATCTGCATTTATGATAACAAAAAATGTGTCTCCTGATTATTTACAAAATATTGGTGGTTCAATCCCATTACCATTATTTACATTAATGATTGGTATCGTTGATGGATTTAATCCTTGTAATTTATTCGTATTAACATTATTAGTGAGTTTAATGCTTGCTGAATCACATTCAAGAAAAAAAATCTTAATAGTAGGTTTTACATTTATTGGAGTTATTTATACATTCTACTTTTTATTTATGGCAACATGGTTAAATATTTTCAAATATTTAGGATTTGTAGATGTATTGAGATATGGTATTGCAATACTTGCTGTTATTGCTGGATTAATTAATTGTAAAGAATTATTCTTTTATAGAAAAGGAGTTACATTAATGATCCAAGATAAATACACAGCTCCGCTAAAGAAAAAGTTACATAAGCTTGCAGGTTTAACAAAAACTGCATCAACTCCTGCTTTAATTTTTTCATCTGCAATGCTTGCAATTTTTGCATCATTGATTGAATTGCCATGTACTGCTGGATTTCCAATCATCTATACAGGAATTTTAACTAATATCAGTCAAAATTCATTATTTTATTTCGGATACTTAGCATTATATAATTTATTTTATGTAACACCATTATTGGTTATTATTACAATTTTAAGTTATACATTCAAAGGTAAAGAAATTGACAAAACAACTATGAGTTATATTAAATTCGTAGGTGGAATCATTATGTTGATTTTAGGAATAATCTTATTATTTAATCCTGCTTTACTTGGAATCATGGGGTAATCTTAAATGTTAAATTGGTCAAGGTATAAATCATTAAAAAATAATTTGACTGATTTTAATTTATTTTCTTTATTTGTTTTTTTATTTCAATTATCGCAAAGTTTAATTTCAATTTTTATTCCTATATATTTTTACAAGTTAGGTTTACCAATAATTAAAATAATATTTTTCTATTTTTTAGTTGAAGCGCTAAATACAATTTTTTTCATAAATTATCCAAAATATATTATGAAATTAGGTTATAAAAAATCATTACTTTGTTCAATTCCATTTTTAATTATATATAATATTTTATTAATTTTTTTACCAAATAATATGTGGTTATTTTACATATTGCCATTGTTAAATGCAATGAAAACTGTTTTTTATAATATGGGCCATCATTTAAGTTTTGTAACTTTTTCAGATAAAAATAAAATAGGTCGTAATATTTCTTTGCTAGGAATAATATCAATAATTGTTTCTATATTATCACCTTACATTTCAGGATTATTATCAAGTTTTAATTTCACTTATCTTTACATAGCTTCAATTATTATTTTATTATTTAGTTTAATTCCTTTAATTTTCATAAAATCAAGCCAATCTTATTCAGGTACAATAAAGATAAGTAATATTTTTAAAAAAATATTTTCAAAATCTGAACGTAACAATTTAATTAGTTTTTGTGGATATGCAACTGAAGTTACTGTAGATTTTATTATCTGGCCAATTTTCACAGTAATTATGTTTACATCTTTAGAAAAAACAGGATTGGTAATCTCTTTAACAGCATTAGTTGGAATTATAACTTATAGGATTATAGGTATTTTGACTGATTCAAAAGATAAAATTAATTTAATTAGAAAGTCAAATATTTTTTTATCTCTTTCATTATTATTAAGAATATTCATCTCTAATCCAATTTCATATATGGTTCTTGCATCAATAAAAAATGTTACAGAAAAAGTTACTCGTGTTCCATGGAGCGCTCAAGGGTATGAACTTGCCAAAAAAGAAAATTATTTTGATTTTATATTAAGACGAGAAGTTATTTTTCATGGTACTAGAATATTTTCATATCCTTTATTTATTTTAATTTTTAAATTATTCAATAATCCTTTTGTAATTATCTTTATTGTTGGTGCAATTACAAGTTTAGGATATAGTTTTATTCAAAGAGAATAATTTTTTTAATCTAATTTCTATTTATTTATACTTCATTTGTAGATTTAATTTATAAAGTAGTAATACGTATATATTATATGGTACTGCCTAAAGATTACGGTTCAGTAAATTTTATTTCTTTCAAAAAAGAAATATATATGGCATTTGATGAATCATCTCCATTTAAAATGAACCGTGGTATTATTATTGCGGCTGCTGTAACTTCTAATCCTAATTTAATTGAGTTGAAGCCATTTGGAACTTATAAGAAAGCTGCAGATTATATTAAAAATGGAAAATTATATTCTATAGAATGTTATGATGATCGAAAAATAATTAAATTTAATGGCGACCCATCATTTCCAAAATTGAGTGATATGATTATGAGAGGGTTAGATAATTATCACTATATAAAATCAGATTCTCATAGATTTTGTAGACCTTTTTTTGAAAGTTTATCAATTGCAGAATTAATTATGAATTCAACCGATATTAATGGTGAACCATATGATCCAAAATATTTAAAATTAATTGTTGACGCTTATACGAATCCTAACAGTTTAGAGCAACAAATTTACAACACTCTAAATGAATTTGGTTTTAAAATTAATATTAATAATATTACAGCTTGTCAAGGCGCAGATAAATCTATTCAATTAGCGACTATGGCGGATAATTTAGCTTTTAGAATTTCACTAGCATCAAGTCCTGATTTTCAAGTTCCTAAAGATAATGATGAAAATAAACTTAAAATAATAATTCCTGAATCATTTAATATTAAATTGTACGAGTCGCATAAAATAGATGCTATTTCTAACGAAAAAAGAAAATTTTTAACTAAAATATATTCTGACGAATTAAGACCAAAGTATGCCTTGCAATAAGATTAGTTTTATAAATTCCTAATGCATATATATACTATGAAATTCATTAATATACTATTAATTATTGTTGCAATTTCCTTATTATTTGGATGTGTTCCAAAAGAAGAAGTGAATGATAATGATAATTCTGTAAATTTAAAATCAATGGATGATTCTGAAAAATCTATTACTGTTTCTGACGAATTAAATTCAAATCATGAAGAATTTATCGCTGCTCATCCTAAAGCTGCACAATTCAGTGTTGATATAACTGGTGAAGAATTAGTGAAGCTAACTTTTGAAGATGTTGGTGTTATGTGGGGTATTGATCCTGAATTATATTTATTAGACATAAGAACAGAATTAAATCTTCAAGATGAATATGTTATAACTGATAAAATAGAAAAAATATCGGATGAAACATTTTTCAAACCGAAGAAATTAAAAGAATTAGCTGAAAATTTAGCTAATTAATTTTCTTTATTTTCAGAATTTGATCTTCTTGGTTTAGAAGATCTATTTCCTGATGGTCTGTTACCTGAAGGTCTTCTTGGTCTCCCATTATTACCTCTTGGTCCTGATCTACCATGTGAGTTATTTCGTCCAAATCCATTGCCATCTCTTTTAGGCATTTCAATTTGTACTTTTTCAACTCTTGGCATTCTTAGATTATCAACTTTAACATCATAATCTCTTAAAATTCTACCAAAATTTTCGTGATCTCTTGGAGATAAGATATTAACAGCTTTACCATCGGATCCTGCTCTTGCAGTTCTTCCAATTCTGTGAATATATTGCTTACTGTCATTTGGTAAGTCGTAATTATAAACATGAGTAACGCCAGGGATATCTAAACCTCTAGCAGCAACATCAGTACATACTAAGATAAATGCTTTTTTAGCATCATTGAATCTTGCTATAACTTGATTTCTTCTTGCTTGAGTTAATCCACCATGAATACTTAATGCATCTAAACCTTGTTTTTTTAGGTTTTTCTCAACAAAATCTACAATAGTTCTTGCATTACAAAAAATCATAACAAGGCCACTAGTATCTTCTTCTTTTAATAAGTGAGTTAAAAGAGAAAATTTCATGTTATTTGTTACATCGTAATAAACTTGTTTAAGTTTTTTAGGATCTACTTGAGAGGACTTATTAACTTCAACAGGGTCATTCATGAATCTATTTGCTAGACTAGTAATTTCTGGACTAATAGTCGCAGAGAATAATAATGATTGTTTATCTTTAGGACAGTAGCTCATAATTTTTTTAACATCAGGTAAGAAACCCATGTCAAGCATTCTATCAGCTTCATCTAAAACTAAATATTGTACTTTCTTAAGATCAATAGTTTTTCTATTGATGTGATCTAAGATTCTTCCAGGAGTTCCAACAACAATATCTGCTTTCTTTAAACTAGTCATTTGTGGGTTAATTGATACTCCACCATAAACAGGAATAACGTTTAATCCTTTATGTTTAGAGAATACTTCAATAGCTTGGTATACTTGTTCAGCAAGTTCTCTTGTAGGAACTAATACTAAAGATTTAATACCTTTTTCTTCAGTTTTGATTTGATGGATCATACCAGCACTGAATGCTAAAGTTTTACCAGAACCAGTTGCACTTCCTGCAATGATATCTTTACCTTGAATTACTAATGGGATTGTACTTTCTTGAATAGGAGTTGGTTTTTCAAATCCTAAGTCGCTTAACGCTTTTAATATGCTTTTTTCTAAGCCTAATTCTTCAAATTGTTTCATTTTAATCACTCTTTTGATTATTGATTTGAAACAATTCTGAAATTATATTTAAGAAATAATTCAAATAAATAATCGCCAATTAAAAAATATTTTAATTAATATATGTAAAGTTTTAAGAATCAGTATTTAAATGTTACTTAAAAATGACATTTATGGACTTAATTTTGGTTATTTTTTAAGTCTTTAATTTCCTCATCTGTCATGAATTTGCCATTTTTCATATATCTTGTAGCAGTTAAATATTGGATATGACCTTTATCTTCGAGAATAGAAGGGATTGTATATTCTATATCGGGAAAGTACATGTAATTGTAGATATCTTTAAAATTAATCCAGCTATTTTTACCTTCTCTAGTTTCCTCAATCAACTTTCCTGTAGGGTTCTTTGCTAATAGGAAAAATCCAACCATATGATGGACGCATTCATCAGTTTCAAAATCCATTGTTTTAATGTTTTTAATAACTTTTAATTCAAAGCTATCGCATGATAATCCAGTTTCATCTAAAAATTCTTCACGTCTTGTTCTTCAATATCAACACCAAGTTCAAGTTTTCCACCGGGCACTCCAAAATAACCTAAGAAGGGTTGTTTGCTTCTTTCGTTTAACAAAATTAAATCTTTTTCTGTATCATGACCAAGAATAAAAACGCCAACAATAGGTTTTTTCTTATTTTCAATTTTGACTCCATCTAAATAAGTTAAAACTCGAACACCTTCATTTGTAACAGTATATTGCTCATTCTCTTTTTTAATCAAGCCTTCTGAAATTAATGCATTCAAGTGATAACTGAATTTATTTGAAGGATATGCATTATCTCTAATTTGATTAAATTTTAAAGATTCATTATACATGAATTTTTTAAGAATATGTTTCCTAATTTCTGAAGTCATAATTATGAAATATTCTACTTTTATATAAATTGAAATGTCAATTTTTTTTGACCACAATGAGGGTAATTTATATAGTCTTTAACTTTTATTAATTTATGGCAGCAAAACCAAAAGCAGCACAAAAAGTAAGAATTGATTATAATGTTTCAAAAGAAGTATATGATGACTTCGTGAGATTAGTAAGTAAGAAAGGTTTTGTCCCTACAGTTATTGTTGAACGTTTAATGAAACAATATATTGAAAACGGTGGAAGACTTTAATTTTTATGTATTGAAAAATACATAATCTTTTATTACATTTTATTTTTCAAATAAAAATGAAATTTAGAAATATATTACAAATATTTTGTTATTACATAATACCAATAATTCTATCAATACATTTCATTATAAATCCTGACAGAAAGTTTCTAAATGTTATAGGTTGGATTTCAATTATTATAGTGTGTTTTATTCTTTTTATCAAACCAATTGCAATGATAACTCAGTATAAACATTTTAAACGATTTTTATTGTATCGTAGAGAATTAGGAATTTTGAGTTTTTGGTTAGCATTATATCATAGTTTAGGTTATTTGTATTTTTTTAAGATGTATAAATTACTTATATCAAATAATTTAGCATCATATAGTTATTTTGGAATTCCTGCATTTCTTATAATGTTTATTTTAGGAATAACATCAAATAAAATTTCTATGAAATTATTAAAGACAAAATGGAAAAAAGTTCAATATTTAGCATACGGCGCATTAATTCTTACAATGTTCCATATAGAATTAGTGAAGTACCAAACATTTCATTTTAGCTTTATTATATCTGCTTTATTTGTAATTTTAAAATATTTAGAATATAAAAAAATAAGAATTAAAAAATAATTTTTAGATTTTCTTTTCTTTTAATTTCTTAATTATATTATTAAATCTAGTTTTTGATATATAATGATCTGCAAGAATCTTTCCATCTTTAATCAATGTGAATGTGGTGTAAATAGATGGAGCATTTTGAGCTTCTTTTGCACTTTTTAATTCGATTATTTTTAGAGGATAATCAAGTTCATTAACAAGTCGGTTAACCCACGGGCATTGTTTTGTATATATGATTGTTAAATCTTTATACTTTGAAGGATCAGATGGAGTAAGTTTGCATGTAGGTTTATTGTTCGCAAGCAATTGTTGTTTACCTTTTTCTTCAACTATTTTAAACCCATTTTTAATAAAAATTGATTTAGTAGACATGAATGAATCATTACTGGTAACTACAGCAACAGGTTTTCCTTCTTTAATAACTTCATTAATTAGTAAAGTTCCATAGCCATTATTTTTAACTGAATTAGGATAGGTCCATAAGCAGTGGATAAAATTATAACCTTTTGCATCGACTGCTCTCCATGCATTTTCACCAGAAATATATTCAATGAATCCGTGTGTTTTATTTTTATCTCTTAATAATTTGATTTTTAATCCTTCATCAAATCTTTTTAATAACCATTCTTCTTTAGCTTTAAAGCCATTAGAATCGCTTTTACAAAAACAAACTGGCGGAATTTCTTTATAGTTATCTTTAGTGATTGTAATAATTTCCATATAATAATTAGAATTAGTTATTATTTAAATATTTAGAAAATAAAAAAATAAAAAGTAACTTAATTGGAATCTATATAATATCCAACACCTAAAATTCCTTTTTTAAGAATTCCTTTTGCAGTAACTTTTTCATTTTCTTTTGGTAGTTCATCTGTTGCAACAATAATTTTATCTTCATTTTTATCAATTAGTGTATACCCTGAAAGACTGCCAAATTTAACTGGAGCTTTTACAATACCTTTTACAGATACTTTTTCATCAATAAAATCATCGTTTTCTGTAATTTCACTTACAGTTTTAGAACATCCTGAAATAAATATTACTCCGATAATTAAAAAACATAATATAATTTTATTTTTCATAATTATAATAGATTTTTAATATATAATAAATTAATGTTTAGAATAAAAAAATGGTAGCCCTGCGCAGATTCGAACTGCGGTCCACGCATCCAAAGTGCGCGATGATTGGCCTCTACACTACAGGGCTATATCAATCAATAGTTTGTGAAAATCAGCTTTGGTTTATAAATTTTTCTTTATTAAATAGATTTATATATCTTTTTTTGATGAAAATCAATATGAATCCTAAAATTCTTCATTTAACTTTGCATAAAAAATGGTTTGATGAAATTGTATCTGGTAAAAAAACAAGAGAATATCGTGAAGTTAAACCTTATTGGACAAAACGTTTAGTAGGTAGAGAATATGATGAAATTTGGTTTAGAAATGGCTATTCTAAGAATGCACCTTTTATGCGAATAGAATACTTAGGGTATATTGAAGAAAATAACGAATATGTAATTTCATTAGGTAAAATATTAGAATTGAAAAATTATGAGAAAGTATTAAATAATATTGATTTATAATATATGTTGAGTATGAAATCCGAAAATAATTCTTTATTAAGACCAATAGAAAAAAAAATAGTTATCAAGCTTGGTAATTTAGTGCCAAAGTGGATAGGAACTAAGATTTTAACTTTTTTAGCATTATTTTCATCATTTATTGTTTTTATTGGATATTATTTATCAACCAAAAACCCATTGTTTTTACTTTTGGCAAATTTAGGTATTCTTCTACAATGGATATTTGATTGTCTTGATGGTCATATAGGTCGAAAGAGAAATGAGGGTTTTGTAAAATGGGGATTTTATATGGACCATTTCTTCGATTATTTATTTTTTTGTTCTCTAATTTTAGGATTATACCATATTTTGTTTATTTCAAATTTACAACAAATTATTTTCTTGATGGTTTTTAGTGCAACAATCCTTTCATTTACTTTGTTTCATGATATGACTAGCAGTATTTATAAAAAATTCAAAATATCATTTGGTTTGTTGTCACCTATAGAATATAGATTATTTGTAATAACTTTAAATACATTTTTTATCTTCACAAATTTAGAATTGGTATTATCTAAATATTTTAATTTAATTATATTTTTTCAAGTAATAATATTAATATTAATGACATATAATAATCAAAAAATATTATCAGAATTAGATATTAAAAAATTAAAAGATGAAAAATAAAAAATTATTTATTCATAAATTCTTTATTCCATTCTTTTAACATATCTTCTTCAATGAAGTGTAAATTTCCTGGAATAATTAAGCAGTGAAGTGGAGAACCAAAATTTTCATTTAATAATTCTTTTGAAGTTCCATAAAAGACTTTCATTTCTTCAGAACCAACCTTTGCACAACCAATACACATTGTTTCTTCAGTAAAAATCTTTTCGTTTCTTTTTTCTTCAATTTGATATAAAATTTCAATAGCTTCATTAACTGTCATAAATCTATCTTGATCTGCTTTGATATCTAGTAAGCATAATGTATGTAAGCCAGTTCCACTAGCTTTATTTTGCTTTATAACATCATATGCAGTCTCAGGGAAAAAGTTTGGTTCAGGATAAGGAACACTAGTAGTTTTTCCAAATTTATAAAGCTCTAATCCAACTGATCCAATTGCATTAA